>Ga0182024_10005951_pt1 | contig 27012 bp, 16 predicted proteins | sample P32metaG_FD_120480 | JGI IMG/M metagenome (GOLD analysis project Ga0182024, IMG submission 120480) | Permafrost microbial communities from Stordalen Mire, Sweden - P3-2 metaG (Illumina Assembly) | ecosystem: Environmental > Terrestrial > Soil > Wetlands > Permafrost | place: Sweden: Stordalen...
ATGAGCACGCAATGCTCGCTGCGGATGGTCGCGGTGGCGAGCAAAGAATCGAGCAGGCTGGTGCGACCGGAAGAGGCGGGTCCGGCGATTTCAGAGATACGGCCGCGGGGAAAATCGATGCCCGCGATGCCGGTCGGGAGACAGTCTGGGTCGGTTGGATGACGCCAGCCCATAGGTTGGAGGGGCAGTAGAGCGAGGGCGGTTGCTTTCGCCATATATTCGCCTACTGTACGCCTTATGGAGGGGTGCTGTCAATGGAGCATTGGGAATAATTGGCGGATGCGAGCCTCATCGGGTTGGACGCCGTATTCGCAGATCTCAAACGACTCATAATAATGGGCTTCGTTGCCTTTTTGAGGGCCGTACCATTTGATGAGCGATGCCCGGACTTGCGGGTTGATGGGGCGGGTTCGGGCTCGCTTCAGCCATGCTTTGCGCTCTGCTGGACCGGCTGGGACGTCTGCCAATTTGCCGTCGACCCACGGCAGCCATTCGTAGAATTGGGACATGTGGGAATCGAGCGCGTCGATCTTCTTGTCGATGACCGAATCGAGGTCTACAGCAATATCGGGGCGGAACGGATTGGGGCGCTGAAAATTATCTTCGTAGTACAGAAAAACGGGATTTTTGCGCAGAGCCGGAACCTCGGGGATAAGGTTCGGCACTACGACCATGTATGCGGCGTCCTGCACCAGAACGCCTGTGTAGCGATGGTCGGGATGATAATCGTTGGGGCGCGGTGCGAGGACAATGTCGGCGTTCCACTGGCGAATTTCGCGGATGATCTGACGGCGCACTTCGAGCGTGGGAAGAAGTTCGCCATCGTGGTTGTCGAGGACCTCGTATTCGATGCCCAGACGGCGAGCGGATTCCTTGGCCTCGCCCAGGCGGCGGGCGGCGAGTGCGGGTCCCTTCATGGTCTGATGACCGGCATCGCCATTGGTAACCGATACAAATTTCACGGCGGCTCCGGCGGCTTTGAACAGCGCGGCAGTTCCAGCGGCGCGGATGTCGCAATCGTCGGGATGGGCGCCGAAGGCGATGACTCGAGTTTGCGCCAGGAGAACACCCATACTGCTCAACAGTAATAAAAATCTCATCCTGCTATTGTCTATCTTTAATGAATGACCAAGCGGCTGCGTAGTGAAATCTGGTTTAACGATCGGGAAGAGCCCGGCGAATCGGCCATCTATATCGAGAGGTTCACCAACTACGGAATCACGAGGGACGAGTTGCAGTCCGCGCGCCCGATTATCGGAATCGCGCAGACCGGCAGCGATCTTTCGCCTTGCAATAGGATTCATTTGGAACTCGCGGCGCGCGTCAAAGACGGCATTCGCGATGCAGGCGGCATCCCATTTGAATTTCCAGTTCATCCGATTCAGGAGAGTTGCCGGAGGCCGACGGCCGCGCTCGACCGGAACCTTGCGTATCTCGGTTTAGTGGAAATTCTTTGCGGCTATCCGTTCGATGGCGTGGTGCTGACGACGGGCTGCGACAAGACCACGCCCGCGTGCCTGATGGCTGCGGCGACGGTGAATCTTCCGGCGATCGTGCTCTCGGGCGGTCCGATGCTAGACAGTTATATCGACGGACAGCTCGCGGGATCGGGATCGGTGCTGTGGGAATCGAGACGGCTGGTCGCAGCGGGACGGATCACTGTGGAGGAATTAGTGGACCGGGTGGTCCGCACGATTCCGAGCGCCGGACATTGCAATACGATGGGTACCGCGACCTCAATGAACTCCCTTGCAGAGGCGCTGGGAATGTCGCTGCCGGGATGCGCGACGATTCCGGCTCCCTACGCCGAGCGGGCAAAGATGGCTTATGAGACTGGGAAGCGGATCGTTGAAATGGTGCGCGAGGATCTTACACCCAGCCGCATCCTGACGCGGGCGGCGTTTGAAAATGCGATTGTCGCGAACTCGGCGATTGGCGGATCGACGAATTGCCCTCCGCATATCACGGCGATCGCGCGGCACGCCGGCATCGAGGTGAGCATCCAGGATTGGGAAGAGATCGGGCATGCAGTGCATCTGCTGGTGAACGTCGCACCAGCGGGTTATTACCTGGGTGAGGGATATCACAGGGCGGGCGGAGTGCCTGCGGTGATCGGCGAGCTGATGCAGGCTGGAAAAATCCGCGAGGACGCGCTGACGGTGACGGGGAAAACGATCGGCGAAAATTGCCGCGATTCGCGAAGCCTCGATCACAATGTGATCAGGACGTACGACCAGCCGCTCAAGAGAAACGCTGGATTATTGGTCGTTTCCGGCAATCTGTTCGACTCGGCGCTGATCAAGACGTCGGTTATCAGCGACGATTTCCGGCGGCGGTATCTATCGGACGACGATTGCTTCACCGTGCGGGCGATCGTCTTCGATGGACCGGAGGATTATCGACGGCGCATTGAGGATCCGGCGCTGAACATCGATGAAACATGCATGCTGATCGTAAGAGGTGCGGGTCCGATCGGGTTTCCGGGATCGGCCGAGGTGGTGAACATGACGCCGCCAGGCCACCTGCTACAGGCCGGTGTGAGGATGCTGCCATGTATGGGCGACGGGCGGCAGAGCGGCACTTCTGAGAGTCCATCGATTCTGAATGCGTCGCCCGAGGCGGCTATCGGAGGGAATCTGGCGATTTTGGAGACTGGCGACCTTATTAGGGTGGACCTTCGGAAACGGCGTGTCGACGTGCTGCTTACAGAAGAGGAGATGGAGCGGCGGCGCGAGTCGCTCAAGCTGGCGGAGATAAGGAATGATTCGCCGTGGCAGGAGCTTTATCGGACGCATACCGGTCAGCTTGACACTGGGGCGTGTCTCGACTTTGCTGTCAAGTATCGCGATCTGCGAAAAGTGGTTCCGCGGCATTCGCATTAGTTGATCGCGTCTGCCCGCATGCTTACGCATGGCGGTTCAGATGGCAACGAAGAATTAGAGTCGTTACTGCGATTCGCCGCGGGCGACTTCTTCCAGGATTCGTGCCGCGCGCGTCGGATTGAAGACGCCGCAGGAGCAGAAGCGCGTCATGTAGGCGGCGGCTTGTTCCGGGGTGCGGCGGCCTTCGCGAACCCAATCGATCAGTTTTTTCGCGAGCGAATGGCTGACCATGCCGTGGCCGCACATGGTGGAGAGCATCATCACTTTCGAACCGGGCAGTTTCTCCGTCGCGCCTTCGAACCCGAGCGAATAGCCGACGCTGTGTCGCGGAATGCCGGCGGCGAAGCAGCATTGATCGGCTCCATCGATCGATGTCGAGATGTTGATGCTGAGACCGAGATCGGCGTCCTTCACTGCTTTGACAAAATCCTCGGCCGACACGCGATTATCGAACACAGCGGCCACGGTGGTGGGGCCCGTGAGGCCGTTGATGACACCCTGAAAATCCGGCGCCGTGTCGCGATTCCAGTGTGACGTCGGATTCATGTTCTTCGAAGGGCGGAGCGCGCCGCCATGAATCGCATCGCCAAGATTGACGGGTTTGAACGGGACGGCGAGTTCCAGAAATCGCTTGAGCTTCGGCAGCGAGTCCTGATCGTTGCGGCCTTTGCTACACATGGCGAAAACGACGTAATCGTCGCGGAAACTCTCCGCGTCTCCGAAGCGATGCAGGGTGTTCGTCATTTTACACCAACCGTTTCTTGAGCCGGTTGAGGCGCAGCAGAGTTCGTGATACGGCCGAGGCCAATATTGGTTTTCGCGCGTTCCAATTTATAGCCTAGCTTTTCGAGCATCGGCGCCACGACGTTCTCCTCGCCGTCCTGATCGCAGCGCACGCCAACACCTAGCGCAATGACAGTTTCGACCTGCTTTTCGACGTCCCAGACCAGGCGAATGATTTCTTCGGCACGCTCGACCGGAACCTTGATTTCAACGATCGCGGATAAGACTTTTTCGTCGAGAATGTCTTCGCGGATCGTGCCGGTGGCAACATCGGACATCAGGGAGGTGACGGGATTTTTCTTTTCGAACGCGACGCCGGCCTGGGCGAGCGCGGTGCACATTTTCTGGATGTCGCGAAATCGCACGCCCACGCCGGGGCGGCCGAACTCGATGGTGAATCCGACTTCGCCAACTTTGACGCGTCCGCTCACATCGTTGGTCTTGACTTCCTCCGTGCCGCGCCCGTGGACGCCGGTGGACTCATGCGGAACCCGCGGATCCGAAAAAGCACGGCGGACGATGCGCGGCCACGCGAGTTCGTCGGGTTCGAACGCTGCCGTGGGGCAGACGTCGGGCTCGGGATCGAAGCGCAGGCGCATCGTTTGAAATATTTTTCGGACAGTACGGACGAAGGTCGGATTGAGGTGTTCTTGACTGAGACCGTTGAAGCAGGCGTAGCATTCGACGCACTCGTCGCGATTAATAGTGGCCCGATGGATGGTCTGATCGATGTAGATCGCGCCCATCGGGCAAACATAGGTGCAGTTGCCGCAGGCGACGCATTTTTCCGAGTTGATCTTCATGACTGCCTTATGCGAGCTCGATGCGGCGGCTCGCGTCGATCTTGCCGTAGAGTAACGCTCCGATTGCGCACAACATCGAAGCGACCAGAAACGGCACGTTCCAGCCGTAGGCCTTTACAAGATACGCAAGAGCCGCCGGCGAGATTGCGCCTCCTATATTACCGCACATGTTCATGACAGACGAAACAGAACCGGCGCAATCGCCGCCAATATCAAGCGGGATCGCCCAGGAAACGCCTACCGTGATTTCGAGTCCAAAAAAAGCGACGCAGGACCACGCAACGCACGTTTGAGGGTCGGCGGTCAGTGTGGCGGGAACGATACCGGCGGCGGCAACGAGGAATCCGCCAACCGCAACGACGCGGCGCGATCGCTTCACGTTCGACGTCATTCGCAGCAGCACATCGGAGAGCCATCCGCCCGTCAGGTCGCCGACGGTTCCGGCGAGGAGCGGCAGACTTGCGTAAAATCCCATGCGCTTCAGGTCGTAGCCGCGATATTGGTGAAGATAGGTGGGGAACCAATCGAGATAGGTCGCGAGGCAATAGTTGTAGCAGAAATACATCGCGGCCAGATACCAGAGGCCGGGGCTCGCCAGAATTTTTCGCCAAGGGACGGCCGCTCCCACGCGACGCTGGGCGCCTCCCGTCGCGGTGCGGATCAGATCGCGTTCGGCGAGATTGGTGCCCGCATGCTCATCGGGCACATCGCGGTAATAGAACAACCATGCAACCGCCCATACGACACCCATAAAGCCGAACGTGATGAAGGCCGCGCGCCAGTTGTACCGAGTAATGATCCAGACGACCAGAGGAGGCGTCATGGCCGCGCCGAGCCGCGATCCGGCGTGCGTGATGCCTTGCGCGAAACCGCGCTCGCCGGGCAGCATCCATCGCGAAAGGGAGCGTGTGGCAATGGGGAATGCGCCCGCCTCGCCAATACCGAACAGGAATCGAACGACGATCATTGATGCGGCACTCCACGCGAAAGCGGTGAGTGAAGTGAAGGCGCTCCACCAGGTGACGATGATCGCGAGCGCGCGGCGGGGGCCGATTCGGTCGCCGAGCCACCCACCGGGGATTTGGAAAAGAGCGTAGGCCCACCGGAAGCTCGCGAGAATCCAGCCCATGGTGATGAGCGAGAATCCGAATTCTTTTTGAATGACTGGCGCAGCATTGGAGATCACGACCCGGTCCATGTACGTGATCATGTAGACCGCGACGGTGAACGCGAGCACGATGTAGCGCACGCGGGTCGGACGCTGGTGCATCAGAAACGCTCCATCACAGGCCATGTTGCTTCGACCGATTCGCCGCGGCATGCGTAAATTTTGTCGTAGAGATTGACGGTCGGGTCGCAATGTGGCGCGATGAACTCGATGCGATCGCCGAGGCTAAGTTTGGCTTCGAGAAATCCGAACTCGTCGCCTCCCCAGCGATATTTCACGCCGTCGAGATGCTTGGGCTCCGGGCCGTAGCCGCGATCCGTGGCGAACGCTTTGAATCCGGCATCGACGGTGACGAAGGAGTCGTGATTGGCGCTGACGACGGTCGCGAGAATCGTCATCGCGTGTTGAAAATCGATGCCGATGCGTCGATAAGCCAGGTCCATCATGACGTACGATCCAGCTTGGATCTCAGTCACGTCGGACAGATCGAGATCGACGTCCCATGTTCCGGTACTGCCTCCGGTGAGGATCTCGGTTGGAAATCCCTCGCTCGCGAGCAAATCGCGGACGCGCGCGGCTGTTTGAAACGCGGTTTGGGAGATATGTTTCCGCTCGTCCGGAGTCGCGCCGTGCGATCCGCTGACCGAATAGGCTTGCAAGCCGCGCAAACGAAGGTGCGGGCTCTTGTCGATCGCACGCGCGATTTGAAGAACCTGTGCCGGCGAATTCACGCCGGTGCGGTGATCGCCAACGTCGAGATCGATCAGAACATCGATGGGGCGTGAAACGGCGGATTCATACCACTCGACTTGCTGCACGTGATCGACGACTGCCATCGCGCTAGTGGCGGCGATACGCGCGATCTTCGCGGGATCGGCGAGTGGGGACGTGAGCAGGATGCCGGGAATCCCGTTTTTGGCCATCAGTTCGGCCTCGGCAACGGTCGCAACGGAGATTCCGCACGCTCCATGCTCGATCTGACGCCGCGCAATCTCGACACACTTGTGCGCTTTGGCGTGCGGCCGGAGCTTCTTGCCGGATTCCTTCGCGCGCAGCGCCATGCGTGGCAGGTTCAATTCGAGAAGATCGAGATCGAGGAGCAGCGCGGGCGTAGGGATCTGCTGTTTCGTGAGCACCGATCCATTATGTATGATGAACCCGTGCGCGCGAACCGGATTTCCACTTTACAGCCCACCGCGGTGAACGCGATTCTAGCGGAGGTGCGGACGTTGCAGGCGCAAGGCAAGTCGCTGATCTCGCTGATGCGCGGCGAGCCGGATTTTCCCACGCCCGCGCACATTGTGGAGGCTTCCATTCGCGCGTTGCGAGACGGGCGCACGTCCTATCCGGACAATCGCGGCGAGAAAAGTTTTAGAGAAGCGGCGGCGCAGAAACTTCATCGCGACAACCATCTCATATTCGATCCCGCGACCGAGGTGTTGGCAACTACGGGCGCAACACTCGGCGTCTATGCGGCGTTGATGGCCATGCTGAATGAAGGCGACGAAGTGCTGTTGCCGGATCCAGTGTACGACGCGTATCAATCGCCCATCCGGATGGCGGGCGGACGCGTCAAAGGTGTCGCATCGCAGATTTACCAGGGACGATTTGTCATCACAGAAGAAGCGTTGGAGCGAGCATGGTCGCCGGCAGTGAAGGCGATGGTTCTCAATACGCCGTGGAATCCCGTGGGGACCGTGCTGACACGCGACGAACTAAGGATGATCGCGGCATTTTGCGAGCGGCGAAATGTGTTTCTGATTAGCGATGAGATTTATGAGGCCATCACATACGAAAATGCGTTGCACGTGTCGCCCCTCGAAGTGGCGCACGGACTGCGCGACCGATGCGTGCTGGTCAATAGCCTCTCGAAAACGTATTCGATGACGGGCTGGCGCGTGGGATACTGCGCGGGCCCTGCGCCGCTGATTCAGGCGATGCTTCTGGTGTTGGCGCAATCGAGCCGGGGCCCGTCTACCTTTATTCAAGACGCGGCCGCCGAAGCGCTGACGGGTTCGCAGGATTGCGTTTCTTCGATGCGCCAGGAATATGCGCGCCGTCGCGCGCGTGTGATCGAGCAGTTGCATGGCGTAAATGTGATCGCGCCGGAGGGCGGCTTCTTCGCGATGGTGGATGTTCGCGACTCGAAGATTCCCTCCGATCAGATTCGCAAACGCCTGATGCACGAATATGGCGTCGTAGTGGTCCACGGGGCGGCGTACGGAGCGGGCGGAGAGGGAACCCTGCGTGTTTCCTTCGCAAGCGGCGGCGAAAACCTGGCGCTCGGCCTGGAGCGGCTGCGCGAAGGACTCGCGCATTGAACGACGCCCTTGAGCGCGAGTTAAAAGCGAGCATCGAAGGCGAAGTCCGGTTCGACAAAATTTCCCGCGCTCTCTATTCAAATGATGCGAGCGTGTACCAGATTGAGCCCGCTGGTGTCGTAGTTCCACGGCATCGCGAGGACCTGATTCGCGTGGTCGAGATCTGCCGGCGCTTGCGCTGCTCCATCACCATGCGCGGCGGCGGAACTTCGCAGGCCGGCCAGGCGATTGGCGAAGGCATCGTTGTCGATACGTCGAAATATTTTCACCGCCTGTTAGAAGTAAATGCCGAGGAACGCTGGGTGCGCGTCGAACCGGGGATCGTCCTGGATGAATTGAACGCGCAGCTTGCCGGACTTGGGCTTCGCTTTGCGCCCGACATTTCGACGGCCAGTCGCGCGACCGTTGGCGGCATGATGGCCAATAATTCCTCCGGCGCGCGCAGCGTTCTGTACGGAAAGACGATCGATCACGTACTCGAGCAGGTAGTGATGCTCTCCGATGGAAGCACCGCGCACTTTCGAGAGATCCCGCGCGATGACATCCCAGCAGGCGCATCTCTCGAGGCTGCTTGCTACCGTACCGTGCTGCGGCTGGCGTTAGAGCACGCGGGAGAAATCGAGAGGCGATATCCGAAAGTGCTGCGGCGCGTCGGCGGATACAATCTGGACGAGTTCACGGATGCATCGAAGCCTGTGAATCTCGCGAAGATGATGGTCGGTTCCGAGGGCACGCTAGGTGTCGTCCTGGAAGCGAAGCTGCGCCTCGTGCCGCTGCCAAAGGCGAAGGCGGTGATGGTAATCGAGTTCGCGGACTTGCTCGAAGCCCTGTCTGCTACACCGGTCATTTTGCGCCACGGTCCATCGGCCGTGGAAGTGATGGACAAAGCGATTCTCGACAACACGCGGCAGAATGCGACTCTTGACCGGATTCGCAAATCGTTCATCACAGGCGATCCCGGCGCAACATTGTGCGTTGAGTTTTACGGCGATCGAAAGGAGGATCTGCCGCCTCGGCTGCGTGCCCTCGAAGACAATTTGCGGGCGAGCACGCTCGGATATCGCTATCGAATCGAGACCGATCCGGCCGAGCAAGCCCGCATCTGGAGCTTACGTGAAGCCGCGCTGGGACTCTCAATGGCGATGAAGGAAGACGCGAAGTCCATTCCTTTTGTCGAAGACACAGCGGTCGCGCCCGAGCGGTTGAGCGAGTATATCGCGAGGTTTCTCAAAATTCTGAGCGCGCATGAAACCACGGCGGGGGTTTATGCGCACGCATCGGTCGGATGCCTGCATGTGCGGCCGGTGATCAACATGAAGACCGAGTCCGGTGTTCGCAAGTTTGAAGCCATCGCGAACGAAGTGGCGGAACTGGTGCTCGAATATGGAGGCGCGCTTTCGGGCGAGCACGGCGATGGGTTGGTGCGAAGCCCGTTCCTCCGCAAGATGTTCGGCGACACAATTTACGAAGCGTTTCGAGAGATCAAGCGAACATTCGATCCGGAAGGACTTTTCAATCCGGGAAAGATCGTGGATGCACCGGCCATGACGTCGAATCTAAGATTCGGCGCAAATTACGGCGCCCGGAATCCAAAGACATTTTTTGACTTTTCGGAATATGGAGGTTTCGCGGGCGCGGTGGAAATGTGTAGCGGCGTGGGCGCGTGCCGCAAAAAGCTAGCGGGGAACATGTGCCCTTCCTACATGGCGACGCGCGAGGAATCGGATTCAACCCGCGGACGTGCGAATGCACTGCGGCTGGCGATTTCGGGGCGGCTCGACGAAGCGGGGCTCGGCGACGATGGCGTGTTTCGGGTGCTGGATCTCTGCCTGGAATGCCGCGCGTGCAAAACGGAGTGCCCGGTTGGCGTCGATATGGCGCGATTCAAAAGCGAGTTTCTCGCGGACTATTATTCACGTCACGGAACGCCGTTGCAAGCGCGCCTATTGGGCAAGATGGATCGCTTATCGAAATGGGGTAGCAGGTTCGCGCCGTTGTCAAACCGAATGCCAGCGCCTTTCATTGATTCGCGCCGAAAACTTCCGGCCTGGAAGCGCGAGACGTTTGCGCGATGGGCGGCAAAGCACAAGCGATCGCCCGGTAAGGCGGTTACGCTATTTAATGACACGTTTACCAATCACTACGAACCGGAGATCGGCTCTGCCGCGGTGGAGGTGTTGGAACGTGCGGGATGCGCGGTCACGATTGTGCGCCCGGGGTGTTGCGGACGTCCGCTAATATCGCAAGGCTTGCTGGGCCCGGCGAGAGCGGGCGCGGCGAAGTTGATCGACGCGCTATTTCCGATCGCGGAGCGCGGGGAGAAGATCATGTTTTGTGAGCCAAGCTGTTTATCGGCCGTAAAGGAAGACGCGCCATCGCTACTGCGCGATGACCTCGCGCGCAAAGCTCGCGTGGTCTCCGAAGCATGCATGCTGTTCGAAGAATTCGCGGTGACACTCGACTTGCCGCTTCGCGCCGGGCCGGAGCGAATCCTGTTGCACGGGCATTGTCATCAGAAATCGATGGGCCTGCTGGAGGCGACTCACTCCCTGCTTGCGCGGATTCCGTCCGCGAACGTCGTGGATCTCGACGCCGGATGCTGCGGCATGGCTGGGTCGTTCGGATACACGCATTACGACGTTTCGGTCGCGATCGCGAACCGCCGGCTGATTCCAGCGGTGAACGCGATGCAGCCCAGTGATGTTCTCGTCGCGCCTGGAACATCATGCCGGAGGCAGGTCAAGGATCTGGCGAGCGCCTTGGCGCTGCATCCGGCGACACTAATTCGCAGCCTTCTCGACTAGAACGTAAGCTTCAACGACATCTGCAACTGCCGCGAAGCGTAAAGCCCATTAGTTGATGTCGACCCCGTTGGTGCTAGAAAAGCCGCATTTGGAATAATGCAGCCATTTGTACCAGCCGCGATCGCGGCGGTGCAGGCGCCCGACCCGAGCGCGGAATAGTTGAACGCCGTTCCGTTCACCGAACTGAAGTTCGTATGGTTGAATAAGTTGAACGCCTCGCCCAAGGCCTGCAAATGCAGGCGTTCGCGGATGGTGAACTGGCGCATGATACGGAAATCAACGTTCGTGAGCCCCGGGCCGATGAATACGTTGCGGCCTAACTGCGGAGGACGACCCCCGGTACTGCCGCCGGTGTTGGTAACTCCGCCGCCCGTCACGCCGTAGTCGACTCCGCCGCTCGGAAATCCGCTGATCGTCGCAAACACGGGCTGGCCCGTCGCAGCCGTAACGATGGTCGACAAGAACCATCCGTTCGCGATCTGATTCGCAACCCCGGTCGCTTTGAAATGCGGGTTGTACACCAGGCTCGCGACAAATCGCTGTTTCTGATTCAGATCGGACAGGGAATTCTCCTGCTTCTGATTGTAAGGATCGAGGGGCGGATCGGTGCCGTAGAAAGTTCCATTCGCGCCGGCCACCGCTCCGTCGTCTTCCGCCTTGCTCCAGGTGTAATTGATCAGCGCTTCAAACCCGTGGCTCATCGGACGGCGCAGCGTCGCGACCAGGGCGTTGTACCAGGAATTAGCCACGCTGTAGCCGTTGAGGATCACGCCTGTCGTCGGATTCAGGCGCGTGGTGTACCACGGCACCGTGATGCTCTGTGCAACGCTGTTGCTCGCCGTGAGGATGTCATAAGTGTGCGTGGATGTCGACGGTGAGACGTTCGCATCGATGAACACCGGCAGATGCAGGCCGCGTGCGAACAAGTAACCCAGCGAGAGACTCATATTGGCTGGGAGCTGCTGCTCGATGGTGAGTTCGCCCTCGTGAACCAGCGGATTCACGAAATCGGGAACCAATCCATGCGCAAGCTGCGTGCCGGCAGGAGGCGTGAATGAAGTCACCTCCGGCGTAAGCGCGCCGGCGAAAGGAGCCTGCGGCGTCGCGCCCGGCGGCGTAAAGATCAGGTTGGGGAACGTCAACGCCGGGCAGGAAGAGGGAGTGCAATTAAAAGTCTGCTGATAAACACCATTCTCGACGCGGATCGCATAGAACGTGCTGTTCGACGTCTTGGCGTAAAACATGCCGTACCCCGCGCGAACCACCGTAGTCTTCGTCGGTGAGTAGGCGATTCCGATTCGCGGACCAAAGTTGTTCTTGTCGATATTAATCGTCGACGTATAGAGCGTCGTCAGAGGCGTCAGCGTATTCGGCTTGTTGGGCTGCGGCACATTTTGAATTTCGTACCGCACACCCAGGTTGACCGTCAGGTTGGACTTCACCTTCCAGCTATCCTCGATAAACCCGGCAAAATCGTTGTTATAAAAATCATCCTTGCCGACTCCTGTGATCGGATCGGTAACCTGCGCGAAGGAACCATAGTGCTTGCCGGTCAGCCCGTCGCCGAGATTGGTGCCGGTTACATCGGCGGCCCAGTTCGAGAACGCTGCGGTCGCGGAGCCCGTGTAGCTATACACGCCTCCGCCCTGGAACAGATTGACCAGCAGTTCGTGAATCGCATTCACGTCCACGCCGGCCTTGATCTGATGCTTGCCGTGCGACCACGACACCGTATCCGCGAACTGGAGGCGATGCTCGTCCGGGAATGCAGGACGCGGAAGCGCATTGGGCATTCCATAAGCCGTCACGCTGGCGATGCTCACGCTCGGACCGCCATCGTTGGCGCCGATAATTTCGTTGTCGAGACCCCATTGGAATCGGAAATTGTTCACGAGCGTGGGCCGTAACGTCGTATCCCAATTGGTCACGAAGAACCGTTCATGCGTCACAGCCGGCCCGTTCGCGGTTACCGAGTTGTTATTCACAGTGGCGTTGGTGTTGTACGCATTCGGCGCGTGAAAATCGACAAAATCGAAGCTGGAGCTGATGTGATTCGCCGCATTGAACTGGTAATCGAGCTTCCCGAATGCCAGATCGTTGACACCTGTGCGCGGATAACTGCCGATCAAAGATCGCAGATAATTATTCGCATTGGTGCATAGCGAACCAGATACCGCGGCCGGACAGGCCAGCGGAAACGCGGAAGCCGAGCTGGATGTGTAAGCAATCGGAAATACTTTGCGCGAGCCATCGTACGTCAAGAAGAAAAATAGCTTGTCTTTGATGATGGGCCCTCCAACGCTGCCGCCGAACTGCTGTTGCTGATGGACCGACTGCGTATATATCCCCTGCGATTTGTTAAACGAATCGAGCGCATTCAACGCCGGATAGCGCAGGTAATAAAACAGGTCGCCGTGATAGGCATTGGATCCGGATTTCGTCACCGCGTTCACCACTCCGCCCGCAGCTTGACCGAACTCCGCGCTGTAGTTACTCGCGCTGACCTGAAACTCCTGGAGCGAATCGAGACTGTAGGTATAGGGCACTGTAGACCGCCCGCGCGCTTCCGAAAAGAACGCCTGATTATTGTTCGCGCCATCCACCGAGTTGTTGTTGTACAAACCCGAAATGCCGCGATAAGAGACTAAACCGCCATCGGTGGTGACCGCCGGAGTGAGCAGCACAAAGTTATCCCAGCGGCGCCCGATGATCGGCAGATTCTCGATGAGCGTCTTGCTGACGACTTCCGATTGTTCAGTCTTTTCGGGGTCGATGAGCGACTCCTGGCCCGTAACAGTGACCTGCTCCTGCGTGGTCTGGATCGGCAGCGAGAAATCGATGGAAACTGTCTGTCCCACCTGCACCGTCAATTCTTTCCGCACAAGCTTCGCAAACCCCGTTTTCGAGACGGAAACTTCATAATGCCCCGGTTGAAGAAAAGTGGCGAAATAGATGCCTGAGTCGTTCGTGGTCGTCGAGCGATCGATGCCCGTTTCGGTATTGCGCACAACCACGGTCGCGCCGGGAACGGCGGCGCCCGTCTGGTCTGTCAGTACGCCAGTAATCGTTCCCGCGCCAGCGGTTTGTGCGAGGGTCGAGCCCGCTGTTAACACGAGCATTGTTACAAGCGCGAATAGATTCGCTGATAGTGCCAGCTTGGTTTTACTCATTTAAATCTCCGTGACGAAATTCCTGCGATGGGGAGGCGGTTTTGAAAGCAGAGTAACACGGGAATCGTGAAAACCGTGTGACGACAGGGACCGGAATCGGTCAGTGCCTTCTTTAGACCAGTTCTTGAACGTTATTACATTCCGAGGAGGCTTGTCAACCGCGCAACAACACCCTGTTATTGCGATGAAACAAACTTTTCGATAATAAACATGAAACGCTGTTCAGGGCGTCCTCCGGGCGGCGTCGGGCTGTAGAATTTCATGCGCTTTGCCGTTTCAACAGCCGCTTGGCTGTTGGGATCGGAAGGCTGGAGCGAGTGCGCCTCCGTCACACCAGCTCGAAATTGACACTCCGGCCAGGGCGATCGACAGCAGCATTACCCTGAAAATAGTCATCCTGCTCTCCCCAATAAATTCTATCTCACGGATTTATAAAAAATTTGCCTTTCTCATGGCTTTGGATTACAATTGCTTCCATAAGAACATTATGGAAAAAAAAGAAACGCCTCCCGGCGAACTGTTGCGCGACAAACTCGACATGCTGATTCTCAAAACGCTGCAGCGTGGCCCGATGCACGGCTACGGAATCGCGGAATTCATCGAGCAGCGTTCCGACGACGTGCTTCGCGTCGAAGAGGGCGCGTTATACCCGGCACTCCACCGCCTGGAATTGCGTGCGCTCCTATCGTCGGAATGGGGAGTTTCAGATAACAACCGGCGCGCCAAATATTATCGCCTGACGGCTGCCGGCAGGAAACAGTTGCAAAAAGAGAGCGCCCGATGGAGCCTCATCTCGGCGGCCATCGCGCGCATTATGGAGACCACGTAAATGCTCTCGAGTCTTTGGCTGCGAATCAAGACGCTCTTCATGCGACGCAAGCTCGAGCGCGACCTCGACGACGAACTCAGCTTCCACCTCGCCATGCGCCAGCAGAAACTCGAACGCTCCGGCCTGACAGCAGAGGAAGCGTCCGCCGCCGCGCGCCACCTTCTGGGTAATTCCACGCTCCTCCGCGAGACCTCGCGATCCCTATGGAAGTTCGCTTGGCTCGATGCGCTCGCCCGCGATCTGCGGTATGCCGTGCGCGCAATTGCTCGATCGCCTGTGTTCGCGGCCATCGCGATCGCCACGTTAGCTTTTGGAATCGGTGCCAATACCGCGATCTTCTCGATCGTGAACGGAGTCCTTCTGCGCGCCATGCCGTACGAGAAACCCGCGGATCTTTACTCCATTCGCGAAGCCGTCGCGATCGGCTCGGAGCGCAACACCATGGCCTGCGTGAACGGCGGCAATATTCTCGAATGGAGACGGAATGCCCGTTCTTTTCGGGAAATCGCCGCTATGATGCCCACCAACGACAACCTCATTCTGAAAAACGACAGCGTCAATGTGCATGGGCTCCGCGCCTCCGCAAGCCTGTTTCCTCTGCTGGGTATTCGGCCGCGAATCGGACGTTCTTTCGCCCCTGAAGAAGACGAAAAGGGACACGGCATGGAACTGATCCTGACTGACGCTCTGTGGCGCGCCCGCTTTGCAGCGAATCCCGCCGTCGTCGGGCAGAGTGTTTCGCTCAACGGATACCCCGCCACCGTGATCGGCGTGTTGCCGGCATCGTTTTACTTCCCCAAGCAGGATCAACTCTACGGCGACCGCGTTGCCAAGTGGGACTTCCACATCGAGTACTTCCTCAATCTGAATCTCGGACCGTGGGAAAAGAAGCCCGGCATCGGCAATTTCAATTTCGCCGCCATCGGACGTGTCCGCCAGGACACGACACGCGAGCGCGCTCTAGCGGAACTGGAAGCGATCGAAGCCGGAATTAGCCGTCAGAATCCCAGCGGCGCGACCCTGCACGCCGAGCTGGTACCGTTTCACTCCGCGATAGTCGGCCCCGCCGAAGGCCGGATCTGGATGCTGATGGCCGGCGCCGCGCTGGTGCTGGCCATAGTGTGCGTGAACCTTGCCGGACTCACCTTGGGGCGCAACACGGCGCGCTCTAGAGAAGTCGCGATTCGTCTGGCATTGGGAGCCGGCCGCTGGACCGTGCTCCGTCAATTTGCGATGGAAGGTCTGACAATGGCGGTCGCCGGCGGAACCATCGGAGTCCTGGCCGCGTTTTGGGGAGTCCGCCTGCTGGTCCGCTACGCGCCCATCACTCTTCCTCGCCTGGAAACCGTCACTATTGACTTTCGCGTTCTTCTTTTCAGCGCGGGGATCGCTTTGGCCGCGGGCCTGCTGTTTTCGTTGCTGCCGGCTCTTCAGATTCAAGATCGGGGCATCGAGGAAACCCTGCGTTCCACCGCGCCGAATATGAGTTCTTCGCAGCGTAACGCCTTCGTCCACGATCTTCTCGCCGGCTCCGAAATCGCTCTCTGCACCGTCCTGCTGATCTGCGCGCTTCTATTGGGGCAAAGCCTGAGCCGCGTGCTGCGGGACAACGCGTGGCTGAATGAGGAGCGCGTTCTCACCATCGGGATCAGTCCCGCGCCCAAGCAATATCAGAAATCCGCCGCCCGTGTCGAATTATACAGAAAGCTGCTTCAGGACACGCGTGCGTTACCCGGAATCGCAAGCGCGGGACTCATCAATGCCCTGCCTCTTCATGGGCAGATGTGGGGCGACAGCGTCGATTTCGCCGAAGCGCCCCAGGCCGACATCAACCGCCCGATCGCGAATTTCCGCTTCATCAGCCCTGGCTATGAGTCCGGCATCGGCCTTGCGCTCATGGAGGGAAGGTCTCTCGAGGAATCCGACTTCGGGCGCCAGGTGATGTGGATCTCCGAGAGCTTGGCCCGCCAATATCCCGGACGCCATCCCGTCGGCATGCATATGAGCTGGCGTGGACCTGACAGCGGAAAGATGATGTCGCTCGAAGTCGCCGGCATAGTGCGGGACGTCCGCGCCGAGGCCGAGAAGACGCCCATCCTGGCCGTTTACATCCCCTATTGGATTTGGCCTCCGTGGGATCCTTCGATTGTCGTGCGAACCACAGCCGATCCCGTCGGCATCGCCGCCAGCGTACAAAGGATGATTCGCAGCTCCTATGGTGAAGTCCCAATCACACGCGTCGAGACACTCCGTCAAATGCTCGACGGCGCAGTGGCATCGCGCCGCTTTTTGACGCGATTGGGAGTGCTGTTCGCCGCCTCCGCGACTTTGCTGGCCGCGCTCGGGATCTACGGCGTCGTCTCGCTGGCGACCGCCCGCCGGCGCCGCGAGATTGCCATAAGGATCGCAGTCGGCGCATCGCATCCCAATATTTTCGGCATGGTGATCGGAAAGGCAGTGAAGCTGGCAGTTGCCAGCACGGCAGTGGGTGTTGTCGGCGGAATCGCTGTCGAAAAGGCGATAGTAAGCCTGCTCTACGACATTCGTCCAGCCGAGCCGGCGGTCTACCTGAGCACCTGCGCGATAGTCATAGCCGTAGGACTTCTGGCAAGCTTTCTGCCCGCGCTCCGCGCTGCCCGGGTCGATCCTGTAATTGCACTCAAATACGAATAAACGATTGCATGGAGCGCCAACAACGCGCCGGGAAGGCGGGAGCTTCACATCGCTCTCGGCCGAAGACGGCTCCTCTGTCGATTGAAATTATTTCTGCACTTCATGATTCACGCCGGTATTATATCGATCATGTCTGCGGGATGCCGCGCAGATTCGCTGCCATGCCTCGGTAGTCCGGCCGAACCCGAAAATCGCCGTAGCAAAGCTGTCTAAGGATCGATGCCGGCCGCAGATACCAACTGGCCCACGTGAGCGGCGAGTCTCCGTTCATGTCCTTTGCGTCAACCGCGGCGCGTGCGTCGAGCAAAAGTTGGATCGCATCTTCGTCGCCGAAAGCAGCCGCGCGATGGAGAGGAGTCTCACGCCGCGTCCGACAATCGCGCATGAATCCGCCCGTTTCCGCCGACTCTCTCGTCGCACAATTCGGATTCGCGCCGTTCGCGAGCAGAACCTTCAAAACCAGGTTACAGGCCGGATCAGCCTTGCAAAGTGCGGAATGCAGCGGCGTTTCTCCCGTGTCGCTCATCGCAAGGTTGACGTCCGCGCCGCGCTCGATCAAGAATTGACAAAGCCTCCAGTGCCCGTGGAAGCAGGCGCCGATCAGGCCAAGATTGTCGCCGAGCCTACTCAGTGACGCGCCATTTGCGATCAGGAATTTTATGGCGCTCACATCGCCGTAGTAGGCGCACCACTGGATTAAGGAGACTCCGTTCCGATCCGTCCCGTCTGCGCCGTGGCCCTCGGCGAGATATTCGAATACCAGATCCGTCCGACCTTCTGTGATTTTTTCCAGCATAACGATATTTCATCATCATCCGCCAAATTCGTCGGCGCTTTACGCACTAACTGGGGGGGAGGCATTGGCCAACTCAGAAGCGAGTGCCTTCCGCTCTTTAACCTTATAGGAACTTTTGCCCGCTTTCCGTGTCATGTGCCGTGCATCCACAGCCGATTAAGCGTATAGTAGATTCAACGCCTGCGGGCAGGATGGCGATTTGGTCTACACGGGGAGTGCCGGCCAGTGCAGTGTGCGCTTCGAAAATTCGTTGCGCCTGTTGTGTTTACAACGGGTTTGCTTTTACTGACTGTGTCGATCGGCCTCGCGCAAGAAGTAAAACCTTCCCCGCAGCAACCAGCGAAAGATACCGCGCCCTCCCAGGCTCTTCTTAATACAACGGATGAGCAGGCAAATCAGGCTCCTCCCTACACGCCAATCACTCTGAAGCAAAAATACATATACTCGATCGAGCAGATGTTCAGCGGGCCGCGTCTGATGGCGATTCTGGCCCACACTGCAATCGACCAGGCGGATGTTACCCCGCACGCCTGGGGGTCCAACGCTCCGGCTTTCGGTGTTCGCACAGCGTCGCTATTCGGACGGAGCTTCGTCAGAGCCACGATCGCCTCCGGGATTCGCGGTCTCGATCACGAAGACCCCAGATATTTTTATTCGCACAAACAAAACAACCTGGACCGTATCAAATACGCCGTCGCGCATACCTTTGAAGTTCGTAACGATAACGGTTCCATGATGCCTGCTTATAGCCGCTTCATCGGCGATCTCGGCATGCCGCTTCTCGCCCAGACTTGGCGTCCTGGCGGCGTCAATGTTCCCGATGCCCTCCGGTCGTGCGCCATCAGCCTCGGCATGGGAATGGGGATGTCCGTTGCGCAGGAGTTCTGGCCCGACGTGAAGCACGCGCTACACCTCGGTCCCGGCACCGCCGCCCTGGTTTCACCTGGGACAGTACACTAACAAAACTCGAAACATTGCATTCAATCCGGGATCTACACCCAAGGAGCCCCGATGCCTTGCTTGCTGCTGCTGTTGACCCTCGCGTTTCCCCGAGTAGCGATCGTCCTGCTTTTCTTCTTCACGAGTTTTCTCGAGAGGGCTTATCATTCGCTGCTGTTCATCATCGTCGGCTTCATTTTCCTGCCAGTGACCACCATCGTCTATGCGTGGATCGTGAATTCGCACCATCCCGTCGAAGGGCTTTACCTCGTCGCAGTCATTATTTCGGTGCTCATCGATCTCGGCTTGATCGGTCACGGGGCCCGCAGTAGCCGTCGAGATTAATTGCGTCGTCTATCCAAGATCGCGGATAAGTCAGATCTCCAGCAGGTATGCGCGCGCTCGCATTTTCGTGATCCCTGCCAGCGCGAATCCATACCACTGAAGTTGACGCTCATATTGAACGCGTCGGTCTAAGGTGTCGGCATCGGTCTTAAAGTCGACGATGACCCATTGATTATTTTCGACGAACGCCAGATCGATCACTCCTTCGAGCATTCTGCTATCGTCGAGCTTGAATACCAGAGGATACTCGCGATGACATCGCTCCGCGGCGCGCGCGCGGGCAAGCAGCGGATGCGCGAGAGCGGTTTTCACCGCTTGTGTCGTGGCATCGCGCTCCTCCTGGGTCGCCCCCAGCAGCCGCGTGTTCCAATCGACGAACCGCTGAATCGCCACACGATCCGCATCGAGCGGAACATCGCGCATCACATTATGCACGAGCGTGCCGAAGCGCCGTCCGGCCGCCCTTCGCGCCGACTTTGCCACTGTCACGATTTCCACCGGCATGATCTCCCCAGGCGGAGGGTCCGCCGCCAGGCTAGCGACGAAAACCTGATGCTCCGGACGGGAACTCGCCTCGACCACGCGTGCCCGCGCCGCCTGCCACTCGCGATATGCGGCCAGACTTACGCCGCCGTCTTCAGCGAGAATTTCTTTCTGATGAAAACCGAGCCCGCCTTCGACATTCAACGTGAGCTTCGATGGATCCCACCACACCACTTCGTGCTCTCCGTGCTCGGGACGAACCAGCCTCCCGGGTCTTACCGAGAACTCGTCTTCGTGAGCGTAATCCAGCGGCCGCTCGACCACGCTCGCCGGACCGAACTGCGGGCAGCCCGGCGCCGGTCGCGATTTGCGCCAATCGGCGCGCGATGGATAGATCGCCTTGTTCAGCGGCGAAAGCCATCCGCCGTCGGGAAACGGCTGATCCCCGACCGCGGGAATCACCAGCAAATCGCGCGCCCGCGTCGCCGCCACATACGCGACCCGCACACCTTCGGCTTGCTCCCGCGCGCTTTCCTGCGGCTCATGATCGACAAGTTCGCGAGGCGCGCATCGCAGCAGGCGTGTGGCGCAGAGCCGCCGTTCGCCGTCGACATATTGATCGGGCTCACGCGCTGCGATGTTCGCGGTCAGGTCCGCAAGAATCACCACGGGAAACTCGAGGCCCTTCGCGCCGTGCACAGTCATCAGGCGCACGCCGTCGGAGTCTTCTTCGAGCACCGGCGCCTCCGCCGCGTCTTCCTTCTCCGCTTGCGCGGCCAGTTCGTCGACGAATCCACGAAACGAAATGCCGCCCGACATCTCATAGGTGCGCGCGAGATCGGCGACGCGGGCGACATTCGCTAGGATTTGGTTGCCTCCGGGGCGCAGCACGAATCCCGCATGTGCTCGCGTCGCTTCGAGTAACGCGTTCACGGTGGCGGCGAATGGCCGGCGATTCCGCGCGCGATGCAATTCGCCCAACAGGGCAAGTGCTTCTTCGACCTGGACGAAATCCGGATCTGTGGCCGCATCGAACTTGTGAAATGGATACAGCCTTCCGCGATCATGCCGGTACCGAAACAACACTTCGTCGCGAATCGCGAACAGCGAACCTTTCAGCGTCGCGAAAACACTCAGCTCATCGTCAGGCCATTCGATCGCGGCAAGCCCTGCGCGCAGGGTCTCCACTTCCTCGCGACGATGAAACGACTTCGATCCGGCGAGCAGGTGCGGCAACCCGCGCGCCTCCAGTGCGCGGGCATATTCACGCGTCAGATCCGACCCGCCCTGGGTGCGCCGGCGAAATAACACCGCGACGTCGCGCGCGCGAAACCCCCACTCGCTCTCGGTTACCAGCCACGCGATGAAAGCGGCAATCGCATCGGGAAGGCATTTATTTATGGCTTCCCTGGCGAGACGCGATTTGTAGGGGCGGGGAACCGGCAGCACGATCACGCTGGGCCTCCCCTCCACATCGGCGCGATCTTGTTCCAGAGGCGCCCAATCGGCTTGCCCGCTGTCGACATCGCCGGTCATTTCTGTTTCAAACGCGGCGTTGACGAATTGTTGGATATTCCGCACCGACCGGAAACTTCGCGTCAGCTTCACGAAGCCCACACCGCGGTCGATCAAAGCATCGCGCACCTTCCGGTACAGCACGATATCGGCGCGCCGGAACTTATAGATCGATTGTTTCGGGTCACCGACCAGAAAGAGTTTTCCGGCCGCCGGCACGACGCGCCGCCAGTCGGTTTCATGCCGGTCACCGGAGGCAAGCAGCAGGAGAATCTCCGCCTGCAGCGGATCGGTATCCTGAAACTCGTCGATAAATAGATGCGTGAAGCGATCCTGCAGATAGTGACGAACGCCGGCATCGTCGCGCACCAAATTCCTCACCGCGATCAACAGATCCACGAAGTCGAGCTTGCCTGCGCGCTGCTTCCGTTCGTTGTATTCGTCGATCAGGCCGCGCATCTCCTCGCGCAGCTCCACCGCCAGATCGGCGTCCGCGCGGCGGCGGAACTCCTCGATCCATCGCAGCAGCTCATCGCGCCGGAGAACCAATTCTTCGCGTCCAACGCCTCCGCCATACTCGCCCGAACCTTTTTTGAGATCGCGCCGCAGATCCCGGCCGAGCTTGAGCAACAATCCCTCAAGCGCCTCGTAATCGCGCGGTCCGGCACTCTCCGCTGTGTCGATCCATCCTGCGAGCGCGCGCGCCGGCGCCAGGCCGCGATAGAGATTATCCGTGACGCGGCGCGGCTTCGCGCTCATCTCCGCCAACTCGCGCGCCATGCGCACTAGCGTCTTAATTTCTTCATCGCGAGAAAACTGCTCGCGCAACCACGGTTCGGGATAATCGCGCCACTCGACCAGCTTTTTTCCGGCCCATTGCAACTGTTCGATGGGCGGAGAATCGTCCCATGAATCGCGCCAGGCGAGCCGCGCGAACGCGCGCCGCAAACCGGGAGACGGTTGCGCCAGTCCCTTTTCGAGCCACGCGCGAAACGATCGTTGATACAAGCGATGACTTTCCTGGTCGCTCAACTCCTCAAACGCCGGATCGACGCGGGCCTCGACCGGCCGCTCCCGTAGGATCTGCGCGCAGAACGAGTGAATCGTTCCGATCGACGCTTCTTCGAGATGCTGAAGCGCTTTCTCAAGCGCGGGCCGGGCGATCCGCTCCTTATCGAGTTCCTCGCGCAAACGCAATTTCAGTTCTCCGGCTGCTTTGTGCGTGAACGTCACAGCCGCGATCTTGTCGATCGTCGTTTTCCCTTGGCCGAGAACTGCGACGATCCGCTTTACCAGTTCGTTGGTCTTGCCCGTGCCGGCCGAGGCTTCGACGATTAAGCTTTCGTCGAGCGAATTTTGAATACGATAGCGCGCAGCCTCGTCGGATTCAAGATGAGCAGCCGGATTCACGCCATTCCCCGGATTTCAATCAGCGGCTCCAGCCGCTCGTCCTGACGATTCTTTTTTGTGGATCGAAATTCTTCATAGGGGCCGCAAACCGGCCGGTAATCGCAATGTCCGCACGCGTCCTTCTGGGGTGCGGGCGGTAAAAAACCCTGCGCGATCGACCCGTCAATGTTCTGCAACAGCTTCGCCAGGAACGCGCGGGAGCGATCCGTGATTGGAATTTGTGCGTACTTATATTCGCCGCGCTGCGTTGCATAGAGCAGCCTGCCGCACTCGACCTCCGTGTCGAGCAATCGCCGCGCCGCCAGCCCGTAAAGCAACGGCTGTAGAAACAAGCCGCCGCCGACATAGGCTGGAGTTTTCTCCGGAGGTTTCCCCGTTTTGTGATCCGTGACGCGCAGCACGCCGCGTACCGCGTGCCGCTCCACCAAGTCGATCGATCCCCGCAGCCGCACGCCCTCCTCGAGAATCGCGTCCTCGGTCGTGCTTGCCGAATCGCGTCCGGCCTGCGACCGCAATCCGAATGCGAATTCGAAGTGTTCGGGAATCCAATCCTCATCGTTCATAGCGATGTGTTGAAGCCAGCCGCGCATATCGGTACGCAGATCCTCGATCTCCGTTTTCCATACGCGATCGATCGCGGGTGCGAGCTTGTCCGCGAACTCCGCGGCGACTTGATTGAGGACGCGGTCGGCGACAGTCAGCGACTCAACCAGACGCTCCGCATTCACCGGCAGCAACTCAGCCGTCCTCAACTCGCCCAGCAGCTGAAACTGCACCGCGTGGAATAACGCGCCGCGCGTCAATGGATCCATTTGTTCGATCGCCGCCGGGTTTTCGCGCGGACGCAGTCCGTAGATGCCGTGCAGCGCGAATTGATAGGGGCACACCGCGAACTTTTGCAGCGTCGAGGGTGACCACGATCGGGCAGCGAGCCGATGCTCCGCCAGCGCCGCCAGCGTCCGCGCATCCGTGGAAATCAACCCGTCGGATTCCCGCCAGCTCTTACTTTCCCAGCGAAACCAGCGCGCGCGGAGCGATCTAGCCAGCCGATCGTTCGCGTCGACAAGGTAGTGCGCGGATCCTTTGCTCCGAAGCGCGACCAGATCGTATTCCGCATCGTCGACGGCATCTGCCGCATTACTTGGCGCGGGCCAATTGAGGCGCGCCGGCGCGGCGTCTCTGGTGCTCTCCTCGAACTTCTTCAGCTCCGGCAGGCTTCCTTGAATCGCGCGCGGCAGCTCCAACGCGTAGAACGAAGGGACTCGCGGACGAGCTTCGGCAACGTCCATCCGCGGATAAGAGACCACCAGTTTTTGTGTCGCCGCGGCCACCGCGAGATGCAAGCGAAGGCGCTCCTGATCGACTCGATGATGTCGCAGCGGCAAGTTCTCATCCGCGGCTTTCCGAAATGCATCGAGGAGCAAAGGATCTTCCAGAGCCTTTTGCGGGAACAGCCCCTCCGCCAGTCCTGGAAGAAAGACGACCGCGAATTCCTGCCCCCGCGACTCTTCTATGGAGCACACCAGCACGTGTCCATAGCGGCGGTCCGGCGGATCGCGGCGCAGGAATCCCAGTCGTTCGCCCAGCACTTCGGCGACCTCGTCGAGCGTCGCCGGACCAACTTCGCCCATTGGCTCGAATTCCGCCAGAACACTCAGCACCCCTTCGGGATTTCGCAAGGCTCGCCGAGCCAGCCCATCTAGCGATTCGAGCCAATCCTTCCACAACGCGTTCACAGGGAGAGAGTCTAATGTTTCAATCAAGGGAAGTGCAAATTGTTCGAACTGACGGAGCTGATCGAGCTGCCGCGCGAGATGCTGGCGGGAGGTCTCATCGTCTTCCCGTTCGAGCGCCGCGAGCCGCAACTCGAACTCGCGCTCCAGCCCATGCAAACGCCGCGCCCAGCGGTCCGGCCCTCCGATCACCGCCGCATCCACCAGCAGTTTTTCCCATGCCGATGGCGCAGGTCTCTCATGATTGTCGGGGGCGGCCGGCTCGGATGGTCCCGACGATAGTAATTCATCCTCAGGCGCAACCCAATCCGCCGCGCGATCTGCATCTTCCGGGACCTGCCCCAACGACAAATACTCCGCGAAGCGCGATGCGGGACATTTTTCCGCGGCGCAGGCCAGCAATGCGAGAAACGCCCGGCCTCCAGGGTCCGGACGCGCCGTGCCCCGGCTGAAATACGCCGGAATTCTCGCGCGCCGCAAAGCGTCGTCGATCGCCGGCTGATACCGCTCCGGGCTGCGCAGCAGAATCGCCATCCGGTCGAACGGCACGCCTTCGTTAGCGAGCCTCAGGATTCGTCGCGCAATTTCCACCCCTTCCAGCGCCTCGCCGGGCGCCGAAAAAATATCAAATGCCCGATCGATCTCCGCGTACCTCGGCGGCGACACCGCGAACAAATATCGCCGCAAATGTTCGAGCGACGTTTCGGACTCATTCGCGTCCAAATCCTCCGCCGATACCCCAAGAATATCCTCTACTTCATCGACATCGGTCGAGACCGCGGCGAATACGGCGGGCGCTTGTTCCGCTATACAACGAAAAAACTCGCAATGCGCGTAAGAATCAAGCGGTGTATCGAGAAACAGAACCGGCAGGCCGAGCCACCGGTGCGACTTGGCCTCTCCCGCCATTTCGAACACACGCGATAGATCGACCAGCGATCGGGCCTCCAACTCTGAAGCGTAGCGCGCCAGAAGTCGCGAAAGGTCCTCGCCGGGAGCGCCTGTTTTATTGAGCGACGACGGCACCACACGAGCCAACCGTAATTCACTCAGCGTCCGCGCGAGGGCCCGGGCAAATCCTCGCATCGCCGCGACTCCCTCAAAGTATTCTAACGGCCGCGATTCGCGCTCGATATGAATCACTCGTGCCGCAATCGCTTCAGCCCCCAAAGCGCTAAGGGGGGCAAGTCCAAGATTCGCCATTTCAGGTCTTGCCAATTCCGCCGCGAACTGAATCAAAGTCGTGCGATGAAGCCCGGCAATTCTTTTTGCTTTATGCGCTATTCCTTCCCCTGCCAAATAGGTAGGTGACGCTACAATCATTTCGGAATATGCCGAAATGGAGTCGGTTATGGCTGCTAAAAGCCTATGGTTGGATCGGGATTTAACAAGACGCCGCGAATTCCTGCCCATGCTTTTCAGTCTAATGGCTTATTCCAAAAAAAATAAAAAGATTTCTGCCAATCGGTAACCCCGGGCGTCTTGTCTACGTTTATACAGATAACTTAAATCCCCGTTACGACAGCGGGCGCTCTCACCCCTTTTCACCCATAGAAAGCGCCCGCTCTCCTCTAAGAAAATCCTCAAAATAGTAACGGCTGCTCCAGGAATTGGCATTCCACTTCCGAACCTGAGCAATCGAGCGCTTGCCTGAAATGACTCCGCGCTTTGTCTTCTTCAGACAATAATTCCAATCCGCCGTACGTCGACCCGGTGAAATCGACACGCTCAATCGACGTTATCGAAAAGAACCGAGCTCAAATAACGCTCGCCGGCATCCGGCAGAATCACGACCATCGTCTTTCCCTTCATCTCCGGCTCATGCGCGATCCGGACCGCCGCCGCCACCGCCGCCCCGCAGGAGATCCCGCTCAGGATGCCCTCTTCTCTCGCCAGCCGCCGCGCCATCTCGATCGACTCGTCGTCGCCCGCCTGCTCCACCCGGTCGACCATCGTCAGATCGAGCGTGCCCGGAATAAATCCCGCCCCGATGCCTTGAATGCCGTGCGGACCAGGATGCAATTCCTCGCCGGCCAGTGCCTGCGCGATTACCGGACTGCCCTCCGGCTCCACGCCAATCGAAATCAACGGACGCCTTTTCTCCAGCTTGATGTAGCGCGAAATCCCCGTAATCGTGCCCCCCGTTCCAATCCCAGCGACCAGAACGTCGACGTTGCCTTGCGTATCCTCGAAAATCTCCGGACCCGTTGTCTTAAAGTGAATTTCCGGATTCGCCGGATTCTGAAACTGTTGAAGGAGCACGAACCGATCGGGATCGGTCGCGACCATCTCCTCGGCCCTCTCAATCGATGCGCCCATCCCGAGCGCGCCATCCGTCAGGATCAACTTCGCGCCCAG
>Ga0182024_10005952_pt1 | contig 27012 bp, 25 predicted proteins | sample P32metaG_FD_120480 | JGI IMG/M metagenome (GOLD analysis project Ga0182024, IMG submission 120480) | Permafrost microbial communities from Stordalen Mire, Sweden - P3-2 metaG (Illumina Assembly) | ecosystem: Environmental > Terrestrial > Soil > Wetlands > Permafrost | place: Sweden: Stordalen...
AGCGTGCCGAAGCCGGTGATGGTGCCGCTGCCGATCGTGAAACCGAGGGAGCCTGTCAAAGCTCCACCGGCGAGTTGAATCTTGCCGAGGGTGATGCTCTCCGCCGCGCCGATCGTCAGATGCCCGCCGGCCCCGTTGATCAACAGCGTCTGATTGGCGTTGTTGATCGTGATCGCCGCCGCCGCCGCCGCGGTGTTAGAGAACTCCAGCGTAGTTGCCGCGAATGAGCTGATGGTAAACGCGGGCCCACTTGCGACCGTGCCAGTCAGGTTAAGAACGCCGCCGCTGGCCGCCGTTCCAGCCGTGATCGTGCCGGTGCCGCTGACCGGGCCATTGATGGTCCCGGCGCCGCTGATCGTGCCGGTACCATTCACGACGACGCCTGTCGTGCCCGTCAGCGTTCCGCTCGTGAGGACGATCGTTCCGCCCGAGTTCTCGGTGACGTTGCCGGTTGAGGTCAGGGCGGCGCCGCTGGCGATCGTGATCGAGGCCGAGTTGGTCAGGCCGTTGTTGGCGGTCAGGGTGCCGCCGCTGACCGCGATCGTGGCGCTGAGGGCGTTGGTGACCGCGCCGGTCAGCGTGCCGAACCCGCTGATCTGCGTACTGGCGCCAGTGTTGAGGATGCCGCCCGAACCGGCGACGCTCAGTGTGCCGCCCGCGATGCTGATTGAACCGGCGGTGTTGTTGCTGATGCTGCTGGCGCCTACGCCCGTCGCCTGCACGGTCCCGGTGCCGATGGTGATCGTACCGCCGGTGTTGGTTATCGTACCGGCAGCGGCCGACTGCGTAAGAATGCCGGTACCGGAGATGGTGATCGTTCCGCCGGCATTGTTCGCAATATTGCCGGTGGTGGAGCTTAGGGTACGTGCGGTTTGGATGGTGATCGCCGCCGCGTTCGTGATGCCGTTGTTGGCGGTCATGTTGCCGCCGCTGACCGCGATCGTGGCGCTGAGGCTGTTGGTGACCGCGCCGATCAAGATGCCGGAGCCGGTGATGCCGGCGCCGGCGCCGGAGTTGATGATACCGTTCGTGGCGTCGCTCAGGGTGCCCCCTGCGACGGTGATCGCACCGTTATTGATTATGGCTCCGGTTCCGCTGGTGACCGTGATGATGCTGGTTCCGAGCACGATCGTGCCGCCAGCGTTGTTTTTGACCCCCGTGTTCGTTAACCCGCCGTTGCTGACCGTCAGCGTGCGGGTTCCGGTAAAGGTGAGCGTTGCGCCGCTGTTTAGCGTTAATGAGCTGCAGGCGGTGCCGTTGGTACTGATGGTGGGTTCGAAGGCGGTGGCTCCGGGGATGACGACGTCGCTGGTAGCCGTTGGAATGCCGCCACTCCAGTTTCCCGCGAGGTTCCAGGCGATGCTGGTGCCTCCCAGCCAATTGTTCGTAACCAACACCCCCGCATACTTCGCCACCCCCGCCGCCGTCAGCGGCACCTGCGCCGCCGTCGCGCCGGCGCGGGCCGCCAGCTCCCACCGCCCACCGAGGGCGGCGGCACCGACCAGGCCGGTCGCGGCCGCGACATCGGCGCCGGTCGCCCGGCACAGGGCCTCGATAAAGCGCTCGCCACGGGGTCCATTGCCGGTGGCGCAGCTCCACAGCAGCAATTCGCCTTCGCTATCGAGGGCGTCGCCGATCCGGGCGAGATCGTTGGCGTGGTCGGCGATGGTGGCGAGCGACAGCGCACCGGAGCTGAAGCTGACCTCGGCGAGCGCACCATGCGCAATGATGTGAATGGCACGCAGACCGCTCTGCCCGGCAAGCGCAGCGGCGATCTGCCGCACGGCATCGCGCGCCGGGTCGAGGACGATCGCCCGCACCCCTTCGCGCAGCCCGCGCAGCAAGTCGCCGACACCGGAAACGCCGGGGTCGATAAAAGCGATTTCTCTAGTAGTAGCGACCAATGCTATCCCCTTGTCTGCGCTGCTGTGCCGGATTTGCGGACGGCATTGCCAACCCACGCCTCCGAGTGAGCCTGCCCCGTCCGGCCATTGCTGGGGTCAAGTTCGCCTCGGCCCAGCGCCGCCGCTCGCCGAACTACATACGATTGTTTGAATTAATACAAGATGAACCGAAAAAAATGGGTAGTGGCTCAAACTGACTCGTTGCCAAGAAGCCAAGAGGGGTGTCCCGCATGCTGTTGTAATTCGGCGCGTCCCTTACTTAACCGGGACGGGCGGCGACCCGGCAAGGCGGCGGCCGAAAATGTCCCGCCGGCGCTGGAACGGCGGCCCCTCGGATATCGACGGACCAAGTACGCAGGCGCATCGGCAACGCTCGACGAATCGGCTGATCGAAAGCGGTCAAGACCTCATCGTCGCTGCCATCTGAATGCCATTGAAATCCTGCTTTGGCAGCGGCCCGGATGTCTAAAGGTCGGTTCGCCCCGGATCGTGCCCCAAGGAGTGGTGTAAGAGCGGCGGTAGTTTCGCGCTCTCCGGCAGAGCTGGCCGGTATCGTCAGGCTGCCGCCACGGCGGGCGGCTTGACGAGGGGATCGTCGCTCAAAGGTGCGATGGTTTCCAGCGTCATGTAGCGCGCCCGCTGGACGGCCCATTCGTCATTTGCTCGAGCAGGATGGCGCCGACGAGCCGGATGATGGCGGCCTCGTTGGGGAAGATGCCGACGACCTCGGTGCGGCGCTTGATCTCGCCGTTGAGCCGTTCCAGCGGATTGGTGCTGTGGATCTTCAGCCTGTGATCCTTGGGAAAGCTCATGAAGGCGAGGACATCGGTTTCCGCGTCATCCATCAGAGCGGCGAGTTTGGGCACCTTGGGCCTGAGCTGATCGGCTACCTGGCGCCACTGTGCGCGAGCTGCTTCGGCATCGTCCTGAACAAACGCGGTGCCGATGAAGGCGGCGACGACGCGGCGCCCCTGCTTGCCGGCATAGGCCAGGACATTGCGCATGAAGTGCACCCGACAGCGCTGCCAGGAGGCGTGCAGCACCTTTGCAACCGCTGCCTTCAGCCCCTCATGCGCATCCGAGATCACCAGCTTGACACCGCGCAGGCCGCGGCGCGCCAGCGAGCGCAGAAACTCAGTCCAGAAGGTCTCGGCCTCGGAGACGCCGATCGAGATGCCCAGCACCTCGCGCCGGCCATCGCTATTGACCGCCACCGCGACGATCACCGCGACCGAGACGATGCGCCCCTGCTCGCGAACCTTGACGTAGGTCGCGTCGAGCCAGAGGTACGGCCACTCGCCTTCCAGCGGCCGGTCGAGGAAGGCGTGTACGCGCTCGTCGATCTCACCGCACAGCCGGCTGACCTGGCTCTTGGAAATGCCGGTCATGCCCATCGCACGAACCAGTTCGTCGACCGAGCGGGTCGACACGCCCTGGATGTAGGCTTCCTGGATCACCGCCGCGAGCGCCTTCTCGGCCATCCGCCGCGGCTCCAGGAAGCCCGGAAAATAACTGCTCCGGCGCAGCTTGGGGATGCGCAGCGCGACCGCGCCGGCGCGCGTCTCCCAGACCCGGTCGCGGTATCCGTTACGGTAGTTGATCCGCTCCGGGCTGCGCTCGCCGTGCCCGGCGCCGGTCAGGCCCTCGACCTCCAGCTCCATCAGACGCTGCGCGGCAAACCCAACCATCTCGCGCAGCAGCTCGGCATCCGAGCTCTTCTCCAAAAGCGTGCGAAGGCTCATCATCTCGTCGGTCATCGTCGGCTCCTCGGTTCGGTTGAATGGCTTGCAACCAAACCCTACCGGAGACCTGCGATGACCACCGCCGTGGATAAGTAGCCCGCCGCCGCCTGACTCTCGGCGGTCGCTGCGGCGGGCTACTTACCCACAGCTCCTACACCACTCGGCGGGACACGACCCACCCGGCGAAGGGACGGATGCGGTGCCGTTCATGGCGGCGCCGCCCGCTACACGCCGAATTTTTGCGCGTGTTCGCTCGACCGGCGGCCAAATTTCGAGGTTCGTGCGCGCCGGCTTAAGGGGTCTCGCCACCGGGTCAACGGATAAGCTGGCCGCCCATGCACAAGTCGTAGGTGTATAGGTCGATCTCATCTGCCGTCGTGCCGTACGCCCGGCTGCCCGAGTAAATTGCCGCCACGAGGGGGCGCGCGGCCGCCTCGGGCAGATGATATCCAAGCATTACTGCGGACAGCGCGCTGTTCAGTGAGGCGCCATCGTGCTTCTGCGCGAAGGCAAACATCGCGGCTGCGCCGTATTCTGCGCAGGGAGTGGCGCGGTCGCCCCATTCCACCTCGCATGCTGGCGTGCCATAGAGATCTCCGCACAAGGATCGCATCTGTCTATTTCGAGCGGTTTGGACTGCATCAACGGCAGGGGCAGCCGCCGCGGACGGGGTTGGAGGCGGCGTCTGCCTCGGCTCGGCTACGGGTGGACCACTCAGGGTTACGTCGCCTGTCGCACAGGGTTGGGGTCTCTCGTAGACGAGATTGGTTTTAGGATCACGGCACTTGAAAGACGAATTGGCTTTGGTACTCGCCGCCGGGGGGGCGGAGGCCGACACCTCGGTTGCCTGGCGCACCGGGCCATCGGGGGCTGTCGATGCAACCGCAGCATCAATGGTTTTCATTGTTTTTTCGGCGAGAGATGCGTTGGCTATTTCAGGATGAAGACTTACGTATCTCGTTATTAAAGCGACGAGTGCAGAACCTGTAATTTCAGCAGGAGTTACGGAACTTCCGGGGAAATGTTTTTTTGCATAGAATCCATAATCTCGGCACCAATTTTCGTCATCGGCAGTAAGTGTAAGGGAAGGGGCGACTTTTCGAGTTAAATCTCGACAATGATCTTGCCACTCTTCTATTGAAGCAGCACGCAAGTGAGCGGCAGGGTTGACAGGCGTGGTCTGTTGCGGTGGTGCGGGCGCAACCTGCCCCTCCCCAGTAGCACCCTTGCCGGACGGGAGAGGCAGGCCCGACAGCGTGGTGCCCGCTGTTGACGGCGCACCATATGCCCTCAGATACGCGATTCGGGCGCGTCCGGCCTGGGCCATGCAGTCCTTGATCACCGGCACGAGCGGTAGCGACGGCGGCACGTCGGGCGCGAGACCGCACGATGCCGGGTAGGATTTTACCCACCCGTTCTGATCGGCGAGCAGCGCCTTCTGCTGGTCCGGGGTGAGCTTCGCCTTCGCCTCGTCATACGCCTGTTGTCGCTCTAACGTGAGGGCGCGCAGCTTGGGCTCGCTGCAGATGGCGATGCTCGACGGCATCGTCGCGGTCTTGCACCACTCGTCTTGCGTCGCTTGGGTGCTCGGCTGTAGCGCAGCACTCGGCTGCGATGCCGGTGGGGTGATCCCCGGAGATTGCTGTAGCGCCGCGCTGGCAAGCACAGCGGCATCGCCCTCGCCGATGAACCCCGTCGCCGGCCGGCCCCGCTCGCGTTCTGCCAGGCAACGATAGCCGCCCGCATGGCCGCGCTGTAGACACCATCGATCTTCGCCGTCGTCGGCAGGAAGCCTAGTCGCTGGAGATCGGCTTGGAGGGCGACATGGCGCTCGATCGGCCGGGTAGCTTCCTCGCGCGCCGGGCCGCTCAAGCGCGAGGTCCACTCCTCGCGCTTGCGGTCGTATTGGGCGCCGACGCAACTGGGCGATCCCGCGACCTCACCTGTGTCGGGAACTCCGCACAATCGCCGCACTGAGTCGAGGTATTCCAGGTCGTCTTGCTGGAGCTGCTGCCGGCTCGAAGTGCCGAGTTGCTGACGCAACGCTTCGTAGGCTTGGTTGAATCGCAGATCGGTCTTCGATAGCTCCGGGTCCGCGCAAATTAGCCGCGCGAGCGGCCGCATCGCCTTGGCGCAGTCGAAGCCGGGGCCGATTGCTGATGCGCGAGAATGCTCGGATATCGGTGGCGCCGCGCGGCGGGCGCCGGGGATGGTAGTGACGGCGGCGGGCGGCGCGACCGGCGCGGGGGCGGCTGGCTGCTGCGTATCTGTCCAGCCGAGGCGCTGAGCGAGGGTGTGAAGAAGTGTCTCCCATGAGGCGTGTAGTTTATCGCTTGACTCCAGGTAGGCCCGCGCCTGCCTAACCTCCTCAGCGGTCCGCCATGGTGAATATCTCGCCCGGCTGATTGCCGAGATGCGCCGGCGTGATCTGCCGGTGGTGGTGGTCACCACCTCCGATATCGAGAGCTGGGATCGCCTGGCCTGGCCGCGTTTCGAGGCGCTGCCGTGAAAAGCGTCTGGCCGTTGCCAGCGGCGCCGACCACAATGCCGGTGATCGTGGTGATCATGCCGGTGATCGTGGTGATCATGCCGGTGATCGTGGTGATCATGCCGGTGAACCGCAGGCCGAGATCGGCGATATCGTCGCGGCGCTGGCGCCGATCCCGAACGACGATCTCGATTGGGAGGAGTGGAACAAGATTGGCATGTCGGTCTGGCGCGCCAGCGGCGGCTCGGTCGAGGGCCTCGCCGCCTTCATCGATTGGTCAAGGAAATCGAGCAAGTTCGACCCCGACGAGACGGCGTTCAGGTGGCGTCACTACCGCGATTCGCCGCCGTCGCAGATCGGATTCGGAACGCTGGTTCACCTGGCGAGGCTGGTGGAGGCCGATTGGGTACCGCCGTCGCGGCGCGCCAGGGCGAATGCGCCCACCATCAAGCTGATCGCCGGGCAGCGACCGGCGGCCGTGATCGCCGGCATGGCGGCGCTGGTCGACGCCGGCATTGAGCTGTACCGCCGCGATCGGCAGCTCGTCTACGTATCGCGAGTGCCGGCCAGGGCGGTCGACGGCCGCGCCATCTTGATCCCGGGCATCGTGCGGGTCGAGACCCCGGCACTGCAACACCAGCTCGGGCGGGCGGCGACCTGGATCAAATACGACGGCCGGAGCCGGAAATGGGCACAGGTCGACGTTCCCGTCGAAATTGCCACCACGATCGCGGCTTTGCCCAACGAGTGGCCGTTTCCGGCGATCGTTGGCGTCATCGCCACGCCGACGATGCGGCCGGACGGCACGCTGTTGCTGGTCGAGGGATACGACGAGGCGACCGGCTACTTCCTCTTCGACCCGCCGGTGATGCCGGCGATGCCGGTGATGCCGAGCCGGGCGGACGCGCTGGCGGCATTGCAGCTGTTGCTCGGGCTGCTGACCGAGTTCCCGTTCGCCGACGACGCCAGCCGCGCGGTCGCGTTGTCGCTGGTGTTGTCGCTGGTGCTGCGCCCGGCGCTGGCGCCGACCGCGCCATTACACGTCGTGACCGCGCCGGAGGCCGGCAGCGGCAAGAGCTTTCTATTCGATCTGGCATCGCTAATCGCGATCGGCGAGGTGGCGCCGGCGATCGGCCGCGGCCTGACGCCCGAGGAGACCGAGAAGCGCTTGGTCGGCGCCGCGCTGGAGGGTCGGACCCTGATCCTGGTCGACAATTGCAATGGCGAGCTGCGGTCGGAATTTCTCTGCCAGGCCGTCGAGCGGCCGCTGATCAAGCCGCGCCCGCTCGGCACCAGCACCATGCCGACGATCGCCAATTCCTTTGTCTGCGGCGCCAACGGCATAAATCTCGAGATCGCCGACGATCTGGTGCGCAGGACGCTGCAATGCACGCTCGACGCGGACATGGAGACGCCCTATCTGCGGCAATTCCGCCTCGATCCCGCAGCCGAAATCCTCGCCGATCGCGGAAAATATGTCGCCGCCGCGCTGACGATCGTGCGTGCCTATGTGGTGGCCGGAATGCCCGACCGGCCGGTGCCGCTCGCCAGCTTCCGCGCCTGGTCTGACAAGGTGCGTGGGGCGCTGATTTGGCTCGGCCAGGCTGACCCGGTGGACACGATAGCGCGGCTGGCGGTGGCCGACCCGGCACGGGAGCGGCGGAGCGAGGTGTTTGCCGTGATCGCGGCGGCGTTCCCCAATGGCGACTTTTCGGTGCGCGATCTGGTGAAGGCGAGCGAGGGGAAGGCGGCGCTGCACGAGGCGCTGGTCGGGATCGGCGGTAAGGGCGGCGAGGGCGTCAGCAACGAAACTCTAGGGTGGTGGCTGCGGCGCAACGCTAATCGAATGGCCGGCGGGTACAAGCTCATCCGAGGCGAGAGGGTTGAAGGCGGCAAGGCACGATGGGCCATGGCGCCGGCCATGCGGACACCCGGGTGAGCCGGTTGCTTTCCGGTTCTGCCGGATTTACCCGGTTTTTTATAGCTCGGGTTGAAACTGGATGGCGATTGACAGTTTGGGTAGGGGGATTAGGAAAGGGGTAGAAACCGGGAGAACCGGAAAGCGACCGAGACGCGAATCGCCGGTTCTGACCCGGATTATTGCCACCAGAGCGGACTTTTCTGGTCGGTCGCGCTACGCTTGCGGTGATGTCGATTAGCCTTAACCGACATCCTGCGGATGATCGCCGAACTGCGGCCGCCGCCCATGGCATCAACAGCGATAAGGCGTTCGATGTTCACGCGTTCATCCAAATCCAAGGGAGAGGTGCGTCTCGATGACGGCAATTTCGGCATTTTTGGCACTCGACGGCGCGTTGGTGCGCCACGACGACCGGCCACAACGCGCGGCGATTGTTCACGCTTGCCAGGAACGCCAGACCGAGGCACCATGAGACCGAAATCGGCGGCTATCTGGGGAATACCGGTCAAAACCGCTGAAAATCGGGCGAATGTCGGCTTGAACCTTTAGAAGAATATCGGGGACAGAGATGGAGCTTCGACGCCTTCTCGCATCTGCGTCGCTATTGGCCGCCCTCCTGTTGGGCTCACACGTCGCGACTGCGACGCCGACGCCTTTTTCCGATCTCGTCTACCATGTGACCCAATGCACATACCCGTGCGGGATCGGGAGCGGGCCACATGGGAGCGCCCCGAGCAGCCCAACGTATCTCGACGGGTTCAATGAGACCGCGTTTCAGACATTCTATGGAAACCTTGGGTACGACCCGACCGCTGAGTACGATTTCTCTGTCACGGGAACAAATGTCTCCGGCTACATATACGGCCCGGTCAATACAGACGACATCGGGGCATTTGCTACCCAATTCATCTTCATCAATGGGACAAGTGGTTTGTTGCAATGCGGACAGCATCGGCGGCGGTTTTATTATATTTGATTTGAACGATAATGGCGTTTTTGTCGGTGGAGGGTACCCGTTTGCATCGAACTCGTTTGATAGCAACGAAATAGATGGGCTTCCAGCTGTCACTGCCTCATCCGCTGCGCTCCTTAATTCGCTAGGTTGGCTTCAGACAGGCGATTTTTATTTCATCGGCATTGATAATCGAAACAACATACTCGCATTCGACGGCAATGGGGACTATTACAAGTTCACCCCGGTACCGGAACCCTCAAGCATTATATCAGCCTTGAGCTGGTTAGCGGCTATATTCGCCGTGACCTACGCAGTTCCGCGCCGGGCCGCTGACCCAACCTCCACGGGCACTTCGGGCTCGTACGTCTGACCCCGCCTGGGACGCGGGCTCCCGGCAATAGCAGTAACACGAGAGCACGGTTTCTGCCCGCCGGCGAGCGATCAGGAGCCTACCGCGGCCACGATCGCGCAAAATGCGCGGCGCCACTGCCACACCGCGCCAATGCTTCCGGCGGCTATTAAGGCCATTTTGCCGAGTTCGTCGGCGCCGGCGCCTGCGCCGGGTTCGACCCGGCGCCGCCGTGTCGCCCGCTGGTATGGCGAGCGCTGATCTTGTTATAAACTTGCGGGCCGACCAGTTTTACCCGGGTCATCTACTAGATGCTTGTTCTATCCTTTTCGTTTCTTTTGAGAATTACTGTTAACGCCCTGGGGCCGCTACGGGCGCAGCCCCTCAAACTGCTCCGGGTCGAGCCGCGAGTAGCGGATGGTGTTCTCCAGCCGCTTGTGCCCCATGAAGGCCGCTCTGGCTTGGAGATCGGCCCGGCCGACCATGTCGTAGCCGCAGGCGTGCCGGAGCATGTGCGGGTGCACCGCGAGCGCCGCCAGCTCCTCGGGCAGCTCTAGTCGCGCCAGCATCTTGCGGAAGCCGGCCGCGGTGATCGCGAAGACCCGATCGCTCGGCCGCCCCTGCGACCGGCGCAATAGGCCGAGATGGCGCTTGTCCTGCTCGGTGAGCGGATGCTCGCCGCTGCTCGATCCCTTCAGCCGCCGCACCATCAGCTTGCGCTCGTCCCATCGGACGTCGGCCCAGCGCAGGTCGCAGAGTTCCGACACCCTGAGGCCGTGGTTGAAGGCCAGCCAGATCGCCGCGGCATCGCGGGCGCCATAGCGGTTCCGCCTGGCGACCTTAATCAGCAGCATCACCTCGTCGCGCGACAGGTGCTCGCGGGCGCGCCGCTCGCCGTTGCTGACCCGTTCCGGCCGGAATGTCCCATTTACAGCATTTGGCGATGCCGGCTCGACGAGGCGCAACGCCGCGGTTTGCCTCGCCTCGGTCGGCGATGATGTCCCATTTCGGCGCATTGATGGGACAAACTTGGCGGTCTGCTGCGTCATGGGGATGTCTCCTTCGGAAGAAGACCGCGAGTATACGCTTATTAGTATCTGAAGTAAACTACCGTAAGCTGCAACTCGCCACTAGATCGATGCACGGTCATTGCAAGTTGTCGGCTGATCGACTATGTGTGCCGGAGCAGTAGAACGAGCGTCGGATGACGCCCGATCCTTTGAACGGAGGCAACTCGATTGCCGCGCGCGCATCACCCTGGCCCGCATTCTCGTTTGCTCCGCCGCGGCGTCGTTGACGGCCGATCCCGCGAGGGCAGGTTCCTCGCCACGGCTCGCGCACAGCTGGCTCAGCACCTCGGCGACGCGCCCAACCTGGCGCAGCGCATCCTGATTGAACGCATCGCCTGGTTGCAGCTGCACGTCGTGCTCTTTGACGAGCGCATTGCCAACGGCGGGCAGTTCAACGACCACCGTAGCGCGGCCGGTCACCGTCGAAGGTGTACAATACCTGGTCGAAGATGTGCGCCCTGTAGGGCTCGATCGTGTCGAGCAGCGGCCGGCCGTCGAGCCAGACTAGCTGCGCAAAGAACGAGAACGGGTGCGGCGCGGCGGTCATGCTGCCTCGCCGAGCCGGCGCTTGCGCTCGACCGCGGCCGTCATGCGCCTGAGCCCACGCGATCCACTGAGTTACGTTTTCAAATGGGGCGTCGGGTGGGCGCACGTCATGGCCGGGCGTTATGAAGATGGCTTGGAGTGGGTGGAACAGTCGGCGCACGAACAACCGCGCTACCTTCCGCCTATGCGCATGAAGCTGGTTTTGTACGCGCATCTCGGTCGTATCGAGGAGGCCAAAGAGTTGCTGCAGCGGGTGATCGAGCTTGCCCCCGAGCTGACGGTTGCCGGGCTCAAGCAATCTTTACCGCTGATGGATTCGTCCGAACTCAAAAATATCTACTTGGAGGGCTTCCGCAAAGCAGGCTTGCCGGAAGGGTGAGGCGGGCATGAAGGAGGATCGGGTCAAGCGTCGCCTTGCCGCGATCCCTGCCGCCGATATGGGAGTGGCTGCTTCTGCGAGACGCGCCGACGGCAACGCATGAATGACCCCTCCCCACCCTTCTGAGCCGTCCGGCTTGCCGCCGGGAATGGCGGGAATGTGATTCAGCAAGAGCCATTGGCCGTGTGAGCCTGGGCGTGTCGGGGAGGGATATCAACCACGGCGCTGGCAGGGTCGTCCTGCCGACCCTCGGTGATCCTGGCGAGTTGCGTGGCACCGAGCACCGCGGCGCACGCCGAACGCGAGGCTCGTGCGGCTTGGATTTCCTGGGTAGATTGCCCTTTATATAATTAGCAAACGGGGGGTAAGCTTATTATATAGCGGTTTAAGGGTGCCGTCCGATGTCGCAAGCTGTCGCATATTATCGGGTAAGCCGGCCGAGCCAAGGCCGCTCCGGGCTGGGGATCGAGGCCCAGAAGGAAGCCATCCGCCGCTTCGCCGAGGTCGAGGGCATCGAGATCATCGCCGAGCGCACGGAGGTCGAGACCGGCAAGGGCGCCGACGCCCTGGACCGCAGGCCGGAACTCGCCGATGCGCTCGCCGCAGCGCGCCGGGCCAAATGCCCGGTGCTGGTAGCGAAGCTCGATCGTCTCAGCCGCGATGTACATTTCATCAGCGGGCTCATGGCGCACCATGTTCCGTTTGTGGTTGCCGAACTCGGCCCCGATGTCGATCCGTTCATCCTCCACCTCTACGCAAGTCTCGCTCAAAAGGAGCGTGAGCTGATCTCCCAGCGGACCCGCGAGGCGCTCGCCCGGAAGAAGGCGCAGGGCGCAAGGCTCGGTAACCCCCGAAATCCGGCCGAGGCTGCTGCAAAGGGACGCCAGGCTATCGCGGTCAACGCCGATGAGTTTGCCGCCGGCATGGCGCCGATCATCGAGGGTATTCGCGCGGCGGGCATCACCACCTTCGCCGGGATCGCCGACGCGCTTAACAAGCGCGGCGTGCGGACGGCGCGGGGCGGGACTTGGTATGCGATGACGGTAAGGAACGTGTTGCTGCGAGCAAGCAATATTGGTGGACGAGAATAAATGCGCCGTGCCTTGCAAGGCGAGGAGCGTCAACCTCCCACTTTATCGACTACCACCATATACCTAAGTCATTAGCCTTCCTACGATATTCCCCGTTTTGGCTGGCGTATACCCTTTACTACTAAACAGTGTAGCCGATTGTCAGCGGTTAAACCTACGCGCGTAAAGATTCCGCCCGTCTCCCAGTGAATGATGTCGTCGAGAATAGGAGAAGTGGAGTGTGTAATGGTCACCTCGCCAGTGATCGGATCGACGAACGCGTAAAGCGGAACGCGACGCTCGGCCGAGTTGCCGCGGACGTATGCGGAAATGGGTGGCCCACCAAAACGCCGCATCGTGCGTTCCCATCCCAATTCGCGCATCGTTCGGCCGAGCCGGAAGTTGTCGTCCTGCGTGCGCCGGTCTTTCGGCTTACCGATGATTGTCCAAGCATCGGCGGCAGCGAGCTTTCCGGTATAGCGGCGAAGCGCCTCCACTAGGATCTCCTGCGACCAGATCACGGATGCAGTTCGCGCCAAAGCTCCCTCGGCCGGGTTGCGACGCGGGGGGCAGGTAAAAGGATTGCCGGGCGGACGGCCGCTGCCAGCCACCGGGCTGATCAGGGGAGTGCCGCAGTGTACCGCGGTACATAGGAACGTTCTAACTACTTTTTGAATTGGTAATGAAGAATACCGAATAGGAAAGTTGGATGAAGATTCCGGTGTGCCGCGGCACACCGCGGCACGGGGCTGGGTCAGTACGGCACGTCCCCCGGCCATTTGCTTGAGTCCCGCTCCATTTGCTTGAACAGGTCCTCCTCCTTCAGCGCCTCCTCCGGCGTCATTTCGGTCCTCTCCCCCACGCTCTTGAGCCTGATTCCTTCGTAGTATCGTTCCATGCCGCCAGCTTTGATCCGACGCTTCTTGATCACGAGGCCGGGTACCGCGGCGCGCAGGTTGCGCCCGAAGCTCTGCCGGTCGCCGCGGTACTGTTCGCGGCGCTGCTCTTCGCACCAATTCTCCCAGGCTTGGAACATGGCATCGACCGTTCCCTCGGATCCGGGCTTGACCACGCACCAATCGCGCACGAAGGCGCCGATTGGCGAGCCGAGGTCTTCCAACTCGCCGATCGCCTCCTGCGCTGACTTGGGCTGGATGAAGTACCCGCGCCCGCACAGCCGGCGCCAACCCTCGATGGCCCAGTTGAGGATGCCGGGGAGTTCCAGCAGCAGCCGGTTCGTCAGCCCCAGGTCTTCCCGGCCGTAGAAGCTCTCGGTCTGCACCAGCACGATGAAGCGCGAGGCCAGCGCGCCCGAAGCGTCCGCCAGCCTGGGCAATTCGTTGGTCAGCACCAGGAATCGCGCGATGAACCGCCCGGTCCACGCCTCTCTGTATTTCCGGTCGATGGTGATCGCGTCCTCGCCGGTGATATTCAGCAGCCGCTCGGCGATGGCTGCTTGGTCGGCGCGCCCGCTCAGGCGAGCGTCGGATATGATGGCGACCCGCTTGCCGATCAGCGGCGTTAAGCCGAAGTTGCTGCCGATCCCGGCCAGCGTCGGCGCCACCGCGTTATCGGTCCCGACGAGCCGCGCGAGCACCCGACCGATCGTGCCCTTGCCGGATCGCTTCGGCCCGACGATAAGGAACGCCTTTTGCTGGGCTGTGTCGGCGGTCAGGCAGTAGCCGAATACCTCCTGCAGCGTGGCGATCGACTCGGCGTCGTCGGGCCACAGCTGCTTCAGGAACGCCAGCCATCCAGCCGGCGCCGGCGCCACCGCGTCAAACGCGAAGTCGAGCGCGTTGTGAGTGAAATAGGCCGGCGTGTGCGGTAGCAGCGCGCCGGTCGGCAGGTGAAGAAGGCCGTTGGCGCACGCGATGATGTCGCCGGGATCGAGGTCGGCCACCTCGTCGAGCCAGGCCGGCGCCGCAATCACCGCCGGAAGCAGCGTTACCGCGCGCAGCGCGTCGAGCACATTGTTGACGCGGTTGGTGTTCGGTTTGACCGGGACCTGCTGCCATTCGCCGGTCTCCTTTTCCTTCACCGGCGCAACGCAGTCGTCGAGAAACCGGTAGATCGCCGCGCGGATCTCGCCGTCCTCGACCTCAGGGTAGGCCGCGCCGTCCCACGCGTAGAAGCCCCCTCGGTGGTGGTGTAGGGTCGGTACGTCGTCGGCGTCGTACCGCAGCTCCCGGAACAGCCGCGCCGTCGCGTAGGGCGCGCCCGAGTCGATCTGGTATATCGACCCGGCCGGCCGCAGGCCCATCCATTCGGCGACCTTGTCGGCGATCTCGCCGCCGAGCAGTTCCTTCAGCCTGCGCAAGCCGGGCACGCGCTTCCCCGCCGCCAGCATGCCGGCCAGGCGCGGCACGGATTTGCCTGGCTTGTGGTCTCGCGGCGCGCCGGCATGCCGCTGTATCACCGCGATCAGGCGCTCTACCTCTTCCTCGGGGCGACCGGCCCGCAGCAGCGCGCCGATCAGCGCGCCCTCGGCGTTGTAGCGGCCGTGCGGCTCGGGCCAGTGACGGACCAGGAGGCACAAGCCGGCCAGGTCGCCCATGCCCCGCCGAAGCAGATCGGCCGGGACCTTGGCAGGCTCTCCCTCAACCGCCCACTCCACCAGCTCGCCCGATGGGTGGACGCTGGGCGGTGCCATCGTCTGCACACCGGTGGACCGCAGTTCGACGAGCATCGCCTTGTCGAACTGGAACTGCTGCGTGTCCGGCGGCGGATCGCACACGTAGAGCCGGTGCGACTGCGGTTTGGTGTTGCGCCCGAAGATGGCGCCGGTCGGCGGCAGCACGTCGGGTGCCAGTGCGCAGGCCTCGGCGCAGTCGAGGTCGCAATCGACGAGACCGTTCGATTTCGCGCCGAGCAGCCAGCCGATATTCCGCCCGTCGAAGCACGTGCTGTCATCCGCGACGAAATCCTGCCACCCGCTGTATGTCGGCCCCTTGCGGCCGCGGTCGTACGGCAGCGGTGCCCAACCGCGGTGGCGATATACTTCGGCCGCAGCTGTGCTCATCGCCCGCCTCCCCGACGCCCCGCCGCGATGCCGGTATCGACGATCGTGATCACCAGCCGGTCGAGCACTGGAAATTCGGCCGCGAGGTTCGTCGCGCGGGCAGCATCCAAGATTGCGGTATAACCACCGCCGCGGGCGATGGTCCGGCGCACCGCCTTGGCAACCGCATGCACCACCTTGGCGGCGCCAGGGGGCGCACCACGCTGTGCGAAATTCGGCATCAGGATGACAGCGCTCATCGGCGGCTTACCCGACGTCGGGCAAGCTCAGCCCGCAACGCGCTGACGAGCCGCAGGGACCCGCCTCCGCCTTCCAGCGCCGCGATCAAGGCGTCGATAGCCGGTATGCTTCGAAGGAGGATATCGACCGCGATCCCCAAATCCTCGGCCCGCCGCTGATTGCGCGCCTTGGCGATGAAGGAGCCGCGCATCCGTGTCGATTCCTCGGGGATCATTGGCGCGGTCCGCCCACAAACTCGACGGTGCACCAGCCGAGCGCGTCGCGCTCAAGGCGCAGCCCGCCGATATCCCGGCCGTCGACAGCCAGGATCCATCGCAGGATGTCGCGCTCGTTGCGCTGCAAAAGCACCCGGCCGCCGGCGTAGTACCGCGTCTTCGCCGAAAGGAACCTCAGCGCGCGCATCAAGTGCGGGTTGCTGGGCGCCATCGTCGCGATGTTGGTCTCGTCGAAATGCCCCGCCGGCCAGGTCGCCCACAGCGCCGCCAAGAGCTCGGCCGAGGCAGCAGGTGGCGCGTCAAGCGGGCCAAACCGCGCCAGGAGCGCGCCGTCGTCGCGCCTGGTCTTCGCTGCGAGCCGGTCGAAATAGCCGTGCTCTATGTGTCGATGGTAAGCCATGCCGCGCCCCGAATTTGGCGCAGCGGCAGCGCTTTACTTTTTAGCGCAAGTCGCGCTATAAGTAGCGTGCGCAAGCCACTGCGCGATTGACCGTCGTTGTGCTTGAGATTGCCGCGCCAGCTGGGACAAGCTGGCGCGGTTTCTCGTTCTGCTGGGTCAGGTTGCCGCATCGCCCGCTCCCGCCAGCGTGGACGCAAGGACCCGGCGGCCGTCAGGCCCCGGACGCTTATCCGCCCGCGTGGCGGCGGTTGCTACCGGTCGATTGGCGCACCACTCCCGGATCGAAGAAAGTCGCCATGCAACTCGATTTGGACTCAGCTGAATCGCGCTCGGAAATTGATTCCGGCGCTGCATGTCCAGTAGATGTTTTCGGCTGTACTTTGGAACCCCGTAGTCCGGGAGTTCCAGATAGGTAATAAAAACCTCGTCGGGCATCGCTTTACCTCCACGCCTTTGGGAGGCTTGAAGCTTACCCTAGAGGGGGGTGCTGCGCTTTCCGAAAAGGTTCGGCTAATTAGCTCCGAAATCGCTTGTTAACCTAAGTTCCGTCGCCCCCGCCGTGGACCGGGCAACGACGCGACGGTATCGGTCATGAGGTCGCGCAACTCCGCGCCCAGCCGTTCGCGTGTAGGATCGATGAGCTTCATCACGTCGTAAAGGAAGCAGGCGGCCGGGCCGGTCGGGATGAGAGGCCGCTCCTGTCCCACATTATCCCACCCGTTGGTAAAATCGTCGTCGCCGAAGATCGACCGCCAATGTCGGTTGAGAGCGCGATAGGCCTCCGCCAAATCCCCTTTGGCTTTCGGCCGATGCTTGGGGCCGGTCCGATGCGCCTTGCGCGCTGCCGATCGGATATCCTCAAGAAAGGGAAGTAGCTGCGCGAACTTGTCGCCGATCGCTACAAGATCGCCCGGCGCGTAACCGTCTTCTATGCCGAGGAGCTTCACGAAGAGACGGTGGCGGTTGACCTCGTTCGCGAGCAGTTTCAGCAACGCTGTCGCTGGCTTCTCAATCTTGTGGAGCGTGTCGGGGTCGTCGTAGCCCTGCGCCTTCGACCATTGCGCGATCCCGTAAAAGGTTGCCGCTTCGGCGATGATCGCTTCGAGCAAGGTTGGTTCGATCCTGTGAACACCGGCGAGGCGGGCGATCTCGGCGGGCGGAAAAGTGATCGTCGGATCGCGGGTGAAGACGAAACTGTTACTCATGCCGTTGCCCTCGCCGGCAGCGCGACGACGTTGTCGCCCTCGGCCGGCGGCGCGACGACACCGAGTAGGTGTCGTTCCCACCGCGCCAGTGCGTCGCGCTTCTCGGCGAAGTAGTCGTGTCGATCGTAAACCCTGGCGATCCCCCTCTGTCGATGGCCGAGGCAAAGCTCCGCGACCACGGCCGGCACGCCCAGCCGACCCAGTCCGGAGCGGACCGCGCGGCGGAAATCATGGACCACGAACGGCGGGATCGCGGTGCCCTGCGCGGCGATGGCCGCGTCGAGCCGCGCCTTGGCCTGCGAAAACGCGCCGAGCGGGCGTTGGCCAGCGGTCGTGCTGAAAATGAACGGCCCGGTGAATCGCGGTATCGTCGCCAGCAACGCTACCGCAGCCGCCGGCAGCGGGATCAGCATCGCCTCGCCGTTTTTCGCGCGTTCCGCCGGGATCGTCAGCGTCGCGGCGTCGAGGTCCTCCCAGCGCGCCGCGGCGATCTCCTCGCGCCGCGCGCCGGTCAGCAGCAGCAGCCGATAGACGCCCGCAAAAGGCGGCGACAGGGAGTCCGTGGCCCGCCAAATGGCTGCCAACTCGTCGTCCTTGAGCAGCCGGTTGCGGGCCTTGGCCTTGCCGAGAGTATCGCCGGCCTTGATCGAGGCGGTTGGGTTGGCCTCGAAGCCGGGCAGGTCCTGCGCGACGGCCCAGTTCAGCAACCTCGATAGGACCACCAGCGTCCCCCGCGCGGCCTCCGCGCCGGAGCGCTCCGCGATCCCTTTGAGCAGCGCGATGATCTCGCGCCGCCGGATCTCAGCGATCGGCCGCGTGCCGAGTGCGGGGATAAGCTCGCGCCGGACACGGGCCTCGTAGACCCGGGCGGACTTGATCGTCGGCAGATAGTAGCGGATGAAATCTTCGGCGACCGCGCCGAAGGTGTTGGCGACCGCGTCGCGCGCCGCCGCGTCGGCCGCTTTTCGTTTTTCCTCGGCCAGCCGCTTCGGGTGCTTACCCTCTAGCAGCGCGTTTAGTGCCTCGCGCGCGGCGGTACGCGCCTCGGCCAAGGTCATCACTGGGTAGATGCCCAACAGGTGCCAGGTCGGCGAGCTGTCGCCTGCCCGCCGCGCGACGGTGTAGAAGGAGCGCCGGCCCTTGTCGGTGACGCGCACCGCGAGGTTCGGCATCAACGCGTCCCAGACCTTCGTGCGCTTGCCCACCGGGGCGGGCTTGAGGGCTTTGAGGCTGCTGTCCTTGAGGACGATCTTGCGCGCGGCTATAGGCATTATCGGGTGCTCCAGATTTGTCAGCCCAGGGGTCTGGGCTAACGCGGGCTAACGAAGCCTGCCCCTTAATCCAGGTAAACCGCGGTAACCTGACAACGCCTAGAGTTACCCTCAATCCCGCTCTATGTAAAGGTTTTTTTCGCGATCTGTTAGCCTGCGGTAATGCGCCGTTACCCCCGGTATTCCGGCACCCGGTAGTAGACCCAGACGAGGTTGGCGGCCATCACCGCGGCGGTCAAAAGGAATACCCAGTGCAAGCCGAACGAGGCGGCGATCGCGCCGCCGATCAGCGGCCCCAATGAATTGCCCATGAACATCGCGGACGAGGTCATGCCGTAGACGGCGCCGCGGTCGGCCCGGGATACCTGGCGCCCGACCAGCGCGTTGGCGGTCGGCAACAGCCCGCCGATGAACAGCCCCACCCCGAACCGCTCGGCCGTGAACACCCAGTAATTATTGGTAAAGGCCTGCGGCAAGGTCATCAGCGTGCCGCCCAAGAGGCAGATCAAGAGCACCCTTCGGTAGCCGATCCGGTCGCTGCGGTTGCCGAGCAACGGTGCCGAGATGACGTTGGCAAGGCCGGTGATCGAAAAGGCAATGCCGGCCAGGGTCGCGATATTGGGCGCCGCGCCGACCATTTCCTTCACATAGAGCGTGATGATCGGCTGCACCGTGCGCACCCCGAACTGCGCCATCAGCAGCACGAAAAAGAGCGCGAGGAGAGCCGGCGTCGTGACCAGCGCGACGAGGCTCCTGAGGGTCGACGTGCGGCCGCTGCCTCGCGCGGGGCGCGTGAATTCCTCATGCACCGAGAACCAGACCAGCGCCATCGTCAGGAAAATCATCGCCGCGGTGACGTAGAACGGAATCCGATAACTGCCGGTCAGATCGGCGAGGATGCCGCCGATCATCGGCCCGATCAGCGAGCCGACGAGCTGGCCCGTATAGAGCCAGCCCAGGGAATAACCGAGCCGCTCCTCGGGCACCTGGCTTGCGACAAGCGAGATCGCCGCGCTGGAAAATCCGGCGAAGACGCCCATCAGCGCGCGGCAACCAAAGAATTGCCAGACATTCCCCGATGCGCCCATCAGCGCGGTGAAGACGCCGATCGCCAGGCTCGACCGCATCAGCATCAACTTGCGGCCATGCCGGTCGGCGAGCTGACCCCACAAGGGCGAGGCAAAGGCGGCGACGAACGAGGTGGTGCCGTTGAGAACGCCGGCCCAGATATCGATCGCCGTGTCGCTCTTGACGCCGAGCACTGGCAGAAACAGCGGCAGGATCGGCGTCAGCATCGAGTTGGCCACGGTCATCACGAACTGGATGCCGACCATCGCCCATAAGGTGTATTGCCAATAGGGCGCGGCGCCGCCTTCCGCGGCGGCGGGTCGGGTCCCTTCATCGGCAGAAGTGGTCCGCTCGTCGGTCATGGCCACTCAACCCGGGTTGCGCCGCCCCATTGTAATGCGTCAGACCGGCGGGCATCATCCCGAGCGCGCGCATCCGTCATGAGGAAAGAACTCGGATGAAATTCGGCATCTTCTACGAGCTGCAATTACCGCGCCCGTGGCAGGCGGGCGGCGAATTGGCGCTCTATCAGAACGCGCTCGACCAGGTCGAGCTGGCCGATCGGCTCGGCTATGATTACGCCTGGGAGGTCGAGCATCATTTCCTCGAGGAATATTCGCACTCGCCGGCGCCCGAGGTGTTCCTTGGCGCCGCGAGCCAGCGCACCAAACAGATCCGCCTCTGCCACGGCATCATGCAATTGACGACGAACCACCCGGCGCGCTGCGCCGAGCGGATCGCCGCGCTCGACCTGGTATCGAACGGCCGCGTCGAATTCGGCACCGGGGAATCTGCCAGCGTCACCGAATTAGAGCCCTTCGGCGTCGCGTTCGACGAAAAGCGGGCGATCTGGGAGGAGGCGATCCGGGCGATCATCCCGATGTTCAAGGATGGCGGCTGTGAGCACCACGGCAAGTATTTCGACATGCCGCTGCGCAACGTCGTGCCGAAGCCGGTGCAGAAGCCGCACCCGCCCTTGTGGGTCGCCTGCTCGCAGCTCGACACGATCGAGATGGCCGGGCGCCGCGGTCTGGGCGCCCTCGCTTTCCAGTTCCTCTCGGCCGATGCGGCGCATGCCTGGGTGCATGCCTATTACAACGCCTTCACCAAGCGCCAGGAGAAGCTCTGCGATTACGTCACCAACCCAAACCTCGCGCTGACCAGCTATTTCATGTGCGCCGAGACCGATGAGGAGGCGCGCCGCCGCGCCGACGGCATCCCGTTCTTCCAGTTCGCGCTGCGTTTTTACGGGCAGAGCGTCAACCGCGAGCGGCCGGCGCCGGGCACGGTCAATTTGTGGGACGAATACGAGAAGTGGAAGCGTGCCAACCCGGAGGCGCTGGCCCGCGCATTGGCGGGCGGCCTCATCGGCTCGCCGGCGACGCTGCGCCGCAAGCTGGAGCGGTTCGAAACTTCGCACATCGACTCGGTGATCCTGCTCAACCAGGCGGGCAAGAACACCCACGAGCACATCTGCGAGAGCCTCGAACTCTTCGCGCGCGAGGTTATGCCCGAGTTTCACGACCGCATCGCCGAGCAGGAGGAATGGAAGAGACAAGTCTTGGCGCGCGAGATCCTGCTCGAAGAGATCGACACCCAGCCGTTCCGCGACCGCTATGGGCCGAACTCGGTGCAGCTGACGCCGGCACAGGCGGCCGAGTAAGGCCCGCTTTGCGCATAGCCAAATTGCCGAGCCTGACTTAAAGTCGACACGCGGCTGTCAGTTGCAGCCGCGAACGCGTGAGTGGGAAAACCGCTGACGCGCTGCATCCGGGAGGGAACGCTATGCTGGAGCTGCTGGAACAACAGCAGAAATTGACGAGGAACCAATGGCTGATTGCCGGCGCCGCGACGCTCGGCGACATGCTCGATTTCTTTGACTTCTTCCTGATCAGCTTTGTGCTGGGCTTCGTCGTCAAGAACTGGCACCTGACGTTCGGACAGTCCGGGGCGGTCCTGCTTGCTTCCGGCATCACGGCGCCCTTCGGCTCGCTGTTCTACGGCTGGCTCGCCGACAAGGTCGGGCGCCGCACCTCGCTTGTCGCCGCCGTGCTCAATGTCTCGCTCGCCACCGGCGCGATGGCGCTGACCCCGACCGGGGCCTGGATGTACCTGGTCGCCTGCCGCTTTTTCGTCGGGTTCGGCGTGACCGGGCTCTATTCGGTCGACATCACGCTGATGCAGGAATTCTCGCCGGCGCATAAGCGCGGCTGGTTCACCGGGCTGACGACGACGATGCTGCCGGCGGGGTCGCTGCTCGCCGCACTGCTCGGCTACTACGCGGAGCCCTATATCGGCTGGCGCGGCATGGTCGTCACGGGCCTCCTGCCGGCGCTCTTGTGCCTCTACATCCGGGCGTTCGTCCCCGAATCGCCGCTGTGGCTCTTGCGCAAGGGGCGGGTCGAGGAGGCGCGCAAGTCGCTTGCTTGGGCGCTGATGATCGATCCCGCCTCGATTGAGCTGCCGACCAGCCTGCCGCCGGTCGACAAGACGCGCTGGATCGAGCTGTTCAAGTATCCGCGCAGCATCGTCGCCGGCTGCCTGACCGGGCTGACCCAGACCGGTGGCGTCGCGCTGGCATTGTGGCAGATCGCGCTCTTCATCATGGTGCTGGGCATCAGCGCGGGTGAGGCCTCGAAGCTGGCCATCTTTGTCGCGATCTCGGCGATCCTCGGGCGGTTCTTCTGCTCGTGGATCTCGGACGCGCTGGGCCGCCGGCCGGCAGGAGTCATCAGCTGCGTGGTCTCGGCGGTGCTGATGTTCCTGGCCGGCTACTGGCACAGCGTCTATATCGGCGGCGTATCGATGTTCTTCGTGATGATCCTGCTGCAGAGCTTTCTCGGCAGCGGCAACTATTCGATCGTCGGCCCCTATATGGGCGAGATGTGGCCGTCTCGGCTGCGCGGCAGCGGCATGGGCCTGGTCTACGGCGTCGGCAACCTCGGCAAGTTCATCGGCCCGCTCGGGTTGGCGCTGATCGCCGGCTCGGACAATTTCGTCAGTCCGAAGGCGACGCTGGACGCGCTGGTTCCGGGGTTCGCCTATTTCGCGTACTGGTATCTGATCGGCGCCTTCGCCTTCTGGTTCATCGGCACCGAGACGCGCCGCCGCACGATCGACGAGATCGATGCCGAGATGTCGGCGATGAGCGCGCGCGGGTCGCAAATCATCAGCGCCGTCTGCGGCATTGTCGCCGGGTGCGTCGCCGTCGGGGTCCAGCCGTTCATGCCGATCCCGGTGTTTATCGGGGTCGGGATGGCGGTCATCTCGCCGGCCGTCGGCGGCATCATCCTGCTGGCGTCGGCAGTCGCGATCATTGCGGTGTTTGGCGTGACCCTGTCCGGCGTGACCGGCATTCTCGGCGCGTTGACCATAATCCTCGCGACCGTCGCCGGCGTATCGGCCCTGGTCAGCGCGTTCAGCCCTCAGCCCGCGCAGATCCAGCCGGCGGAGTGAACCGGCGCCGCTGTTGCTCATCGCCTCGGCCGGGGCCTCGTGCCCGGCCGTTTGGCGTCAAGCTCAGCGGTCGAGCCCGGCGAGCGCCCCGTCGATGTCGGCCGAGCTCAACTCCCACGAATTGTCGAGCTCGGCGACGACCGCGCGCATGAAGCGCTCGTAGAGCGCCAGCGCCCGCGCGTCGTCGCCGAGATGGCCGGCCAGGAGCGCCAGGGCGAGCTGCGCCGGCCCGGCGCCCTCGTAGGTCCATTCGAAGCCCGTGGCCGAGAGCTGCCTCAGATCGCAGCGCGGGTCGAGCGGCTTAGCATCGACGGTCACCACCGCCCCATCGAGGCTCCGGCCGCCGGCATAGGTTTTCATTCCAAGGCGCTTCCAAACGCCCCCTTGACCGGGCTTGTCCCGGTCATCCACGTCTTGAAATGGCTGCGAGCGATGGCAAGGAAGACGTGGGTGCCCGGAACAAGTCCGGGCATGGGGAATGGAGGGGCTGGAACCATAAATCTTTAGCCCCTCACCGCCTGCGGATCGTTGAAGCTGGCGACCCCGGTGCCGCGATAGAGGATCTGGGCGCTGCGCTCGGCGATGCGCTTGTGCAATGCCATCATCTCCGGCGCCATCTCGCTGTCTGGGCGCGGCTCCGGCGCGAAATGATGGAAGCGGTCGGTGCCGCGCACCAAACTCGCGCTGTCTTCGCCCTCGAGCTGGCGGATATGGGTCGGGATGTAGCGGATCGCAAAGCCGATGCGGCGATCCTCTGACGGGTTGGGGGGCGAGCCGTGCACCAACCGCACATGATGCAACGACATCTCGCCGGGATCGAGGACGAGCGGGACCGCCTTTGTCTCGTCGACCGCGACGGCGACTTCCTGGCCGCGGGTCAGGAGATTGTGGCGGTCGAACGTGTCGCGGTGCGGGATCTGGTCGAGCTTATGAGTGCCCGGGATGACCGCCATCGCGCCGTTCGCCGCATTGCTCGGGGTCAAGGCCACCCAGGCGGTCGCCACCTCGGGGGCGGAGAGGCCCCAATAGGTCGAATCCTGGTGCCACGAGACAAAGGCCGGGTTCTTCGCCTCCTTGATGAAAAAGTTGGTGGTCCAGCACAGGAGATCGGGGCCGAGCACATCCTCGATCGCGTCGAGGAGCAGCGGATGGCGCACCAGATCGGCGAGAAACGGAAACAGGAGGTGCGATTTGTGGCGCAGATCGCCGCGCAGCTTGCCCCCCATCCGCGCTTCGACCGCCTCGAAGTTGGCGCGCAGCGCCAACGCCTCGCCCTCACCCATGATGCGGATCGGCGCGAGGTAGCCCTCGTCGCGGTATCGCGTGATCTGGGCTTCGCTGAGGGACCTCGGCATGGCGTCTACTCCGGCGCAAGAGCAGCGATCATAGCATGCCCGTGCGCCGGAGCCTTGCGTCGGAACGGATCATGATTGCCGCGCTGCCGCTTCGTCAGCGACTTCCACCGCAATACGCCGCGCCAGTATCGCTTCCGCGGCGAGATCGCCGGCGTTGGCCAGCGGCGGCAGGGCCAATTCACGAAAAAGCTCAGGCTTGCGCGCTCACAATCCAGGTCGCGGCCCGCAGGGCGACGCGAGTCGGATCGCCCTTCGTCGCGAGCGCTGCTCGGACGCGGGTCTCGGCGGATAGTCTTAGTTCCGGGTTCTCCCGGACGATTCTGCCGAGCGGTCCCACTTTCAGGAGTACCGTTGTCATGGCATCCAGGTCGCCGCTCGTCACCGCCTGATCGTGTGCACTGATCCTTATGTCCTTGAAGCCTGCCTTCGCCAAAGTGGCGTGCACGTAGCGTGGGTCCTCGAAGCTGAACGGTGTTGGATCGAGCAGGTGTTCGAGGCCCGCCGCCCGAAGGGGCAGGAGGTCCAGCTCATTCTCTTCCAGGGAACGCCAGCAGACGAACGCGAGCCTGCCAGTCGGCTTCAGCATCCGACGAAAGTTCGAAAATGCGGCGGCGGGGTCCGGAAAAGCCATCACCCCAAGTCGCGAGAAGCATGCGTCGATGCTCTCTCCAGGGAGGTCGAGCACGACAGCATCGCCTTCGATGAAGCTGATGTGGCTGAGCCCACCTGCTCTTTCACGTGCTGCGTCAAGCAGCAGGGGCGCTATGTCGACGCCGATGACGCGACCCTCTGGACCGACCAAATCGGCGAGCTGCAACACGGTCTGTCCGGTTCCGCAGCCGATGTCCACGATCACTTCACCGGGGCGCGGGGACAGAGCTTCTATCGCGCGAAGGCCAAGGGGCGAGAGCTGGCGATCCAGAGGTTCACGCACTTCTGCCCAAGCCTCAGCCGCGAGGATTTTCGCTGGGCGACGCATTGGAGCAGGCTTCCCAGCCCCACCCTCAGAATTTCTCGACCCAGGGCCGCAGTTCGACTTCCAGAGACCAGGCGCTGCGCGGTTGGCGCAGGATTTCGAGGTAGGTCTGGGCGATTCCGTCGGGATTGAGCGTGCTGTCCGGGCGGTCGTTCGGGTCGGGTCGCCGCGCGCTGCGCACCCCGCCATCGATCACGAAATGGGCGACGTGGATGCCTTTGGGCCCGAGTTCCCGCGCGGTGCTTTGCGCCAGACCGCGCAGGGCGAACTTGCCCATCGCAAAGGCCGCGGAGAGTGGGTACCCCTTGACGCTGGCGCTGGCGCCGGTGAGGAGAATGGCGCCGTGCTCGTGCGGGATCATGCGCCGCGCCGCCTGCTGGGTGACGAGAAACGCCCCGAAGGCCGAGATCTCGACCGCCTTCTTCACCGCCTCCGGGTCAAGCTCGGCGATTGGGCCGGGCGCGCGGGCGCTGGCGTTGTAGAGAACCACGTCGGGTTCGCCGAGCCGGCGGTCCGCCTCGGTGAAGAGGCGCGCGACCGCAGCCGGTTCGGAGGCGTCGACGGCGAAGGTTTCGGCGCCGATCTCGGCGGCGAGCGGCGCCAATTTCTCGATATTGCGCGCCGCGAGACCAACCTTGAGACCGGCCGCCGCCAACCCGCGCGCCACCGACGCGCTGATGCCCGGACCGGCCCCGACAATGAGGGCAATGCGATAGGGAATATCGGCCACGATCACCTCCCGAGATGTTGCGCGACGCTTGTTCGCCCGCCGCGATTTAGGCGTATATGCACTGATGTCAAGAGCGGACCGACGATATCGCGGCCGGCCGGGAACCGCCATCCTCTCGCACTGGTTAATTACGGCAACAGGTTCGCTCGCCTCGGAGAGTGAAGAGGACTGCCGGAATGAAATGGATCATGCTCAGGGCCGCGATAATCCTCCTCGGGACGATGGCCTATATCGGGCTCGGAATGGCGCTGGCGAGCGCGGGGTAACCGCTGCCGTATGATGGGCTGACCCCGGTGAAAGCCGAGGGAAGCCCATTGGTGTAATCCCGGAAGCGGGGTCGATGGACTCAGCTGCGCTCAGCCCATCCTAGGGTCTTGATCGGGAAGTTCCGCCGAACCGCCTCCCGTTCTTGTCATACCGGCGAAGGCCGGTATCCACGGCGGGGTGGATCCCGGCCTGCGCGGGATGACAATTAAGGTGGTGCGGAGATGATGGGCAGATCTTCCGAGTCACCACACTAGTGTGGCGGTTCTGAAGTTCGTTTGATCTGGATCGTTGTTTCCCTTCCTCGTCATACCGGCGAAGGCCGGTACCCACGGCAGACATGGGTCCCGGCCTTCGCCGGGATGACGAGATTGGAGATATCGCGA
>Ga0182024_10005953_pt1 | contig 27011 bp, 29 predicted proteins | sample P32metaG_FD_120480 | JGI IMG/M metagenome (GOLD analysis project Ga0182024, IMG submission 120480) | Permafrost microbial communities from Stordalen Mire, Sweden - P3-2 metaG (Illumina Assembly) | ecosystem: Environmental > Terrestrial > Soil > Wetlands > Permafrost | place: Sweden: Stordalen...
CCGCCCGAGCCGCCCGAGCCGGTCGAGCTCGAGCCGCCGCCGGACGTCGCGCCGCCCGAAGCGCCCGTCGTATCAGTCGACCCCGACGTAGCGGGCGCGGCGCCCGACGTGCCGGTCGACGATCCCGACGTGTCGGTCGCGGCGCCCGACGTGTCGGTGCCGGAGCTACCGGCGCTGGAGGAGCTCGACCCCGCCGGCCCGGTGGTCCCGGTCGTGCCGGTCGCGCCTGTCGTGCCGGTGCTCGTGCCGGAGCTCGGGTTGTTGCCGGCGAGCACCGTGCTGCCCGACGGCGGCGTGATGTCGGGCGCGGGCAGCGTGCCGTCGTTGACGCCCTCGCTGCCGCTCGCGCCGCATCCCGCGGCGGCGAGCGTCAGACATGCGGCGGCGCACAGTGCGCCGATGCGAGCACGGGCGCGCATCGGTCAGCCTCCGAGCGCCGCCATCCTCCGCCCGCAGTGCGGACAGTCGTTCAGGTCCTTCTGGCAGTGCTGGCCGCACCAGTTGCAGAAGCGCAGGTTCTCGACCGCCCAGGGTAACTCCGACGGCGACGGCGCGAGCGGCAGCAGCGCCCCGACGACCTCGAGCGCCTCGCCGGTGTCGCGGTCGACGTAGGTGCGGTCCGGCTCTGCTTCGAGCACCACCTCGCGTCCGGTCGACGGCGCGCGCAGGCGGTATTTCTGGCGGATGCTCACGCGGCTCACGTTATCAGCGCCCCAGGACCTCGCGGGCATCGGCAGGCCGGCTGGACGGAGGATTCGACGACTCTGCGCACGGGGATGCGAGGCGGATAGCGGGCCGGTTGCTGGGATAGAGTTCCGCCGCATGTCGCCGGCGGCAAAGCACGCGAGCAGGCCCAAGACCGCGCCGGCGGCGCTGCTCGCGGTCGCGCTGGCGGCGACGGCGCTCGCCGGCTGCACGCTGAAGACCCACAACGATCCCGTCAACGGCAAGCGCCTGTTCGTCGCCCGCTGCGGCTCCTGCCACGAGCTGGCTCACGCCAACACGAAGGGGATCCCCGGCCCCCCCAACCTCGACGAGGCCTTCGGGCCGGCGCGGCGTGCCGGCATTCATACGAGCACGATCGAGGGGATCGTCTATTCGCAGATCCTCAACCCCAACCAGCGCGTCGCCAACGACTCGACCGGCACCTACCGCATGCCCGAGCATCTGGCCACCGGCCAGGACGCACGCGACATCGCCGCGTACGTGTCGATGGTCGCCGGAGTTCCCGGTCAGGACACCGGCGCGCTCGCCACCGCGGTGCTGAGCGCTGTGCGCAAGCCCGCGGTCGAGCAGAACGGCAAGCTCGAGATCGACGCCGACCCCACGGGTCAGCTTCAGTTCCTCGCGCCCTCCGCGACGGCGAAGCCCGGTCACGTGACGATCACGATGAAGAACGCGTCGATGACGATGCACGACATCGCGATTCAGGGTCCTGGCGCCAACGCCGTGGGCCCGATCGTCGACAACGGCGCGACGTCGAGCATCGCAGTCAACCTCAAGCCGGGGAAGTACACGTTCTACTGCTCGGTCCCGGGCCACCGGCAGGCCGGGATGCAGGGGACGTTGACCGTCAAGTAGCGGTGGTCTGGGCCGGCCGTTGCGCCGCCTGCGACTAGAAGATCGCTTTGGCCACCAACACGATGACCACGATCGCGACCATCACGGCGACGACGTAGAGCAGCAGCCGGAAGGCCTCGGCCTCGGAACGCAGTGGGTTGAGCATCGGGCGGCGGTGGGCCCGGCGGCTACAGGATGTACACGGTCGTGTACACGATGACCCACATGATGTCGACGAAGTGCCAGTAGATCCCTGGGACCTCCACGCCGCGGTGCGAGTCGGGGGAGTAGTGCCCACGCCAGGCGCGGATCGTCGTGAACAGCAGCAGGTTGAGGCCGATGAAGACGTGGATGCCGTGCAGCCCCGTAAGCCCGTAGAAGATCGAGCCCTGCGCGGTGTCGTGCGGCGCGAAGCCGATGTGGACGTACTCGTTGATCTGGATCGTCAGGAACGTCATCCCGAGCAGAAAGGTCATCAGCAGCCCGGTCTTCATCGCGCGGCGGTTGCCGGACTTCGCCGAGGTCAGCGCCCAGTGCATCGTCAGCGAGGAGGACAGCAGGACCGCGGCGTTGGTCCCGGCGATCGGGACCGGCAGGCTCGTCCCCTTCGCCGGCCACGCATCGTGGTTGACGACACGCAGGAAGAAGTACGCGGTGAAGAAAGCCGCGAAGATCATGATCTCGGAGATGATGAACAGCATCATCCCCAGCAGCTGGGGGTCGACGCGCGAGCTTCGGTTCGCCGTCGGCGGCCCGTGATGGTGGTCGCCGTGCTCGGGCTCGATCGCGGCGGAAGCCGCTTCCATCAGCTGCTCGCCCGGCCGGCGCCGGCCGGCGTAGAGGCCGTCTCAGACTCCGCCTCGACGTGCTCGACGGGCAGCCGGCTGGCGTCCTTGACGCGCTCGATCAGGTTGGCGCGCAGCCAGCCCGAGCGCTGCCCGGCAAAGGTCGAGATCACGATCTCGTCGAGCCGGAAGAACTGCAGCGCGTTCATCACCGCGGAGTAGGGATCGGGATCGCCGACCATGCCCTCGGCGACGAGCCCGTCGTCCTTGAGCTCCCGCAGCAGCCCGCGGAGCTGCCCGCGGGCCCGCGAGGCGGCGGCCCCGTCCTTCGAGGCCAGCGGGACGACGACGATGAAGAGGTGCTCACGTTCGTCGTTGCGCCGTGCGAGCAGCCGATCGTGCAGCTCGTGACCGCCGGCCGTGCGCGCCGCCACGACGAGCGTCACGGTGAACAACGGCCGGTCGTGCTCGAGGTCGATCACGATGTGCTCGACGGGCAGGCCGCTGGCCTGCTCGACGCGCTCGACGAGATCGCGCCGCAGCCATCCGGAGGTGCTCGCCGGCAGCGTCGAGAGGATGATCTCGCTCGGGTTGTGCTCGGCGACGGCGTCCATCACCGCCGTGAACGGGTCGGGGTCGCCGACCTCGCCAAATGCCTCGATCGAACGCTGTCGCATGTAGTCGACCGCCAGATCGACGCGCACCTGGGCGGCGTCGCGGACGGCCTCGTCATAGATGACGAGGCCGCTGTGGGGCCGGTTCTGCGGTACGACCGCGACGAAGCGCGCCTCGCCCTCGGCGGCGCGCTCGATCACCTTCTCCAGCAGCTTGGCCCCGCTGAGCGTCTGGTTGGCGACGACGAGGATGGTCTTCTTCATCGTCATCACTCCCGCGACGGCCCATGCGCGCTACCCAGATCCCCGCCCGCCCCGCCGCCGCCGCCACCGCCACCGACGTGGCCGGCCTCGACCGCCGGCTTCTGGAAGATCCCGTGGACGGCGCCCTCGACGCCGTACTCGTACGGGCCGCCGACGACGGTCGGGATGGCGTCGAAGTTGAAGACCGGCGGCGGCGAGGAGACCTGCCACTCGAGCGTCATCGAGCGCCACGGGTTGGAGACGGCGCGGGGGCCGCCGCGCCAGCTGGAGACCATGTTGTAGATGAACACGAACGTGCTCAGCCCGAGGCCGAACGACGCGATCGAGATGAACATGTTGAGCCCGGCGAACTGCGCGGCGTAGTCGGCGACGCGGCGCGGCATGCCCTCCAAGCCGAGGATGTGCATCGGCCCGAACGTCAGGTTGAAGCCGATGAACGTCAGCCAGAAGTGGATCTTCCCGAGCGTCTCGTCATACATCCGCCCGGTCATCTTCGGGAACCAGTAATAGACGCCGGCAAAAATCGTGAACAGCGAGCCGCCGAAGAGGACGTAGTGGATGTGCGCGACGATGAAGTACGTCCCCGAGACGTGGATGTCGATCGGGATCATCGCCAGCATCACGCCGGAGATGCCGCCGAGTGTGAACATCGCGAGGAACCCGTAGACGAATAGCATCGGCGTGTCGACACGCAATACGCCGCGCCACAGCGTCGCCAGCCAGGAGAAGATCTTGATCCCCGTGGGCACGGCGATGATCGCCGTCGTGATCATCATCGGTATGCGTATCCATGCCTGCATGCCGGAAGTGAACATGTGGTGGGCCCAGACGGTGAAGCCGAGGACGACGATCGCCAGCAGTGAGAAGGCCATCATGCGGTAGCCGAATATCGGCTTGCGCGCCTTCACCGAGAGCACCTCGGACACTATCCCGAACCCTGGCAGCATCATGATGTAGACGGCCGGGTGTGAGTAAAACCAGAATATGTGCTGGTACATGATCACGTTGCCACCGGCGCCGGCGTCGAAGAAGTGGAAGTTGAGCGCCCGGTCGAGCAGCACGAGGAACTGCGACGCGGCGATGAACGGGGTCGCGATCACGACGAGCAGGGATGTCGAGAAGTTCGCCCAGACGAGCAGCGGCATGCGGAAGAAGCTCATTCCCGGCGCACGCATCGTGATGATCGTCACTAGGAAGTTGAGCGCCGTCGCGATCGAGCTGGCGCCGGCGAACTGCACGGCGATCGTGAAGAACGTCTGGCCCAGCGGCACGTCGGTGGACAGCGGGGCGTACGCCGTCCAGCCGGTGTTGAAGGCTCCACCCGGCGCGAGGAACGAGCTCACCATCAGGACCCCGGCGATCGGCAGCAGCCAGAACGACAGCGCGTTGAGCCGCGGGAAGGCCATGTCCGGCGCGCCGATCATCAGCGGCAGCACGAAGTTCGCCAGCCCGGCGAAGACCGGGATGACGAACAGGAAGATCAGCAGTGAGGCGTGCACCGAGAACAGCTCGTTGTAGGAGTTGGCGCTCATGAACTGCGATCCGGGCGAGGCCAGCTGGGCACGCATCAGCATCGCCAGCAGCCCGCCGATGAAGAAGAAGAAGAACGAGTTGACGACGTACTGGATGCCGATCACCTTGTGATCGGTGTTGACGCGGAAGTAGTCGCGCCAGGACTGGGCGCCGTGGCCAGAGTGGTCCTCAGGGCGCGTAGGCCGCCCGGCCGCCCAGTAGAACCAGTAGTCGAAGGCACCGAGACCGATCAGGAAGCCGAACGGCACGCCCATCAGCGAAACCGTGCAGATCGCCGTGGGGTCGAGCACGGGGTGGTAGACGGAGATCGCGCGGATCCCCGTCACGAGCGCGAAGCAGAAGCCGAACGACAGCGGCGTCGTCCATAGCACGCGGTACCAGCCGGGCGCCCTCAGGCGAGCACCGAGTGAGCCCTGCTGGGGCCTCGTCGGGGGTTGCTGCTGCAGGACGGTTGTGCTCATCGGCCGCGCCGGGAGTCTCTCACAGCTGGCCGGATCACTTCGACACCTTCTGCAGATAGGCGACGAGCGCGCTGAGCTCGGTCGGCGTCAGCACGGAGCCGAAGGTCTTCGGCATCACGTTTGCCGGGTAGCCGGGAACCACGTAGGAGCTGCCGCCGGTGACGATCTGACGGAGGATGAAGGGCGCTTTGTGAAAGCGGCCCTTGAGCACCTGGGCGAGGCGCGGCCCGATCGTGCCGGTCGTACCGGCGTCGGCGATCGTGTGGCAGCCGCCGCAGCCCAGCGTCGATGACGTGAACAGCTGCTTGCCCAGCGACGCCGGGCTCTCGCCCGGAGTCGCCGCCACGGGTGCGCCCGCCTGCTTCTCCCACGCGGCGAACTGGGCGGGTGCCAAGATGTGGACGTCGGAGCGCATCGCCGTGTGACCGAGGCCGCAGAGCACGGCGCAGACGATCGGGTAGGTGCCCGTCGTCGACGTCAGCGTCGCGCGATAGCTGGTCGTGATGCCGGGGACGGCGTCCTCCTGCAGGCGGAAGGCGGGGATCCAGAAGGAATGGATCACGTCCTTGGAGTGGATTCGGAAATACACGTGTGCGTTCGTGGGCAGGTACAGCTCGAACGCCTTGATCGGCGGCTTCCCGTTCGGCTGCGGATAGGAGAACGTCCAGGTGAACTGCTGCCCGGTGACGTCGACGATCATCTCGTTGGGCTGCTTTTTCTCGTCCGTCTGCAGGACCGTGAAGGCGTAGATGCACAGCGACATCAGCAGCAACGCCGGGACCGCCGTCCAGACGACCTCGAGCCGCGTGTTGCCGTGGATCGGCGGCCCGTCGAGGTTCTCCTGTCCCGGGCGCATGTGGAACTTCCAGACGCTGAAGAGGATGACCGTCACCACCCCCACGAAGATCGGCACCGAGACGATCAGCATCACGTCGTAGAGCCGGTCGACGTTCTTGGCCTGCGTGGTGACCGCCGGGGGGAACCAGTGGACGACGTCGAGCACGATGAACAGCAGCACGGCGGTGCCGACGAGGAAGAAGGCGACCATCTGCAGGATCAGACGGCGGTCACGCATCCGTTGTCCCGTGGGGCGAAATCTCGACCTCCTCCAGCATCGCCGCGGCATCCTAACGGGCCGGGCAGGCGGCGCGGCGCCCGCGTCAGGCGTCGGCGCGGGCGGCCCGGTAGGTGGTGGGCGCGGCGCGGTGGCGGCGGCGGAAGGCCTTGGCGAACTGCGCCGGCTGGCTGTAGCCGACGAGCCGCGCGACGTCCCTGACGGCGAGCTCCTCGTCGGCCAGCAGCTCGGCGGCGCGGTCCATGCGGACCGTCGCGAGATGCGCGCGGAACGTGGTTGCGCCAATCTGGTCGAAGGCGCGCTGGAGCTGGCGTGGCGACGACGCCAGACGGCGCGCGATCTCGCCGAGCTGCAGGTCCGTCGCGTACTCGGCGTGGACGATCGCGGCCGCCTCGTCGAACAGGCGCTTGCGGCCGCTGGTTGTCGCCGTGCGCTCCATGCGATCGCTAGGATTGCGTCAATCGTTGCAAAGTGACCGAGGAGAGGGAGTGCGCGGAATGCAAGTTCGGGACGGGATGACGAAGCTGGTGCTGACGGTCGGACCCGAGCACACGCTGCGCGACGCCGCCACGCTGATGGCGCAGCGGTCCGTCGGCGCCGCCGTCGTGCTCGACGGCGATCAGCCGGGACCCGGAATCCTCACCGAGCGCGACATCCTCCAGTCGATCGGCGCGGGGGAGGACCCGGACGCCGAGCTCGTGGGCGATCACCTGACGCGGAACCTCGTGCTCGCGGCGTCGGACTGGTCGCTGGAGGAGGCCGCCGCGGCGATGGTTCGCGGATCCTTCCGACACCTGGTCGTGCTGGAGGACGGCGACATCGTCGGCATCCTCTCGGTGCGCGACATCGTGCGCTGCTGGACCGACGACGGAGCGATCTGCGAGGTCCCCGTGTCCGCGTCGATCGCCTGAGCTCCCGCTGACCAGCGGAGCGCGCGCCAATCGCGCGACCAGGGAGTGGGGGGATCTAGTGCTCGCGCGGCAGCTCGTCGATGTCGCGCCGCGTGTCGCGGATCCAACGCACGAGCGAGAGCGCGAAGATCACCAGTCCGACGATCGTGATCCCCAGCCCCAGCGCCAGCCCAAGGACTGTCAGGGCGACCCCGAATGCGTTGATCAGCGGTACTGCGCTGGAACCCGGGAGGTGGATCTCCTCGCCGACCGGCGGCGCCTCTGACCCGGGTGCTTCGCCGATGTCGGTGCTCACGAGATGTAGATGTAGGCCGCGACGAACGTGATCCCGAACATGAACAGGCTGACGATGCCGACGATCAGGCCTGTGCGGATGTTGCGGCGGGCGAGGTTGCGGTCCATGGCGGGCGGAGTCTACGTCAGAGCGGTAGCGGCAGGTGGATCAGCTTGATGTCGATCACCATCGCGCAGAACAGCAGCGCCAGGTAGGCGAGCGAGAAGAGGTAGAGCCGCAGCGCCGAGCGCCGGTCGGGGCGCCGCCAGAGGCTCGACGCGAGCCAGACGAAAGCCGCCGAGAGCAGCATCGAGGCGCCGAGGTAGAAGCCTCCGAGCAGTCCGCCGCAGACGGGCAGCTGCGAGACGACGTAGAGCAGCCCGGAGTAGAGCAGGATCTGGCGTCGTGTCTCCCGTTCCCCGCGGGCGACCGGCAACATCGGCACGCCGACCTTGGCGTAGTCGTCGCGCATCAGCAGCGAGAGCGCCCAGAAGTGCGGCGGCGTCCAGTAGAAGACGAGCGCGAACAGGTAGAGCGCGGTCGGATCCAGCCCGCCGCGCACAGCCGCCCAGCCGACCAGCGGCGGGACTGCGCCGGCGGCGCCGCCGATCACGATGTTGTGGTGCGTCGTGCGCTTCAGCCAGATCGTGTAGACGCCGACATAGCCGACGAAGCCGGCGAACGAGAGCGCGGCCGCGATCGGGTTGACCAGCAGCGAGAGCGTCAACACCGACATGACGACCAGCGTCAGCCCGAAGATCAGCGCGGCGCGCGGTGAGATGCGCCCCGCCGGCACCGGCCGCGAGGCCGTGCGCTTCATTCGCGCATCGATGTCGCGATCCCAGTAGTGGTTGACGGCGCCGGCGCCGCCCGCCGACATGTAGCCGCCCAGACAGGTCGCGACGATCAGTCCGAGCGACGGCGAGCCCGCGACCTCCATCGTCGTGACGGTCGTCAGCAGCAGCAGCGATTGGACCTTCGGCTTGGTAAGGACGAGGTAGTCGCCGAGCACGACCAGCCAGTGCGGTCGCGTCGTGGCGAGCGGGCGCGACGCGGCTTGCGCGGGGACCGTCGAGCCGCTCACGCGGGCACCGTCTCCTGCGCCGTCGCACCCGCGGAGCCCACGCTCGCGGAGTCACGCTCGATCGCGCGGCGGATGTCCTTCATCGGCTCCACCGAGCGCACGCGCGGGATCGCGTCGAAGTTGTTCGGTGGCGGCGGCGAGCTGGTGAACCACTCGAGCGTGTTGCCCTTCCACGGATCGGGGCCGGCGACGCGGCCCGTGCGCAGTGAGCGCACGACGTTGATGAACGTCAGCAGGATCCCGAACGCGAGGATGAACGACCCGACCGTCGAGATCTGGTTGTAGGTCGTCCAGCCGGCGTTGGCCGGATACTCGTAGACGCGCCGGGGCATGCCCGAGAGCCCGAGCGAGTGCTGCACCAGGAAGGTGACGTTGAAGCCGATGAGGATCGTCCAGAAGGACCAGCGCCCGAGGCGCTGGGACATCATCCTCCCCGACATCTTCGGGAACCAGTAGTAGAGGCCCGCGAACACGCCGAAGACGGATCCTCCGAACAGCACATAGTGGATGTGTGCGACGACGAAGTAGGTGTCGTTGAGCACCCAGTCGACGGGGAACATCGCCAGGATCACGCCGGAGATGCCGCCGATCACGAACGTCCCGATCAGCCCGCAGCAGAACATCAGCGGCACTGTGAACTCGATCGTGCCCTGCCACAGCGTCGCGATCCAGTTGATCAGCTTGATCCCCGTTGGGACCGCGATCATCATCGAGGAGATCATGAAGAAGACGAGCACGACCGTCGCGATCGGCGTCGCGAACATGTGGTGCGCCCAGACCAGCATCCCGAGGAATGCGATCGCCACCGTGGAGGCCGCGATCGCCTTGTAGCCGAATATCGGCTTGCGGCTGAAGACCGGCAGCACCTCGGAGACGATCCCGAACGCCGGCAGCACCATGATGTACACGGCGGGATGTGAGTAGAACCAGAAGGCGTGCTGCCACAGCAGCGCCGAACCCTCGCGTATGCCCGAGCCGGGGACCGTCGGTATGAAGAAGTGCGTGCCGTAGTGACGGTCGGTCAGCAGCATCAGCAGCGCCGCCGCGAGCGCCGGCGTGGCGATCACGATCAGGTAGGAGTAGACCAGCATCGCCCAGCCGAACAGGGGCAACCGACTCCAGCCCATGCCGGGCGCGCGCATGTTGTGGATCGTCGCGATGAAGTTGATGCCGCCGAGGATCGACGCGAGCCCGATCAGGTGCAGCGCGATGATCCAGGCGTCGATGCCGCCGTCCTTGGAGTACTGGATCGACGACAGCGGCGGGTAGCTCGTCCAGCCCGCCTGCGGCGCGTTGAAGAACAGCGACGCGTAGAGCACGAGGCCGCCGAACAGCAGCATCCAGAACGACCACGCGTTGATCCGCGGGAAGGCCATGTCCCGCGCGCCGATCATCAGCGGCAGCACGTAGTTGGCAAAGCCGGCCATCACCGGGATGACGAACAGGAAGATCATCGTCGTCCCGTGCAGCGTGAACAGCTCGTTGTAGCGCTGCGGCGTGACGAACGTGTTGTCAGGCGCGCCGAGCTGGATGCGCATCAGCAACGCCTCGACCCCGCCGATGATGAAAAAGGCAAAGGTCAGGTACATGTAGAGGATCCCGATCTTCTTGTGATCGGTTGTTGTCACCCATTCGATCCACGCGCGGCGCTTGCGCGGAACGGTGTGTGTGACTACCTGCGGGCGCGGCCTGGTCTCGATCAGCTCTGTGGTTGCCATCTCAGGGGGCTGTGGTCTCGTTGCATTCGGGGGGCACGTAGCTGGGGCCGACGGGCTCGGCCAGCTGCAGTTGCAGCTGAGCCGCGCTCGGCGGCTGGGACGCGTCGCCGCCGTCCTTGACCTCCAGCGCGCGCTCGTCGGTGACGTCCTTGTTGGACTGGGTGATCGCAGCCTTCTGCGTGTCGACCCATGTCTGATACTGCGCCACGGGCACGGCGCAGACGTGGGCGACCATGTTCGCGTGCCCCTGCCCGCACAGCAGTGCGCACTGCCCGTAGTACATCCCCGCGCGAGCGATCTTGAACCAGGAGTGGTTCGTGTAGCCGGGGATCGCGTCGACGGCGGCGCCGAGCTTTGGGATCCACCACTGGTGGGCGACGTCGGACGCCTCGATGTTGAGCACGACGGTCGTGTTCACCGGGACGACCATCGTCTCGAAGGCGAAGGCACCGTTGGGGTAGTCATAGCGCCAGATGTACTGCTGGCCGTTGATGTGGATCGTAAGCGCGTTGCCACCCGGCGCCGCCGGCTGGTTGAGCGTTGCGAACTCGGCGTCGTCGGCCAGCGCGAGGCCGCCGGGGCCGCTCGCCGGTGGGTTCTTGATCGAGCCGAGCTGGATGAACACGAGCACGGTGAGGAAGGTCACGAGCACGATGGCGCCGACCGTCCAGGTCAGTTCCAGCCGCCTGTTGCCGTGGATCTGCGCGGCCACGCGCCCCTTGCGCGCGCGAAACCGTACTAGCGCGACAATCAGGCCGCCTTCGACCGCCAGGAAGACGACGAAGCCGATGATCAGCGCCACCGTGTAGAGCGTGTTGGTGTGCGTCTCGTTTGGAGAGGCGCCGGGCTCCGGCAGGAAAGCTCGCGCGCCGGCCGCGGGTGCAGCGAGCGCCAGCGCGGCGAGGGCGAGCAGCGTCGCGGCGCCGGCGTGACGCGCGGCGACGGGAGAGCGGGCGCGGTGCAGCGGGGATCGGCGCTGGGGGCGAGCGGACCGGCGCAAGGGGCGGCATATTACCCCGGCGTCCCGGCCCCCGGGCTCCCCGCGGCGCGCGCCCGGCGGTCCCGGCCCCCGGGCTGCTCGCCGCGCGCGCCCGCGGCGTCCTCAGCGTCCCTGGAAGCTCGCCGAGCGCTTCTCGACGAACGCCATCGCCCCCTCGAGGAAGTCGGCGGTCGCCGCCTGCTCCTGCTGGATCTCGGCTTCGAGCTCGAGCTGGGCCTCGATTCCGGCGTAGACGCGGGCGTTGAGCTGTCGCTTGGTGCCGGCGTAGGACCGCGTCGGGCCGCTCGCCAGCCGATCGACCAGCGCGGCCACCTCGTCGGTCAGGCACTCGTCGTCGACGACCCGATTGATCAGCCCCCAAGCCTCGGCGCGCTCGGCGTCGATGCGCTCGCCGAGCATCGACATCTCGATCGCGCGTGTGAAGCCGACGCGCGCGGGCACGAAGACCGAGGAGCCGCCGTCGGGGACGAGCCCGATGTTGACGAACGCCAGCAGGAAGTATGCGCTGCGAGCGGCGACGATCAGGTCGGAGGCGAGCGCCAGCGAGCAGCCGATCCCGACGGCCGGGCCGTGGACTGCGGCGACGACGGGTTTCTCCATCTGGCGGATCCCGAGGATGATCGGGTGATAGCGCTCGCGCAGCACCGTGCGCACGTCCGGATGTCCGGCAGGCGTCGGGTCGAAGCCGGCCTTCAGGTCGGCGCCGGAGGAGAAGCCGCGGCCGGCGCCACCGATCTCGACCGCGCGCACCTCGGGATCGTCGGCGACGCTGCGTACGGCGTCAAGCAGGTCGTTGCCGAACTGCTTGTTCCACGCGTTCATCGTCTCGGGGCGGTTGAGCTCGATGCGCGCCGCGGCGCCGCGGCGCAGCAGCGTCACGGTCTCGTATTCGTGGGAGGGTTCGTAGGCGCTCATGGTCGCGGACCCTACAGCTGAGGCTCTGCTCGCCCACGCGCTGCGCTACCCGTTCGCGGCGCCGGCGCGCTCGTTCTCGCTGTGTGGGGATCGTGTGACGGCGCTCGACGCCGGCCGCTGGAGGCGCGCAGGGCGCGTCGCCGCGCTGGCCTATGGCGCCAACGCGAGCCCGTCGACACTCGCCGCCAAGCTGGGCGCCGAGGGTGCGCTCGATGCCCTGCGGGGCGTCGTGCACGGCTTCGACGTCGTCTACTCGGCGCACGTCAGCGCTTACGGTGCCGTGCCTGCGACGCTGCAGCGCAGCGCCGGCACCAGCGTCGACGCCCACATCCTGCTGCTCGCGCCGGAGTTGCTCGAGCGTCTGCACGCCAGCGAGCCCAACTACCGCTTCGCCGCGCTCGAGGATCTCAGCGTGACGCTCGACGGCGGCGCGGAGGTCGTCGTCGACGGCGCCTACGTCTCGCGCCATGGCTGCCTCGCGCGCGAACGCTCGGAGCTGGCGCTGGCGGCGGTCGGCGCCCGCGGTCGGAGTCTGCCCGCCGCGCCCGAGCGTGTCGCCCTGACGCACGCGCGCGATCGCGCCGCGCCCGGACTCGCGCTCGAGACGTTCGTCGCCAGGGCGGTCGCCGAGCCGGCCGTGCGCTCGCGTTGGACCGCGACGCTGCGCGCCGAAGCGATCGCGCTGCGGCGCGCGACTGCCTGAGCGCGCTCTTATATCCTGGCGCGCAGGTGCGTGGGTCGACGGCCATCCGAGCGGGCGCGCTCGCCGTCGTTGCCGCCGGCGTTGCGCTGCCCCCGCTGCGCGGGCGCCTGCGGCTGCCCAACTGGGCTGTGCTGGCGCCGTCGACGATCGCTCCCGCGGCGCTGTGCGTGCTCGCGCCGCCCTCGCGGCGCCGTGACGTCGGCGTCTCGATGCTGCAGATGTGGGCCTACATCGCGGCCTATGAGATGCCGGCCGACGAACCCGATGTCCAGCGCCGCCGCGTCCACGTGCGCTACCCCGTCGCGATCGACAAGGTGATCGGCTTCGGCAAGATCCCGTCGGTGCGCCTACAGCGGCGCTTTCACGAGCAAGGGCGCCTGCGTGCGCTCGAGCGCGTGCTCGTCTGGTCGCACTGGGTCTGGTTCATGATTCCGCACGCGACGCTGATCACCGTGCTGCTGCGGCGCCGCGAGCGCTTCGCGGCGTCGGCGGCGCGGATGTACGCCGTCTTCGACCTCGGTGCGATCGTGTACTCGGCGCTGCCGACCGCGCCACCGTGGTACGCCGGCGAGCTGGGCCTGCTCGACGACGGCGACACGCGCCACCTGCGGCGGCTGATGCTCGAGTACGGCGAGGAGTTCTGGCGCGACGGCTGGGGTCCCATTTACAGTTTGCTCGCGGGGAATCAGCTCGCTGCCATGCCGTCGCTGCATTTCGCAACGTCCGTGATGGGCGCTCACCTGCTCGCCGAGCAGGGCACCGTCGAGGGCGCGATCGGCTGGACGTACGCGTTGACGCTCGGGGTCGCGCTCGTCTACCTCGGCGAGCACTACGTCGTCGACCTGCTCGCCGGGCTGGCGTTGACCGAGAGCGTGCGGCGCGCAGCGCCCCGCCTGACTCCGGCCGCCAAGTCGCTGGCGGGCGGCCTCGACCGGCTGCGCTTGCTGGCGCAGGGCTGAGCGCGATGGACGAGCACAGCGGAGGGGGGCTCGCCGACGGACTCCCGACGGGCGCGTCGAGCGCCGCGCATGAAGAGGCGATGCCGCGCGCGCAGGTCACGCGGCGGACGGCGATCGTGCTGCTCGTCTTCGCGGCGTCGATCGTGGCGCTGTTCTACTTCGTCGTCCCGCGGCTGGCGGGGATCGGCAAGACGTGGGACCGTCTCGACCAGGGCGACCCCGTTTGGCTCGCCGTCGCGGCGCTGTTGGAGCTGCTGTCGTTTGCCGGCTATGTCGCGCTCTTCCGTGCTGTCTTCGTCCGCGGCGAGACGCGCGTCGGCTGGCGCGAGAGCTACCAGATCACGATGGCGGGACTCGCCGCCACGCGCCTGTTCGCGTCTGCCGGCGCGGGCGGGATCGCGCTGACCGCCTGGGCGCTGCGCCGCTCGGGCATGGAGACGCGTTCCGTGGCGGTGCGAATGATCGCGTTCAACGTGCTGCTGTACGCGGTCTACATGTCGGCGCTGGTGTTGATCGGCATCGGCCTGCGGGTCGGCCTGCTGCCGGGCAAGGCGCCGTTTGGGCTGACCGTGATCCCGGCGGCGTTCGGCGGTTTCGTGATCGCGCTGATGCTGGCGATGACCGCGCTGCCCGCTGGCTTTGAGCGCCGCCTGCAGCGCGGCGCGCAGCGCTCCGGGAGGATCGCCCGTGTGCTCGCGCGGATGGCCTTGATCCCCGCGTCGGTGGCGGATGGCACGCGCGCGGCGATCGCGCTGTGCCGCACTCGCAATCCGGCGCTACTCGGCGCGATCGGTTGGTGGGGCTTCGACATCGCGACGCTGTGGGCGAGCTTCCACGCGTTCGGCCAGGCGCCGCCCTGGCCGGTGATCATCATCTGCTACTTCGTCGGCATGCTCGCGAACGTGCTGCCGCTGCCAGGCGGCATCGGCGGCATCGAGGGCGGCATGATCGGTGCCTTCATCGCGTTCGGCGTCAGCGGCTCGCTCGCGCTCGTCGCCGTGATCACGTACAGGGCGTTCGCCTTCTGGCTGCCGACGATCCCCGGCGCGATCGCCTACTTGCAGCTGCGCCGTACGGTGCGAGGTTGGCGACAGCATCCCGCGGTGGCGACATGAACGGGCTTGTCAGCGCTCGATCTTGCGGAGCGCACTATACTTTATGAAGTAAAGCGAAAGAGAGCTTCGATGCCCGATCCAGAGAACGTCGTCATCATCGGCAGCGGCCCCGCCGGCTACACGGCCGCGCTGTACACGGCCCGCGCCAACCTCGAGCCGCTCGTGATCGAGGGCTTTCTGTGGGGTGGGCTGCTGCAGCAGACGACGGAGGTCGAGAACTACCCGGGCTACCGCGACGGCGTCATGGGCCCCGTGATGATGCAGGAGCTGCGCGACCAGGCCGAGCGCTTCGGCGCGCGTTTCGTCACCGACCAGGCGACGACGGTCGAGTTGGCGCGTGAGCCGGGCGGCGTGCACCGCGTCCTCGTCGGCGACGAGGAGTACCGCGCGCGCGCGGTCGTGCTGGCGATGGGCGCCGAGCACCGCAAGCTCGCGATCCCGGGCGAGGACGAGCTCGGCGGCCGCGGCGTGAGCTACTGCGCCACCTGCGACGCCGCCTTCTTCAAGCAACGCGCGATCGTCGTCGTCGGTGGCGGGGACTCGGCGATGGAGGAGGCGATCTTCCTGGCGAAGTTCGGCTCCAGCGTGACCGTCGTGCACCGCCGCGACGAGTTCCGCGCGTCGAAGATCATGCTCGAACGCGCGCGCTCGAGCCCCAACATCGAGCTCCTGACCCCATACATCCCCGAGGGCTTTTACTCCGACGACGACAAGGGGCTGACGACCGTGCGCCTGCGCCACGCGCAGACGGGCGAGCAGCGCGATCTGAAGGCCGCGGGCGCGTTCATCGCGATCGGCCACCAGCCGCAGTCGGAGATCGTCAAGGGCCAGGTCGAGCTGGACGACGGCGGCTACGTGATCACGGCGGGCAAGAGTACGCGCACCAACCTGCCGGGCGTCTTCGGCGCCGGCGACCTCGTCGACCACACCTACCGTCAGGCCGTCACGGCGGCAGGGTCCGGCTGTCAGGCGGCGCTTGACGCCGAGTGGTACCTGCGCGACACGCCCGAGATCCCGAGGCTGGCGGGGATGCCGGTCGGCCCTGTGCCCGAGTCCCAGTGGGCTCCCGTGCGCTCGAGCTAGCCGTTCCCGATCTGGGCACCACGAGGCCCGCCACCTAGGATGGCTGCGTGACTCCCGAGCACGAGGTCGCGATCATCGGCGCCGGTCTCAGCGGGATCGGAATGGGAATCGCGCTGCGCCGCGCCGGGATCGAGGATTTCGTGATCCTCGAGCGTGCCGGCGATGTCGGCGGCACCTGGCGCGACAACACCTATCCCGGGATCGGCGTCGACATCCCGGCGCAGGCCTACCAGTTCTCCTACGAGCTCAAGCCCGACTGGTCGGGGGTTTACGCGGGCGGCGAGGAGGTCAAGTGCTACGTCGATCAGCTCGTGGAACGCTACGGCGTGCGGCCGTTCGTGCGCTTCGACAGCGAGGTGATCGAGCGCGTCTGGGACGCCGAGGAGAAGCTGTGGCGCTTGCGGCTTGGTGGCGGCCAGGAGACGACGGCGCGCTTCGTCGTCTCGGCGATCGGTCCATTTGTCGACCCCAAGCCCCCGGACATCGCAGGCGTCGAGGACTTCGCCGGCAAGGTCATTCAGTCCCAGCGCTGGGACCACGAGTACGATCTCGCCGGCAAACGCGCCGCGATCATCGGCACGGGCGCGAGCGCGCTGCAGATCATCCCCGAGATCGCGCCGGTCGTCGAGCACCTCGACGTCTACCAGCGCACGCCGATCTGGGTCGCGCCGAAGTTCAACCCGCAGACGCCCGCGGCGATCAAGGCTCTCTACCGACGCGTGCCGGCGGTGCAGAACGCTGTGCGCGCGGCGATGACGTACGCCGTCGAGTTCCTGCTGATCTTCATGGTCGTCAACCACCGCCGCGTGCCGTTCATCGCGCGACGCGTCCAGGCGAACCTGGGGCGCTACTACGAGGCTCAGGTGCCCGACCCCGGGCTGCGCGCCAAGCTGACGCCCAGCTACGGTTTCGGCTGCAAGCGCCCGGCGGTATCGAACACCTACCTGAGCACGTTCATGCGCGACGACGTCGAGCTCGTCACCGATTCGATCGAGCGCGTCACCGAGACAGGTGTTCAGACGGCGGACGGACGCCGGCGCGAGGTCGACGTGCTGATCCTTGCGACGGGCTTCCGGATGGCGACCGATCCCGAGAACTTCCGTCGCACGCCGGTGCGCGGCCGCGACGGCTTTGACCTCGCGACGCACTACGCTGAGCAGCGATCGCAGTCCTACGAGGGGATCAGCATGCCGGGGCTGCCCAACCACTTCATGATGTTCGGGCCCTACGGCTGGACCGGGGGCACGTGGCACACGCTGGTCGACACGACCTCCACGCACATCATCCGCGTGATCGAGGAGGCCCGCCGCCGTGGCGCGCACGAGGTGGAGGTCCGCCCGGAGGCGACCGACCGCTGGACGAACTTCGTGCGCGCTCGTCTCGCCGACTCGCTGTGGCACCACAACGCCTGCGGCACGTCGAACAGCTACTACTTCGACCGCCACGGCGACACGCCGTTCCTGCGCCCGACGAGCTCGATCCAGGCGCGGCGCGCCAGCCGCAGCTTCCCGCTCGAGGACTACTCCTTCAGCGCCGGATGATCGTGGAAGCCGAGACCGGTCTCAACGCCTAGTCGTCCCGCGAGCACATGGCGGCGCAGCAGCGGTGCGGGGCGGTAACGCTCCTCGCGGTACTCGTCACCGAGCGCGTCGAGGACGGTCAGGACGTGGTCGAGGCCGAGCCCGTCGCCGCGTTCCAGCGGCCCGACTGGGTGGTTGAGGCCGAGCCGCACGCCTGTGTCGACGTCGGCCGGCGTGCCGACGCCTTCGCCGACGGCGAACGCGGCCTCGTTTACGAGCTGGCAGACGATCCTTCCCAGCACGAGCCCGGGCCCGTCGCCGACCCACTCCACAGAGCGCCCGAGCGATCCGAAGAAGCGCTCGGCGCGCTCGGTCGCGAGCGCCGAGCTGGTCTCCGAGCGGGTCAGCTCCACGAGCGCCCCGTCGGGCAGCAGATAGAAGCCGACCGCCGAGCCGGCGGCGTCGAGCGTCGCCAGCGAGCCCTCGGCGCAGAGCAGGGCCCGAGGGCCGCTGGCGGGAGCGTCCTGATCGTCGTCGCCGAGCATCCCGCCGCTGCAGTCCAGCACCAGCCAGGCCTGCTCGTCGACGGCGTCGGCGGGCTCGGACACCGTCCAACCGGCTGCCGCGGCCGCCTCGGCGAGCGTCGTCGCGACCGCGCCCTCGCCGGCGATCACGATCAACCCTTCGCCGCCACTCGCCGGTGGCGCGAGATCCTCCGGGCGGTACGGGCCGTCGCCATAGTCGTAGAAGCCGCGTCCGCTCTTGCGCCCGTAGCGCCCCGCGGCGACGAGCCGCGCGAGCAGCGGCGAGGGGCGCCAGCGCGGCTCGCCGAAGCTCTGCTCGTAGAACGATCGTGAGACCTCGAGCCCGGTGTCGAGCCCGACGAGGTCCATCAGCTCGAACGGCCCCATGCGAAAGCCGCCGCCGAGGCGGCAGATCCGATCAACCTGGGCGGGCTCGGCGATCCGCTCCGTGACGACGCGCAGCGCCTCCAGCCCGAACGGGCGGTTGCAGCGGTTTACGAGAAAGCCCGGGCCATCGGCCGCGTCGATCACGTGGCGGCTCATCGCCTCACCCGTCGCACGCGCGAGCGCGAGCGCGTCCGCCGAGGAGTCGGGCCCGGCGACGACCTCGAGCAGCCGCATCACGGGCGCCGGGTTGAAGAAGTGCATGCCGACGACGCGCTCCGGTCGCGCGCGGCCGCCCGACAACGCCGCCACCGGCAGCGACGACGTGTTCGTGGCCAGCACGCAGCGCTCCGAGACGATCTCCTCCAGCGCGCCGAACAACTCGCGCTTGAGCTCGATCCGCTCCGGCGCGGCCTCGATCACCAGCTCGCAATCCGCGAGTGCGTCGAGCGAGCTGGCGGCCTCCAGCCGCGCAGCGGCTGCATCGGCGTCCTCCGAGCTCAAGCGCCCGCGCGCAGCCGAGCGCGCAAGCGCCGCGCGCACCCCGTCGAGTCCGCGCACCAGGGCCTCCGGGACCGGGTCGAAGACGAGCGTTCGCGCGCCCGATTGCGCCGCGAGCTGGGCGATCCCGGCGCCCATCGTGCCGGCGCCGAGCACGCCGATGACGCTGGCCGGCTTTGCGGCGCTCACTGCGGGACGAGCGCGTTGATCCCGGTCGTCGCGCGGCCGATGATCAGCTTCTGGATCTGCGAGGTGCCCTCGTAGAGCGTCGTCACGCGCACGTCGCGGAAGTAGCGCTCGACCGGATGGTCGTCGACGTAGCCCGAACCGCCGTGGACCTGAATCGCGGTGTTCGCGCAGGACACCGCAGCCTCGGTCGCGTAGAGCTTCGCGATCGAGGTCTCGGTCGTGCTCGGCTTCCCGGCATCCTTGAGATAGCCGGCGCGCCAAGTCAGCATCCGCGCCGCGTCGGTCTGCACGACCATCTCCGCGATCATCGCCTGGACGAGCTGGAAGGAGGCGATCGGGCGCCCGAACTGGACCCGCTCCTTCGCGTAGTCGGTTGAGTGCTCGACACAGCCGCGGCAGATCCCGACGCAGCCGGCGGAGACGCTGTAGCGCCCCGAGTCCAGCGAGGACATCGCGACCTTGAAGCCGTCTCCGACGGAGCCCAGCAGCGCGTCGTCTGCAACCTCGACCTCGTCGAGCGACAGCGACGCCGTGTCGGAGCCGTGCAGGCCCATCTTCCCGTGGATCTCCTGGCTGGAGAAGCCGGGGTGCTCGGTGTCGACGAGGAAGCACGCCAGCCCGCGGTGCGCCAGCTCGGGATCGGTCTGGGCGAAGATCAGCGCCACGCGCGCGTGGTTGCCCATCGAGATCCACATCTTCTGGCCCGAGATCGACCAGCCGCCGTCGATGCGCTTGGCGCGGGTGCGCTGGTTGGCGGCGTCCGAGCCGGTGTCGGGCTCGGTCAGGCCGAAGCACCCCAGCCACTCGCCCGAGCACAGCTTCGGCAGGTAGTGGTGCTTCTGCTCCTCGGTGCCCCAGCGCAGCAGCGCCGAGCACACGAGCGAGGTCTGCACCGAGATGACCGTCCGCATCGCCGAGCAGGCGAGCCCCACCTCCTCGACGATCAGCCCGTACGTGATGTAGTCGAGCCCGGCGCCGCCGTACTCGCGCGGCACGATCGCGCCGAGGTAGCCCTGGGCGGCGAGCTTGGCCACCAGCTCGAGGTCGAAATGGCTGTTGCGGTCGTTCTCGCGCGCACGTGGGACGATTTCGCCGTTGGCGAAGTCGCGCGCCGTCTCGCGGATCAGCTGCTGTTCGTCGTTGAGTTCGAAGTCCATCGCGGCGTGAAGCCTACGGTGCGCGCTCCTTCGGCGTCTGAGCCGTGTTCTTTCTTAAACAGGTGTACAAGCCGATACTCCAGATCCTGCGCCGCGTCCCGGCCGCGGTCGCGTCGGCGCTGGCGACGCTGTTCGTCGCGCTGGCGGTGGCGTACCCAGCGAGCGCGGGCGCGACCGCGTTCGCCGGCGGCAGCTGTCAGCTGTCGGCGGTCGGCGCGCCGAAGCCCAACGAGGGCGCGATCGCCCACCCGCGCTACCTCTCGGGCGTCGGCACGCTGTCTGCCGCGGTCGTCTTCGTCGACTTCTCCGACGACCCGGCCGGCGCGCAGTCTCCGGCTGCGATCGCCGACCAGCTCGTCCCGGCTGCGCAGAGCTGGTTCAGCGACGCCTCCTACGGACGCCTGACGCTGCAGGTCGCGGTGACGCAGCGGTGGCTGCGGATGCCCAAGCCGGCGACGTCGTACACGCTCTCGACGCTCGCCGGCCAGCGCGCGTACATGGCCGACGCCGTTGGAGCAGCCGACCAGGCGGGCATCTCCCTGAGCGGTGTCCAGGCGCTCTACGTGGTGCCGAGCGAGGGCGTTCCGTACACGGTCTCGAGCGCCTTCAGCCACCCTTCGGGCAACGGTGTCAAGGTGCCCTCCACGGGCCAGGAGATCGACGCCGGCGTGACGTTCGGCGACGATGTCTACACGCCGCTCCCAGCCTACGGTGCGCACGTGCTCGAGCAGGACACGCTGCACCTGCTCGGTCTGCCGGACCTCTACGACCCAACGGCGACGACCGACGCCGGGCGCTACGCCGACGTCGGCGGCTGGGACCCGATGAGCTACCTCGTGCAGACCGCCGATCCGCTCGCCTACAACAAGGCGCTGCTCGGATGGCTCGACCCCGACCAGGTTCGCTGCGTCAGCGCGCTTGCGACGCGTGCCACGCTGACGCCGCTGGAGACGGCCGGCGGTCTCAAGGCGCTGGAGATTCCCACCGGACCGTCGACCGCGTACGTCGTCGAGGACCGTCAGCAGATCGGCGCCGACGCGTCGCTGTGCGACGACGGGGTGCTCGTCTACAGCGTCGACGCGCGCGCCACGAGCGGCTCTGATCCGATCGTCGTGCGCGCCGCGGCGCCGGGATCGCAGGCCGGTTGTCCGCCGCTGTCGCATGCCGCGCTCGACGTCGGGCCCGGCGCGGTCTGCCGCTTCAGCGACCCAGCTTCGGGCGTGACCGTGGAGTTGCTGGCGCGCAGCGGACAGGACTTCGACGTCGCCGTGCGGCCCGCCGACACGGCTGACGCCGGCTCGCCGCTGTGCGGCGCGTCGGCGACTGATCACGCGCCGCTGTTGACCCTGCGCGCGCATTCGCCCCAGCATCCGCTGGGCATCCACGTGCTGCGGGTGACGGTGTCCGCCGATCAGCCGTGCGCCCTGAGTGCTCGGGCGCAACTCGTGCTCGGCGGCGGGCGCACGCACTCGCTCGGCACCGCGAACGCGACAATCGCAGTGGCCGGTTCGCGGGTCGCGGTCACGATCCGCCTGCGCGCCGGCGCACTCGCCGCGCTGCGGCACGCCCTGACGGGCCACGGTCCCGTGCGCGTACGCGTGCGTGTCAGCGCGCGGGGCGCCGGCGGCGCCGTCGGCTCCGCATCGGTCTTCGTGCGAGTCGCGCGCTGAACGCGGAGGCGGGCGGCTGCACGCCCTACAACGCCTCGATGATCGTCGCCAGTCCCATGCCGACGCCAATGCACAGCGTCGCGAGGCCGTAACGCAGGGAGCGTGCGCGCAGCTCGAAGGCGAGCGTCCCGAGCAGCCGTGCGCCCGAGCAGCCGAGCGGGTGGCCGATCGCGATCGCGCCGCCGTTGACGTTCAACTTCTCCAGCGGGATCTCGAGCTCGCGCGCGCACGCGAGCACCTGCGACGCGAACGCCTCGTTGAGCTCGACGAGGTCGATGTCGCCGATCTCGAGCCCGGCGCGGGCGAGTGCCTTGCGCGTCGCCGGGATCGGACCGGTGCCCATCACGGCCGGGTCGACGCCGGCCGCGGCGCAGGCGACGACGCGCGCGAGCGGCTCGCGCCCCAGCTCCGCGGCCGTATCGGCAGACGCGACGACGACGCAGGCGGCGCCGTCGTTGATCTGCGACGCGTTGCCGGCCGTGACTGTGCCGCCCTGGCGGAAGATCGGAGGCAGCTTGGCGAGGCGCTCGAGCGTCGTGTCGGCGCGCGGGCCCTCGTCGGAGTCGATCGGGTCGCCGCCGTTGACGGCGATCGCGACGATCTCGCGCTCGAAGACGCCGGCGTCGCCCGCCGCGACCGCCGACTCGTGCGAGCGCAGCGCGAAGCGGTCCTGGTCGGCGCGCGTGACCTCGTAGCGCTCGGCCACGTTCTCGGCCGTCTCGCCCATGCTCTCGGTCGAATGGCGCTCCGCCATACGCGGGTTGACGAAGCGCCAGCCGATCGTCGTGTCGGCGATCTCGGGAATGCTGCGGGGAAACGGGCGGTCGGGCTTGAGCATCACCGTCGGCGCGCGCGTCATCGACTCGACGCCGCCGGCGAGCACAAGATCGGCGTCACCGAGGCGGATCGCGCGCGCCGCCTGGTTGACCGCCTCGAGCCCCGAGGCGCACAGCCGGTTGACGGTGACGCCGGGAACCTCGACCGGTAGGCCGGCGAGTAGCGCGGCCATTCGCGCGACGTTGCGGTTGTCCTCGCCGGCGCCGTTGGCCGCGCCGAAGACGACATCGTCGATGCGCTCGCTGGGGATCCGATTGCGCTCCAGCGCCGCCTCGATCACGTACGCGGCGAGGTCATCGGGACGGACGTGTGCGAGCGCACGGCCGTGGCGCCCGATCGGCGTGCGCACCATGTCGAGGATCAACGCGTCGCGCATCAGCCGCGATCCTAGCCTCGAAGGCCGTAGACTCGGTCGGGCCGTGGATCCGTTTGCCGTGATCGTCTTCGGCGGGATCGGTGCGCTAGTCGGCGCGCTGCTGCTGCTCGGGCGCTATTACCCGGGCTCCGGCGCCGACCAGCTCGACTGGCGACCGACGCGCTCGATCGAAACCGAGGTCGAGCTCGAGCTGCGCGACGTCGAGCAGATGATCGAGGCCCAGAACGTACGTCGCCGTGCGCGGGGACAGGCGGAGCTGACGGAGGCGCAGGTCCACGCCCGCATCGAGGCTGACCGCAACGAGGCCAACCAGCGCCGCGACGTCTACATGCGCGACGCGGACATCGGGCAGATGCTCGACGCGACCAACGTGCGACGGCGCAAGCGCGGGCTGCCCGACTTCACGGTCGCCCAGCTCGAGGAAGAGATCGCCCGCCACACTGCAGCCACCTAGCCGGCGCACGCGCGAGCCGTGGCCAGGGTCCTGATCGTCGGTTGCGGCTGCCGCGGGCGCGCGCTCGGGAGCGCACTGCGCGAGTCGGGCCACGCCGTCCGCGGCACGTCGCGGACGCCCGCGGGCCTCGAGAAGATCGCGGCCGCGGGCCTGGAGCCGTGGGCCGGCGATCCCGATCGGATCGGCACGCTGACGGGCGCGCTTGACGCCGTCACCGTGCTCTGCTGGTTGCTGGGCGACGCGTCGGGGGACTCCGCGTCGGTCGCCGCGCTGCACACCACTCGGTTGGCGCGGATGCTCGAGGAGACCGTCGACACGACGGTCCGCGGCGTCGTCTACGAAGCGGCCGGCTCGGTGGACGCAGCGCTGCTCCAGCAGGGCGCCGCGCTCGTCGCCGACGCGCACGAGCGCTGGTCGATCCCGGTCGCCGTGATCGCGAGCGAGCCCGCCGAGCACGCCGCCTGGCTTGCGGCGGCGCTGGACGCGGTGATGCGGTTGCTTGGCGCCAAGGCGCCCATGTAGCCACGCGGCTTCAGCCGAGCAGCGGTGCCAGCCGCGTCAGCAGCTCGCCGACCATCCGCGCGGTGGCGCCCCAGATCAGCGCCCCCTCGACTTCGTAGACATCCGTGCGAATCGGCACGCCGCGGCGGATCAGCCGACGGCGCGCGTGGCCGGCGCGCAGCGCCGGCAGCGACAGCTCGAGCACCTCGGCGACTTCATCGACGCTGGGGGTCCAGTGCTGGCCCGGGGAGATCAGGCCGACGAACGGGTAGACGGCGTAGCCGGTGACCATCGTCGGCGTCGGCGCCAGCGCACCGGCGATCCGCACGACGTCCGGCGCCAGTCCGATCTCCTCGTGGGCCTCGCGAAGCGCGGTCTCGATGAGAGAGGGATCCTCGGGCTCGCGGCGGCCGCCGGGGAAGGAGATCTCGCCCGGATGGCGGCGCATGTCGTCGCGCCTACGGGTGAAGACGGTGTGCAGCTCGCCGCCGGAGACGAACAGCGCGACCAGCACCGCTGCGATCGTGCGTCCGTGCACCTCGCGGGCCAGCGCTTCGTCGGCGCTCAGCAGCAGCCCCGACAAGCGCGCGGCAAGCGCCGCGTCCCCCCGAACTGACGGGTCTGGCGTCCGGCCCCCGGACGTCAAACCAGACAGTTGGCCATGTCGTCGACCGGCGGGGCGCTCAGCGCGCCCCGCTCATGACCTCGACGCGCTCGTCGAACATCACCTCGCCGTCGAGCGTGCGGTGGACCGGGCACTTGGCCGCGATCGTGCGCAGCCGCTCTACCTGCTCGTCGGAGAGTGTGTCGGGCAGGCGCATGATCAGCTCGAAGCGGGTCGGACAGCCGCGCTCCGCCGGCTGGTAGGAGACCTCGACCTCGAGCGGTCCGACGTTCCAGCCCTTGCGCTGGGCGTACATCTCCATCGTCACCGCGGTGCACGACGCGAGGCTCGCGGCGAGCAGCTCCTGCGGATCGGGGGCGGCGTCGTCGCCGCCCTTGTAGAGCGGCTCGTCGACGCCGACGCTGTGGTCGCGGATCTTGATGTCGTGCTGGTAGCCGCTGTCGCTGCGGCGCTGCGCTGTGACCCTCATCTCATCCTTGCCTGTCCGTAGATGCAGTCGTTTCATCGTAGTCCCCGGTGGGTTCCGCTGCGCACGGTGCTGCGGCACGCCCGTCAGTCCTCGTCGAGCGGGTTGAACAGCAGTCCGGTGAGGATCTTGGGAAAGAAGAAAGTCGACTTCGGCGGCATCGACTCGCCCGCCGCAGCGACCGCGCGCACCCGGTCGATCGGCGGCGGCGCCATGAAGAACGCTGCCCGCGCGCTGCCGCTGTCCACCGCGGTCAATGCTTCATCGAAGTCGCGCGCATAGTCGAGGCCGAGCTTGTGCGAGATGTCGTCCTCGGACAGGCCGAGCGCGCCGCGCAGCAGCAGCGCCTCGAGCACGGCAGTGTCGAGCCGGCGGTAGGGCTCGGCGTGGTCGGCGAGCGCTCGATCGGCGATCGCCTGGTCTCTGAGCGTGAGCATCAGCGGCTCCTGCGTGGCGCCGTCGAGGTAGCCGATCCGCAGCGGCTCGCCGGCGCCGGCCGACTCCGGCACGAGCGCCTCGCGCGTGGTCGGCGCGACGTCGAAGTCGCGCTCCAGGGCTGCTCGCAGCGCGCTTGCGCGGTCGTCGTCGAGCGCCGTGATCAGGCGGTGCGTAGGGAAGACGGTGAGCCCGGGGTCCTCCAGCGCGACCAGACACGTCAACACGTAGCGGTGCGGGCCCTCGCCGCCGACCTCCTCGGCGTAGACGCGCGCCGTCTCGTAGCGGTGGTGGCCGTCGGCGATCAGCAGCTCGGCGTCTTTGAGCGCGGCAACGTAGCCTTCGATTGCCGCCGGCTCGTCGACGCGCCAGACGCGATGGCGCGTGGACTGCTCGTCGGTCACGTCGGCGAACGGCGCGCCGTCGACGTGCGGCTCCAGTTCCGCCCACGCCGTTTGGGCGGGGTCTGCGTGCAGCGCGAAGATGGGGGAGAGGTTGGTCCTGGTGGCGCGCGTGAGGCGCAGGCGGTCCAGCTTGGGACCGGGGTGCGTGCGCTCGTGCGGGCGCACGCGGCCGGCGCCGTAATCCTCCACGCGCACGCGCGCGAGCACGCCGCGGCGTGTACGCGGCACGCCGTCGGGGCCGCGGTAGTCCTGCAGCAGCGCCCACAGCTCGGGGTCGGGGTCGCGCACGAGTGCGCCTTGCTCGCGCCAGCGCTCCAGCAGCGCGTTCGCGTTGGCGTATGGATCGCCGCCGTTGGGCGCTTCCGGCAGGTCGAGCCTGACGACGTTGTGCTCGGCGCGCGCAGCGAGCTCGGCCCGCTGGGCGGGATCGATCACGTCGTACGGGGGCGCCACCAGCAGCTCGAGCGGTCCGGCGACGGCCGGGTCGTAGCGCAGCGCGCGGAGGGGGCGGACCTCGGCCATCGGCGGCGACAGGCTAGTCGGCGGCGGTGGCCGGCGCGGTCGGGGTCGCCGGAGCCATCGAGTCAGTCTGGCGCCAGACGCCGTTACGCGCGGCAGAAGCCGTCACGAGCCCGCGACCAACCGCCCTCGGGGCGCCCGATTGCATGCGATACTCGGCGGCGACGGGGCGTGGCGCAGCCTGGCAGCGCGCCTGCTTTGGGAGCAGGAGGTCCCGGGTTCAAATCCCGGCGCCCCGATTTAGAGAAAGCCTGCAAACACGCATGTTTCCTACCCACAACCTCCTCAAGCTCCACCAAGCCCAGATCGCCGCCGCCAGCGCCTGACACGGCGCGCCCAGGCCGATCTGGAGCCACCCAGCGGCTGCGAGAGACCGACCCAGCGGTGATCACCGC
>Ga0182024_10005954_pt1 | contig 27010 bp, 29 predicted proteins | sample P32metaG_FD_120480 | JGI IMG/M metagenome (GOLD analysis project Ga0182024, IMG submission 120480) | Permafrost microbial communities from Stordalen Mire, Sweden - P3-2 metaG (Illumina Assembly) | ecosystem: Environmental > Terrestrial > Soil > Wetlands > Permafrost | place: Sweden: Stordalen...
GGTGCTGGTTTCGATGTTGACGAGCGGACATGTGGCGATCTGGTCGCTGATTCTCTGCGGCTTCTTCAACTCGATCATGTTCCCGAACATCTTCACGCTGGGCATTGTGGGGCTTGGTCCGATGACGAGCAAAGGGTCGGGGCTGATTATGACTGCCGTTGTTGGCGGCGCGGTGGTGCCATTCCTGTTTGGCGCGCTGGCGGATAAGGTCGGGATTCAGCATGCCTTTGTGCTGCCGATGATTTGCTATCTGTATATCGCTTATTACGGGCTGATTGGGTCGAAGCCGGTTCGGACTGTGACGGCGTGATGGGCGATTCCCTCCGGGGCTGAAGCGCCTTTTCGGCTGGGGTGGTATTCAGGGGCCTGAAGGCCCCTGCTCCCTCCGACGGTTCAAAAGACGGTTCCTCGCCGTCTGGTTTAAGACAGTCCTTTGCCGCGGGGCTGCTGTTGGAACTCTGCTGAATCGCGAAAGCGCTTCGTCGTGCTACATTGGTTTTCCACGGAGGATTCCAGTATGGCTACCGGTATTCCCCCGGCGAGCTCTGAACATATGATGGCGAGCGGTTCTCAGGCGATTACGCAGACGATGGACCTGCAACAGCAGGTTGCGCGGCTTCAAGCGCTGCTGGAGGTTTCGCGGCAGGTTCATTCGACGACCCGGGAAGAGGAAGTGCTGGAGTCGGTGCTGCGGATTGTGGTGCGCGAACTGGAGATGGCCGGGGCGGCTTTCTCCAATTCTGAGCTGTCGTATGGGGACGCGCCGCACAGGGATGCGGACGGGAATCTGTACGATGTCTTCACCTACCCGTTGGACGACCGCGAGGGGAAGCGGATGACGGACCTGATCGTCGTTCCTCCTGATGGCCGGGCGATCACGCTGTATGAGGCGGACTTTCTGGAAGGGCTGGTGCTGCAGGCGGCTGTGGCGCTTGAAAATGCGCGCAACCATGAGCGGAATCTGCAGTGGGCGCGGGTGCAGCAGGATCTTGACGCGGCGCGGGAGATCCAGAGATCGCTGCTGCCGCAGGAGATGCCTTCTTTACCGGGGTTTTCGATAGCGGTGCGTTCGCAGACCTGCTACGAGGTCGGCGGGGACTATGCGGACATCATCCACCTGCCGGATGGGAGTCTGCTGCTGGCGGTGGCCGATGTGGCGGGCAAGGGGCTGGCTTCGGCGATTATGGCTACCAGCTTCAGGGCGGCTTTCCGGGCGATGGCGGTGACGGGGATTCCGCTGGACCAGTTGGCTACGCGGATGAATCAACACCACTGGCAGGAGGGCGAAGAGGCTCGGCGGCGCTATGTGACGGCTATTTTTCTGCGGCTGGACCTGGAGCGCGGAGAGGTGGAGATCGTGAACGCGGGGCACAACCCGGGCTTTGTGATCGGCCCCGATGGCATACAGCATCAGGTTGAGGCGGCCGGGACGCCGCTGGGACTGTTGCCGGGAATGAGCTACTCCAGCAAGGTACTGAGCTTTGGCAAGGGAAGCCGGCTGCTCTTCTATACCGATGGGCTGACCGAGGTTTTTCTGGATGATGAAGAATTCGGGCAGGATCGGTTGATGGAAGTGTTTTCTAATGCTACAACTTGCAAGGCCGATGATATTCTCGAAGCATTGTGGAAGGCGATTCACGGTTTCTCGGGTGACGGACCCCAGGGAGATGACATGACGGCTCTCGTGTTGTGCCATCTTGCGGGCTCGGAGCTGCTGCCTGAAAACCAGCCGGATCCTCACTCCGAGGTCGAAACGGAGTCAGACTGCACGACGGTGAAGGTGTCCGCATGACGACTGCCGTTGCGCGCGCGACCACTGTCGAAGTTCGCCTACCCTCGCGGCTTGGGTTTGAAAAGGTGGCCATGAGCACGGCTGCCGCGGTAGCCAAGCTGATGGGGTTTCGCGATGAGCGGATTGACGATCTCAAGACGGCGATTGCCGAGGCCTGCATCAACGCTATTGAGCACGGCAACCGGCTGAATGAGAAGCTTTCGGTGGGGGTTGTTTTGTCCGCCGGGGCCGACGCCCTTGAAATCAAGGTGATGGATGACGGCAAGGGCATGAAGAATGCTCCGACGAAGCCGGATATCGATAAGAAAATGCATGGGGAAGAAGATCCGCGCGGGATGGGGATGTTCCTGATCCAGGCGCTGGTGGATGAGGCCGAGTGGGTGGTTGGAACCAACGGCAAGGGCAGCTATGTCCGGCTTGTGATCCGGCTGGATAAAGAAGAGCCCTAGGATAAGCAACAACGAAGATTGGCATGCCTGGCTGGGCGCGAGGTCACGGCCGGAAAACAAGTTAACCTGAAATACGGAGAAGGAATTCCAGTGCAGACCGAGACCAAGTCCAAGATCGACCAGCAGACATCGCCCTCCGGCCAGCCGGTAACGGTCCTTCGTTTTGAAGGCGATATTTCGAGCGCCTCGAAGGAAGCGGTGATCGGCTCGTACCACTCGCTCTCCAAGGACACGGTGAAGACAGTGCTGCTCGACTTTACCAAGGTGGATTACATCAACTCGAGCGGGATCGCGCTGGTGATCCAGTTGCTGATGGAAGCCGCCAATGCCGGGCAGAAGGTGCTGGCGTTTGGGTTGTCGGCCCATTTTCAGAAGGTCTTTACCATGGTGGGGATTACGAAGTATGCCGGGCTGTTCCCGGATCAGGCGGCGGCGCTGGCTACGGTTTAAGGCGGGCTACCAGACGGCTCTGGGATAGTGGTCGCGGATTTTTCGGTCGGCTGAGATCAGCGGGCTGAACCCATTTGCCTTTGCGTTGGCGACGATCAATCGATCAAATGGATCGCGGGTCCAGTTTTCATGGATGCCTATACCAACGACCGAAGCAAAATCGAGCGTGCAGGTTCGTACGCCCAATTCGCTTTGCAGTTTGAGTTGTACTTCCTGTGCATGCAGGCTAATCCGTTGAATTTCATAAAGGTACTCCAGTTCCAGCAGAACCATTGGTGAAACCAGCAAATCTGTTTTCTTTATTTGCTCCATGGCTTCGCTGCTTAATCGCTGGAATTTCACCTGTGCCAGCCATACCGCAACCTGTGTATCGAGGTAGGCGCTCAAATTTCCTCCCAATCCTTCTCCCATTCCCGCTGCATCTCTGGCAACATATCGACGTCATCGAGGTCTGGATAGTCGGGATTGATGATCTGGAGGGGGGTCAACCGGTCGAAGCGTGTCGACGGATTGATCTCGGGGACGATGCGGAAGCGCCTGCCTTTGTGGACCACGGAGATCGTTTCGCCTTCAAGGGCGCGATTGACCAGAGCGAACATCTCCCGCCGGAATTGGGTGATGGGGACTTCCATGCCCGGAGTATAGCACGGGTGTACATCTCTCATGTACGGGCAATGCGATCCGCCAGACGACTGTGGGGTTCACGCTGCCCGAAACAACTTCCCGCCCTTGTCGACCCAGATGGGCAGGAAGGCCATCAAAAATATGAGTCCAGTGCGCGCATATTTTATGAATCTTATATGCTATATTTCCATCATATTATGTAGCTGCCCAGAACCCCCTCGGGCGGCGTCAATGGCAAGCAATCGGAGGAATACCCAAAATGTTGATTCGTCGTTTGTACCCTGTTCGTGAAACATCTGCCTTGCAGAATCGCGTCAGTTCGTTTTTTCAGGACTTCGCTGGCGAGAATGCCCCGGCAACCGGTGGGAAGTTCGTGCCCGCGGTCGATATCTATGATGACGGCGAGAAGGTCGTGGTCAAGCTTGAGATCCCGGGCGTGAAGGAAGAGGACGTGGACATCCGCGTCGAGAACCAGACGCTGAGTGTTCGGGGCGAGCGCAAGTTTGAAGCGGAAGAAAAGCAGGAGAACTTCCAGCGTGTCGAGCGGCGCTATGGCAGCTTCTACCGCTCGTTCACCCTGCCGACCTCGGTTGACACCGAGAATATCGGCGCGACGTATGATGCTGGTGTGTTGAAGCTGGAGTTGAAGAAGAAGGCTTCGGCGCAGCCTCGGCAGATCAAGATTGGGACGGCTGCATAAAATCGGCTGTCTGCCGCATCCAAGTTGCAGTGCTTTCATGGGGCCGCTGGTAGGGAAAATCCTGCTGGCGGTCCATCTTTGGTATTGGGTTTGGTATTGGTTGCGCGCGGTGTGACGGACGATACAGATTTTGCAGGACTATTTTCTGGATTCTTAATGGAGAGGTACGCGATATATGGCTATTCGTTGGGACAAACTTACCGTGAAGTCGCAGGAAGCGATGCAGCAGGCGATTGCGCAGGCTTCGGAGCTTGGCAATCCTGAGTTGCAGCCGGTGCACCTGCTGCTGACTCTGATTGCGGACCGCGAGGGCGTGATTTTGCCGGTGCTGGAGAAGATCGGCGTGGCCACGGAGCGGTTGGAGGCGGAGCTGCATGCAATCGAGGAGAAACTACCTCGGGTTTCGAGTGCGCAGAGCGGATCTGCCCCGCCGGGTCTGTCGAACCGTTTCAACAAGGCCGTCGAGCAGGCGTTCAAGGAAGCGGCGAACTTCAAGGACGAGTACATCTCGACGGAGCATCTACTGCTGGGGCTGGCCCGCGAAAAGGGCGATCCGGCGGTGGATGCGCTGCTGGCTCAGGGCGCGACACACGATGCGATTTTGAAGGCGCTGACGGTGGTGCGCGGGTCGTCGAGGGTTACGGACCAGAATCCTGAGGGCAAGTTCCAGGCGCTCGAAAAGTACGCGAAGGACCTGACCGAGCTGGCGCGGCGCGGCAAGCTGGACCCGGTGATCGGGCGCGATGAGGAGATTCGTCGCGTGATCCAGGTGCTGAGCCGGCGGACGAAGAACAATCCAGTGCTGATTGGCGAGCCGGGCGTTGGCAAAACGGCCATCGTCGAGGGACTGGCGCGCAGGATTGTTTCGGGCGACGTGCCGGATCTGCTGCGGGATAAGCGGGTGGTTTCGCTGGACCTGGGTTCGATGCTGGCCGGGGCAAAGTTTCGCGGCGAGTTTGAAGACCGGCTGAAGGCTGTTCTCAAAGAAATTGACGAGTCGGATGGAAAGGTCATTCTCTTCATCGACGAGTTGCATACATTGGTTGGCGCGGGCGCGGCCGAGGGCGCGATTGATGCCAGCAATATGATGAAGCCAGCTCTGGCGCGCGGCGAGTTGCGGGCAATTGGCGCGACGACGCTGAACGAGTACCGCAAATACATTGAGAAGGATACGGCGCTGGAACGGCGCTTCCAGATCGTGTATGTCGGCGAGCCGAACGTCGAGGATACGATTGCGATTTTGCGCGGGCTGCGCGAGCGATATGAGGCGCACCACAATGTGCGCATCAAGGATTCGGCGATTGTGGCTGCGGCTACGCTTTCGCATCGCTACATTTCGGATCGCTTCCTTCCGGACAAGGCGATTGACCTGGTGGATGAGGCTGCGGCTTCGCTGGCGATTCAGATTGGGTCGGTGCCGACTGAGGTGGATCAACTGGAGCGCGAGGCTACTTCGCTGGAGATTGAGCGTGCGGCGCTGAAGCGCGAGACCGACATCAACAGTGTGGTCCGGCTTGCTGTGATTGAGCGCGATTTGTCTACGCTGAAAGAACAGATCAACAGTCTGCGGGCGCGCTGGCAGCAGGAGCGCGGGGCGATTACGCGCATCAGTGAGCTGAAGAAGAGTATGGAAGCACTGCGATTCGAAGCTGAAGAGCAGACGCGCAAGGGTGCACTCGATCGTGCGGCGCAGATTCAGTATGGGGATTTGCCGAGGATGGAGGCTGAACTCAAGAAATTGAGCGACCTGCAGGATGGCGCTGGCGGTCACAATCGTTTGCTGAAAGAGGAAGTCGACGAAGAGGACATCGCCAAGATCGTCAGCAAGTGGACTGGGATTCCGGTGTCGAAGATGCTGGAGGGCGAAGTCAAGAAGCTTGTCCAGATGGAAGACCGGCTGCGCGAGCGCGTGGTTGGGCAGGATGCGGCGCTGACTACGGTTGCGAATGCGATTCGGCGTTCACGGGCTGGGCTGGCTGATCCGAAGAAGCCGATTGGCTCTTTCATCTTTCTCGGACCGACTGGTGTTGGTAAGACGGAGACTGCGCGGGCACTGGCGGAGTTCCTGTTTGATGACGAAGCCTCGATGGTGCGCATCGATATGAGCGAGTACATGGAAAAACATGCCGTGGCTCGGTTGATCGGCGCGCCTCCGGGGTATGTGGGTTACGACGAGGGCGGGCAGCTGACTGAAGCTGTGCGACGCCGGCCTTACTCTGTGATTCTTTTCGACGAGATCGAGAAGGCGCATCCGGATGTGTTCAATGTGCTGTTGCAGGTGATGGATGACGGGCGGTTGACGGACTCCAAGGGCCGGACGGTGGACTTCAAGAACACGGTGCTGATCATGACTTCGAACCTTGGTGCGAACCTGCTCATTGGTGATCTGTTGAAGACGGAGCATGATTACGACAAGGCTCAAGAACAGGTGATGCGGGTGTTGCGTGAGCACTTCCGGCCGGAGTTCCTTAACCGCGTGGATGACATCGTGATCTACAAGCCGCTTGGTTCGGCTCAGATGCACCATATTCTCGATCTGCGGCTGAACGAAGTGAGGAAGTTGCTGGAAAGCCGTGCGATTTCACTGGAGCTTACCGAGGCTGCGAGTCAGCTGATTCTGGCGACGGGATCGGATGCGGCTTATGGGGCGCGTCCTCTGAAGCGGGCGCTGCAGAAGATGGTGCAGGATCCGCTGGCGATCAAGATTCTCAATGGCGAGATCGAACATGGCGCGCATGTGAGGATCGATGTGGATCGTGATACGAACCAGTTGCGGTTTGAGCCTATGGGGCGTGAGGCTATGGCTTAAGAACCCGCAAACCAGACGGGATTCGTCTCGTAGTTCGTGGCGAATGCTGGTAGGGAATCACTGAAGCGTACCAAGGCATATTCTGCCTTGGTACGCTTCGTGCATTGGAGCTTCGTCCTGGATGAATCGTCTGCGTATCAGGCAGGCGGGAGGGGTGATTACTCGTTTGTCTAGTTAATTAAAGTTAATTATTTATTACATAATGTAATTTATTATTGACATCATGTGGATTATTTCTTACACTTCATCCTGTAGTTGAGGAGAAGTGAAATGCCGTTCAGAGAAAGAACCGCCTGGTTATCGCTGATCGCGATGGCTGTCACCTTTGGCCCTTACTTTGCGATTATCTTCGCGGGTTACCTCCCAGCGCGGCCATTGCCTGATCTGCGCCAGCTTGGCCTGTTTGCCTTGGTGTCGATTGTGCGGATGTTCATCCTGGGCATTGGCTATCTGTATATCCGTTACGAATCCCCTCAGGAAGCGCGCACACCTCTGGATGAACGTGATCGCGCAATCAAGAGCCGCTCGATCAGTTCTGCATACTATGTGCTTATGTTCGGCATGGTTGTGGTCGGCTGTTTCATGCCCTTCAGCTCTACTGGATGGGCGATCATCAATGCTTCGCTTTTCATGATCGTTGCCGCGGAAGTCGTTCACTACGGCGTGGTCGTGTTCTGCTATCGCAGGCAAGCATGATGGAAGGGTCGATTTCCAATCGCATACGCGCCCTTCGTTTCCACAACGGGGAAATGTCGCAGGCGGAGCTTGGTCAGCGCATCGGCCTCACCCGGCAGACGATTGCGGCGATCGAGGCGGGAAAATATTCGCCGACATTGGAGGCTGCGTTCCGTATTGCCGAGGTTTTCAATGTGCCACTGGGGGAGGTATTCCAGTGGGAGGCGGCGCCCACTCATTGAAGCGGGCGCTGCAGAAGATGGTGCAGGATCCGCTGGCGATCAAGATTCTCAATGGCGAGATCGAACATGGCGCGCATGTGAGGATCGATGTGGATCGCGACTCGAATCAGCTGCGCTTTGAGCCTATGGGTAGAGAGGCGATGGCGTAAGAGCATAAGCCTCAGCAGCAGACCAAAGGCCGGGCCATCCAATCGGATGGCCCGGCCTTTTTTTGTTTTTCAAGTCTCAGCTCATCCAGGCCCGAGATGCTGCTCAATCATCACTATCGCGGGCGTCGTCCTATTTCTTGCTTGTCACCGGTTTATAGCCGCTGCCTCCGGCTTTTTTCATGGCCGTCATGGCTTCATCAACACTGAGCAGCGGGGTTGTCTTGACGTGACGGCAAGCACCTCCGGCTGCTATGGCCATGGCAAAAGCTGCGGCGCTGACATTGTCCGGCATCTCGAGTATCCCCACCATGTCGTGGTCACCGAAAGACAGCCAAAAACCGTTGATCTTGCCTCCGAGCTTCTCGACTGATTTTCGAACCGCCTCGACCCTGTTTTCAGGACGTTTGACCATAGCAGCCCATGCGGGTGCACTGTACGAGAGTTGCAGCAGATAATCTGCCATCCGATTGCTCCTTTCCGTGCTTTGAGTCCGATTATGTTGAGGGAAATCTATTTCCTGACTGCGAAGCTGCGGGCTACTGCTTGTCGTAAACCAGCTTCAATGTCATGGGCTTTCCATCGGCGTCAACGCCCGACGCCGTCGTGGTCATGGTTTTGCCATCGCCGGAAATCACGACGCGTCCGCTGGCGCGATATTTGGTTTTTGAGTTCTTGGCTTCGTAGGTGAAGGTGTTGGCGTCTCCCTGCTTGACCGAGATGCTGTCATAGGGCGACCCTTCGCCTGTCACCTCTGACGACGAGCCATCGTACTTTGCGGTATAGCTTGAATTGATGGTCGAGCCATCCGTGCGCGTGCCCGTGTTAGTCACCTTGACACCGCCGGGTGCCGCTTCCCGCGTGACGGTGAGGCTTTTCACCGGCCATGGCGCAGGCGTGTATTTGCACTTCGCGACGTTAGCCTTCCAGGTCCCGAGGGAGTTGTCTGCGCCCCAAGCGGACACAGTAGTAGTGATTGCTATAGCGAACAACGCCAGGCTGAGTATCTTTCGCATATCGATTCTCCTTGTCATATTGAGTGATAGGCACTGTCAGTGCCGTCTCTGGCCACGACCCGGGAATGTGAGGTTTCAGCCGGCGGGGGAAACGAACTATAGCTGATACAACGAATCTAGGATCGTCAACTAGCCACGGGGACCGAGCTTATCACAGGGCAAGGAAGATCAAACACCGTTTTGTTGGTGCTGAACGCTGGCCCTCTGCTCTGCCGCATTTACTATGCGTAACGCGCGCCAATGATGAGTGGTGATCAGGGGCGTTGGGCGGCGGCGACTCTTGGGACGCTTTGGTAGTCGGGGATGAAGTAAATGTTGCTGTATCCGGCGGACTGGAGGAGTTGCTCGATGGCGGATTGCTGGTTGTGGCCGATTTCGAGGACCAGCCAGCCGTTGGGTTGAAGCAGGGGGAGGGCTTCGGGGATGAGGCGCTGGTAGATTTCTAGGCCGTCTTCTCCGGCGAAGAGGGCGGTGTGGGGTTCGTGGTCGCGGACTTCGATGGAGAGGGAGTCGTGGTCGGTGGTGGGGATGTAGGGCGGATTGGAGGCGATGATGTCGAATTGCTGGCCGGTGAGTGGGGTGAGCAGGTCGCCCTGGAGGAAGTTGATGCGGTCTGCGACCTGATTGCTCTGGGCGTTTTCGCGGGCGATGGCGAGGGCTTGCGGGGAGCAGTCGATGGCGGTGACGTGGGCGTTGGGCAGGGAGTGGGCGAGGGCGACGGCGATGATGCCGGAGCCGGTGCCTATGTCGGCGATCTTTGGCAATGGCAGGGGAGTGGCGAGGCGGAGGATTTCTTCGACGAGATGTTCGGTTTCGGGGCGGGGGATGAGGACGCCGGGGCCTACTGAGAAGGGGAGGCCGAAGAATTCGGATTGGCCGGTGATGTATTGGATGGGTTCGCCGGAAAGGCGGCGGTTGATGAGGTCGGTGTAGGTGCGTTGCGTGCAGGGATCGGCTTCTTCGTCTCGGTTGGCAAGGAGCCACGCGCGGTCTTGGGCGAGGGTGTGAAGGAGTATGGTTTCCGCGTCCAGGCGGGCTCGCTCCGGGTGTGGGCCTGAGAGGAGCTGCTGTTCGGCTTCGTGCAGGATTTTCCGCAAGGTGGACATCTTTGGACCTCAGGGGTTGACGCCCGTACTCTTCAACGCGGGGCAACAGCAGATTCCCTGCGGGAATGACAGAAAGAAAAGCAAGAGCAAAGGCAACAGCAGATTCCCTTAGGGAATGACAGACAAGAAAAGCAAGTACAACAGCAACGGCAAAAGCTTTGACTTACGCTGCCTGGGCTGCGTCGGCTTTTAGTTTCTGGGCCTGGTCGTCGGCGATCAGGGCGTCGATGATGGATTGGAGGCGGCCTTGCATGATGAGGTCTAGCTGATGCAGGGTGAGGCCGATGCGGTGGTCGGTGAGGCGGTTTTGGGGGAAGTTGTAGGTGCGGATTTTTTCAGCGCGGTCGCCGCTGCCTACCTGTTGCTTGCGCTCTTTGGCGAGGGCGTCATGCTGCTTTTGCATTTCTACTTCGTAGAGGCGGGAGCGCAGGACGCGCATGGCTTTTTCGCGGTTCTTGATCTGCGACTTCTCGTCCTGGCAGCTTACAACGGTGTTGGTCGGGATGTGGGTGATGCGGATGGCCGAGTATGTCGTGTTGACGGACTGGCCGCCGGGACCTGAGGAGCAGAAGGTGTCGATGCGGAGGTCTTTCTGTTCGACTTTGACTTCGACTTCTTCGGCCTCGGGAAGGACGGCGACAGTGATGGCTGAGGTGTGGACTCGGCCTTGGGTTTCCGTTGCGGGTACACGCTGGACGCGGTGGACGCCGGACTCAAACTTCATCTGCGAGTAGACGCGCTCGCCTTCGATCAGGGCGATGACTTCTTTGAGGCCGCCGACGGAGGACTCGGATTCGGAGAGGACTTCGATCTTCCAGCGGTGCTGCTCGGCGAAGCGCTGGTACATGCGGAAGACTTCGGCGACGAAGAGCGAGGCCTCGTCGCCACCGGTGCCGGCGCGGATTTCGAGGATGACGTTTTTGTCGTCGTTGGGGTCTTTGGGGAGAAGCATGACTTTGAGGGCGGCTTCGGCGGCTTCGAGCTGCGGGGTCAGCTCGGCGAGTTCTTCGGCGGCCATGGCGGCGATTTCCGGATCGGTTTCTGTCGCCATGAGTTTGGCGTCTTCGACGCCCTGGGCAAGCTGCTTGTACTCGCGGAACTTTTCGACGGTGTCTTGGAGGTCGCGGTGGGCCTTGGAGGTTTTGTGCATGACTTCGCGGTCGTTCTGGATCTCGGGCAGGGCCATCTGGTTGCCGAGTTCGATGTAGCGGTCTTCCATTTGCTGGAGGCGGTCAAACATTGGGGTTCTCTCTTTGCTAGCCCTGTCGCGGAGGATTCACGCGGATGGGCGTCGTGTTGCTACTTCTTAGATGATTGGATTTGGAAATGGGCGCAGGACGGGTGTAGGCGGCGGGGGCCGCTAGAGGAGCGCCGGGATGGGCTGGTGGAGGGCCATCGGTCTGTATCTATGATAGCGCGAGCGTGGTGTTAAGGGTAGACGGGTTTTCCGTGTTCGTATGCGTCTGCCGATATCAGTACCGTTCCGTGGCTATTTGCTGGAAGTCGTTTGGCAGGAGGAACGGTGGGGTTGCTCGGGTATCTGCGGCCATTGAAGCTGAGTTTGGCTTCGTAGCCGGGACGGATGCCTCCACCGGCTATTCATACTCCGATGTCAAGCATGACAAAATGACAGTTCGAAAAGCCACATCGGAACAATTCCTGCGCTTAGGTCTAATATTTTGAACATGCGACTTGGACTGGCGCTACCTCTTCTTCTAGCTCTGGCATTTTTTGTAACTCTCCAAAGCCAGGCGTCCGACCTGGCCTTGGTTGGTGCAAAGATTTATCTCTCCCCATCGGAACCGCCAATCGAAAGCGGCACAATCCTTGTACACAGCGGCCACATTGCATCGGTTGGACCGATTGCAGACGTCAAAGTCCCACGCGGAACGACCGTAATCGACTGCAAAGGGCCTCGTCGTGACTGCCGGTTTCTGGAACAGCCACGTGCACATCCTCTTGCCGGGATTGCTTCATGCGGAAAATCTCTCCTCCGCGCAGATCACGTCACAACTTCAACAGATGCTCACGCGGTGGGGATTCACTACCGTCTTTGACATCGCTTCTGTGCTCCAGAACACCAATCTCATCCGACGTCGTATAGAAAGCGGCGAAGTGAAAGGTCCGCGGATTCTCACCGCCGGTGAGCCCTTCTGGGTGAAAGGGGGAACGCCGATTTACATTAAAGAGTTCCTCGAAGCCAATCACGTCAGCATTCCGGAGGTGGAATCAGCGGTGCAAGCGAAGGAGCGAGTGCGCCAGCAGATTCGCGACGGCGCGGATGGCATTAAAATTTTCGCGAATTCCTTGGAGAGCAATGAAATCTTGACCATGCCCTTGGACCTGGCCAAGGTGATCGCTGCCGAAGCCCATCGTGCTGGCAAACCTTTTTTCGCACATGTTTCCAATAATCAAGGAATCGAAGTAGCGATTCAGAGCGGGGTCGATATCCTGGCTCACACCACTCCCACCGATGAACTCTGGAGTCCGCCTTTCGCCCAGCGCCTGACGGCAGCTCACATGGCTCTCACCCCAACGCTCACCCTTTGGGACGTCGAATCCAAGAAGGCCAATGCCTCACCTGAGGTTGCCGAGAAGTGGATGAGCAGGGCCGCCCAGCAGCTAGGGGCTTTCTCTCGAGCAGGAGGACAGGTTCTCTTTGGCACCGACGTTGGTTACACCCAGCATTTCGACACCTCGGAAGAATTCACGTGGATGTCCCGCGCCGGAATGAGTTTCCAGGAGATTCTTGCTTCGCTCACCACGAACCCGGCCCAGCGCTTCGGCTACGGAACTCACAGCGGACGCATCGCGAAAGGACTGCATGCCGATCTTGTGGTCCTGAGTGCCGACCCAGTTCAGAACATTTCGGCATTTTCAAAAGTTCGCTATACCATCCGAGGCGGGGAGTTCATCTACGCGGAGAAATGAAATTCTGACCACCTGGAAACCCATTGTGTACAGCCAGAAACCCATTTGCAATTTTCGGTTGTGGCTGGCAGTTGAGAGCTACACGGACGTAATTCTTCTGTATTGTACCGCTGATGGGCGTTGCCTAAGGCTGAGATAGGGTCGGACCTTTGGTCCTGGAGGAGGTAGAACTCCGGGGCTGAAGCCCCTATCGTCCTGTCGATCGTGTGCGGGGGTTGAAACCCCCGCCTCCCTCCGGAAAGCCATGGTGCATAATCCGAGAGCCATGGAGCGAGATTCTATTGAATGACTGGGAGGATTAGTTTTGATTCGTGTTTTTCGTCGGTGACTATTGAGATTGTGGCGGGTTTGTAGTCGCTGGGCTTCGCCGTCATTATGTTGGGGACGAAGGTTTGGGGGCTGCGGTCGTAGAGGGGGAACCAGGTGCTTTGGATCTCGACTACGAGGGTGTGGCCTTTTTTGAAGACGTGGTCGATGTCGTGGAGGCTCCATTTGAATTCGGTGACCTGGTTGGGCTTTAGGGCTTCGGGTTTTTCGAAGCTGTTGCGGTAGCGGCCGCGGAGGATTTCCATGTTGGTCATTAGCTGGTAGCCGCGCATGGCTGGGTCGGGGTCGTCTTCGGGGTATTGGTCGATGAGCTTGGCGACGAAGTCTCCATCTGTGCCGGTGGTGGAGGCGAAGATGTCGGCGAGGACTTCGCCGGTGATGGTGAGGTCGTGGTCTGATACTGGTAAACGCCAGACTGCGACGTCTTTACGGCCGTCTACGAATCGCTGGTCTTCGACCATCCATGTGCCCCATTTGGAGCCTTCGCTGTAGGTGGGTTGGATGGGCCGATGACGATAGGGGACTGGGTTGGCGGGGTCGGAGACGTAGGTGACTTGGCCGGGCCGGCAGGTGGAGGCTACTGCGATGGAGCCGGTCCCGCATAGGGCGAATGGTGTGCTCCTTGCCTCGGCGGGCGGGAAGTGGGAGTAACGCTTCCAGGTGTTGGAACCGGTCTGGAAGCTGGCGGTGTCTTCGAGGTCGAAACCGGGCTCGTCTTTGAGATAGTGGGCGAAGAATCTGGCTTCGATTTGTGCGCGGTATTCCTTGCCGATGGATTCGCCGTATTGCAGTGCGCCGATGTGGCGGGAGGACGATCCCCATGAGCCGTGACGCCAGGGGCCGAGGACGAGGAAGTTCTGGTGATTGGTGTCGTGGGGTTCGAGGGTGGAGTACTCGATCTGAGGGCCGTACATGTCTTCCTGGTCGTAGTAGCCGCCGACGCTCAGGGTTGGGACGGTGACTTTGTGGAGGTGATGTTCGACGCCACGGGCGTACCAGAAGTTGTCATAGGTGGTGTGATCGAGGAAGGCCTGCCAGGTGGGCAGGGTTTGTTTGCCGGAGCGCTTGATGTCTTCGGCGAATGAGCCGCGTTCCAGGAAGTAATCGTAGCCGTCGCGTGGTTTGCCATCTTTGTCTTTGCCGTAGTCGACCTCGGTCATCTCCTTGCTGGATTCGAGGCCGATGACGTAGTCGTATCCGTAGCTCTGGCGGAAGGCGCCGTTGTGGAAGTAGTCGTCCCCCATCCAGACATCGATCATGGGGGCTTGTGGGCTGATGGCTTTTACGGCCGGATGCGGGTCAATGCCGGCGGCCATGGCGAGGAAGCCGGGATAGCTGGTTCCGATGAAGCCGACGCGGCCGTTGTTGTTGGGGAGGTTTTTGAGCAGCCATTCGACGGTGTCGTAGGTGTCGGTACTTTCGTCGATGGCTTTGGGATCGCTGTGATCTGCCATCGGGCGGCTCATGACGAATTCGCCCTCGGACTTGAAGCGGCCGCGGATGTCTTCGCCGACGAAGATGTAGCCAGAGCGGGCGAGTTCGGGGCGTTGGGCGGAGAAGGTGGCTTCGTTGAACCCATCGACGCTGTAGGGAGTGCGTGAGATGAGAATGGGCAGCGGGCCGGGGATGTCGGTGGGGGTGAGGATGTTGACGTGCAGCTTGACTCCGTCGCGCATGGGGATCATTTCGAGGCGGCGTTCGTAATGGTGGAAGAGGTGATGGACGGGATCGCCGGTGCGGGTGAGGGTGATGTCCGGGCCGTTCTCCAGATGAAGGGTGAGTTTGGGGCCGGCGAAGCTGTAGGTGATTTTCGGGTCGGAGAGACTGAATTCGGTCGCGGAGGTTGCCTTGAGCGCGGTGGGGACTTGGCGGTCGCTTTCGACGTAGAGCTTGCCGTCTTTGGGGTAGAAGCTTAGGGGTGTGTCGGGTTCGGCGGAGTCGGTGTATTCGCCGGAGAGGGCGTTTAGCTGCGCCGGCGTCGGTTCGGGCTTTGCGGGGTTCTGCGCTGTGGCGGAGAGGGAAATCGAGGCGAGGAGAAGGATTAGGGGCAGCTGGAATTTGCGGGGCAAGAGTGGGATCCTCCGAGACTGGAGGTCAGATTAGCATGGGGTGGTCAAGATGCGAGCCGGGATGGTGAAGCAGATTTCCTGTTGGGAATGACAGAAAGAAAAGCAAAGGCGAAGTCCATGGAAGGGTGAAGCAGATTCCCTGCCGGGAATGACAGAAAGAAAAGCAAAAGCGAAGTCCATTGAAGTTAGTGGGAGTGGCCGGCGTGGCTGTGATGATGATCGTGACTGGATTCTGCGGCCATTTCGCTGATGGGGACTACGCAGCCGTGGGTGACTTCGCAGCCGTCGCATTCAAACTGAATCGTGGTGTGGTGGATGTGGAATTTGTCTTTGGACAGGGCGTTGATCTTGAGCAGGATGCAGTTGCTTTCTGAGGGCGGGATGTCGTTGATCTGTATGTGGCAGGCGAGAGCGTGAGACTGCGAGCCGAGGCTCCAGACGTGGAGATCGTGGACGTCGATTACGCCTTCGACGGACTCCATGGCTTCTCGAATCTTGCTGAGGGAGAGGCCACGCGGGGTGCCTTCGAGCAGGATGTTGAGGGTTTCGCGGACGATGTCGGCAGAGCTCCACAGGATCATGGCGGCGATGAGGATGGAGAGGACGGGGTCGATCCAGTTCTGGCCTGTCCAGAGGATGCCGGCGCCACCGGCGATGACGGCGGCGGTGGAGAGGGTGTCTCCAGCCATGTGGATGAAGGCAGAGCGCATGTTGACGTCGCGAGCGACGGTCCAGAGCAGGGCGGCGATTACGCCGTTCATGATGACGCCGGCGGCGGCTACCCACATCATGAGGCGAGGTTGGACGACTACAGGCGCGCTGAGACGGTGGACGGCTTCGATCCCGATCCAGAGGGAGATGACGATGAGCGTGGCGGCGTTGAGGAAGGCGGCGAGCACTCCGGCGCGCTGATAGCCGAAGGTCTTGCTGTGAGTCGGGGGGCGGGTCTGGAAGTAGACCGCGACAAAGGAGAGCGCCAAGGCGAGGAAATCGGAGACGTTGTGTCCGGCCTCGGACAAAAGAGCCAGAGAATGGGCGCGAAGACCGGCGATGAGGGTGACGGCGACGTAGGCGAGGGTCGCGAGCATGGACAGCCACAGGACGCGGCTCATTTTTCGAGAGCTGGCGGGGGTGGCGTGAACATGCATATTTCAAGTCTATCTGTGGCGCAGGCGGAGGGCAAAGCGCAACAGCAGATTCCCGGAGGGAATGACAGAAAGAAAAGCAAGGGCAACAACAAGAGCAACAGCAGATTCCCGGAGGGAATGACAGGAAGAAAGACGGCTAACTAACTGACGCGATCCCTGATGGATGGAGGTTCCTGATTTTGCATGGGCGGCCATATTACCGGGAGGCCTTCGCGGAGGCCGCTCCAGCGCTCGGCGATGAGGATGCTGTTTTCAGGGCTGCCGGGCTGGTAGCGAATGGAGCATGGGAAACCGACTTTGATCTGGGCAGGATCGAGGATGTCTTCGAGGGCGGTGATGTCCTGCGAGCACTCGTAGACCACGCCGGAGATCTCGTATTGATAGAGGAGCATGTGGCGGGTGGCGCCGTCTTCGGCGGTGATGTGGAAGCCGTCGAGCAGGGAGCCGTCTACGATGCGGCCGAAGCTGACGAGGATCTGGCGGCGTTCCCGCTCGATTTCGTCGGGTGTGGGCTTTTTCCGGTTGAGCCACCAGAGGGCTGCGCCGGCAGCCAGGGCAACGCCGGCCGCTACCCCTGCGATCTGCCATTCGCGAACGGTTATCTGGACCATGATGGAAGAGTGAGTGAGATTCGAACAGCCCCGGCTGCCCTACCTGAGGATACCGCAGTGAGTTGCAGTGTGGCAGCCGAAGAGGTTGTGAGAAGTATTCCTGCGCTATACTAAAGGTTGCGTGTCTTTTCGCTTGGTTGGCTGCGTTATGCGGCCTCTATGACAGAAAAGACCTGCAAGAAGGATTGTTTCTTGGCTTCAAAAAAACCGCACATCGATTCTCCGAAACAACCGCAAAACTCAGCAAACTCCGAGCCGCGTCGCGGACGCATTCGCTCCACCACTGTCATTTGCGTGCGCCGCGAAGGTCATGTGGTGATGGCTGCGGATGGTCAGGTGACTCTGGGTGACCATGTGCTCAAGCACTCGGCGAAGAAGATTCGGCGGCTTTATCAGGACAAGATTCTGGCCGGGTTTGCTGGTTCTACGGCGGATGCGTTTTCGCTTTTCAAGCGCTTTGAAGTCAAGCTGGAACAGTTTGGGGGCAACCTGCGACGGGCTGCGGTGGAGCTGGCGAGCGACTGGCGGACGGACAAGATGCTGCGCAATCTTGAGGCGCTGCTGATTGTGGCCGATGTGGGCGAGACATTTCTGATCTCGGGGTCTGGCGATGTGATCGATCCGGATGAGGCTATCGCTGCGATTGGGTCCGGCGGAAGCTACGCCACGGCTGCGGCCCGTGCGCTGCTTGAGAACACGAAGCTGAGCGCTCGCGAGGTGGCGGAGAAATCGATGAAGATTGCGGGCGAAATCTGCATCTATACCAATGACCGGATCACTGTCGAAGAGCTCTATGCGGAGCCGAAGACCGAGCTGTCCAAAAACGAGCTACCCAGGGAGTTACAGGCATAGGGCTGTCGAAGCCATGTGCCGGATTTATCTTTTATGGCCATTTATCTGCCGGGAACCGCTGAAGATCAGGATGTCGCGCTGGATGAGCTGACTCCGCGCGAGATTGTTGCTGAGTTGGACAAGCATGTTGTTGGGCAGCGCGCTGCGAAGCGGGCTGTTGCGATCGCGCTGCGCAATCGTACGCGCAGGCAGAAGCTGCCGCCCGATCTTGCCGAAGACATCATGCCCAAGAACATCATCATGATTGGGCCTACGGGCGTGGGCAAGACGGAGATTGCGCGAAGGCTGGCGAAGCTTACAGATTCGCCATTCCTCAAGGTTGAGGCGTAGAAGTTTACTGAAGTGGGTTATGTGGGGCGCGATGTCGAGTCGATGATTCGCGATCTGGTTGAGATTGCCATCGACATGGTGCGTGAAGAGCGGCTTGAAGAGGTGGAAGACAAGGCGGAGATGAACGCCGAGGAGCGGCTGCTCGATCTGCTGCTGCCTCCGCCGCCTGAGGCGCACCAGCCTGCGCAGGAGGGACAGCTTTCGCTGCCCGGGACGGAGAGCTATCAGAGGTCGCGCGAGAAGATGCGACAGCAGTTCCGCGAGGGGAAGCTCGATGACCGGACGGTGGAACTGGATACGAGGGAACGCAATCAGCCGCAGTTAGGCATCATTTCGAGCCAGAATCTTGAAGACATGGACATGAGCCTCAAGGATCTGCTGCCGAACATCTTTGGCGGCACGACCAAGAAGCGCAAGATGAAGGTCAATGAGGCGTTTGAATACCTGATTCAGGAGGAAGAGGGCCGCCTGATCGACATGGATCAGGTGACGCGCGCGGCGGTTGAGCGCGTGGAGACCAGCGGCATTATCTTTCTGGATGAGATAGACAAGATTGCCGGACGCGAAGGCGGGCACGGGCCGGATGTTTCGCGCGAGGGTGTGCAGCGGGATATTCTTCCGATCGTTGAGGGCACTACGGTCAATACGCGCTATGGCATGGTGCGGACGGATTTTATTCTTTTCATTGCGGCCGGGGCTTTTCATGTTTCGAAGCCGTCGGATCTGATTCCTGAGCTGCAGGGGCGTTTTCCGATTCGAGTGGAGCTGCAGTCGCTGACGGTGGATGATTTTCTGCGGATTCTGACGGAGCCGAAGGCTTCGCTGACCAAGCAATGTATTGCCCTGCTGGAGACGGAGGGTGTGCGGCTTGAGTTCACGCCGGAATCATTGCGCGAGATGGCGGCGTTTGCTTTCCGGGTCAATGAGATGACGGAGAACATTGGCGCGCGGCGTCTGCACACGATCATGGAGCGGGTGCTGGAGGAGATCAGCTTCCTGGCGCCCGATCTGGCGCGTGTGGCGAAGGATTCGGAGCAGGCGGATTCGATTGCCAAGGCGATCAAGGATGAGTCGACTACTCCGCTGCCGTATCTTGAACGCGAGACGCAGTCGGGGCCTGAGAAGGTCTTTCTGATCACGGCTGAGTATGTGAAGCATATGGTGGCGACGATTGTGAAGGATCAGGATCTTAGTCGGTACATCCTGTAGCTGCGTCGCTGGAAAAGCTCATGCGGGGACGTTTTTCAGCTTCTGGATGAGGCCGGGTATGTTGACCTCGTTCCAGCCGTCGATGATCTGGCCGCCGGCGATCTGGATAATCGATACGCCGGTTAAGGCGCACTTCTTTCCGGTTGCTGCGAAACCCAGATGCTCGCCTGTGGGGGTCATCGATGTCTTCCAGCGAATGGCGACGTGATCATTCTCTGCGATCACATCCTCAATGGTGACGTGCAGATCGGGGAATGCGCCGCAGAAGACGCGGTGACTCGTCTTGAACTCTTCGCGGCTTATGGCCGATTCTGCATCGGGGAAGCCGTAGCATTTGCCATCGGCGCTGAAGAGTTCATCGATCGCCGCCTCGCTGTGCTGATTCCAGACCTCTTCGAACCAGCGTCTTGCTAGCTGTTTGTTCGCTTCGGACATAAGTCTCTCCGCTGTGCGGATAAGAGTAGCATCGATTGATTCAGATTGAGTTATTATGTTTTCGTACCTCGAGTCTGTGCTCTGGGTTGAATCAGCAGGCTCTACCTGCATTCTCCGGCTTCTGAGGGAGTGTGGATGGAGGCGCTTCGGAAGCACCCTGGGAAGGGTGTGCCTGCGCCTCGATTACTGCGATGGTCGCCTGCCTCCTTCTCTCGATTTCATCTTTGACAGCGCAAAAAGGAGAGAAGTTATGAGCGAGCCTGAGAACAAGTCGGAAAAGAATCACAAGATCAATTACATCGAGTTTGTCTCGACGGATATCGAGCGGACTAAGACGTTTTATTCAACGGTTTTTGGGTGGGGATTTGAAGACTGGGGGCCGGAGTATGTCAGCTTTTCGGGGGCTGGTGTGGACGGGGGCTTTCGTGCCGGTACTGCGGATGAGAACGGTCCGCTGGTGATTCTGTATGCGGCGGATCTGGCTGCGACGGAGAAGGCGGTGATTGATGCCGGCGGCCGCATTACGGCGCCTATATTTGAGTTCCCGGGTGGACGGCGTTTTCATTTTGCCGACGGTGTTGGGAATGTGCTGGCTGTCTGGTCGGAGTAAGTGGTGCCCCACCCTTTGCGCAAAGTGCGCGCGAAGGGTGGGGCGCCCGCATTCTCGCTTCCGCCGGAATTGAAATTATTTCAATTCACTCGTGCGGGAAGGAAGGCTGGTTTGTTCTGGGATAGTTCTTCTCGCACGAGTCTCAGGCCGTAGGTGCAGCGGTCGAACCAGCCGGCCAGACGTCGGAACATGGGAGCTTCGTCGGCATATTCTTCAAGGTCGAACTGGCTCACGATGTAGTAACTCTCTTTGCCCACTGAGACGAGTTCTTCGTAGCTTTTCTGGCCAAATCTACGGCGCCAGAGGGCGTCTGCTTCGAGTGACTCGGGGTACATGCCGGAGACGAACAGCGCGTAGTCGCCGATATGTTTGCGTACGCGGCGCTCGGCGTCGAAAGAAGGTGCGGTGCCGTGAACAGGGTCTGCGGCTTGCACCATCTCTTCAAGAGCGTGGATGGGTTTGCCGTTTTCGTCGCGGACTTTGTAGAGCTTATCCGCTTCGGAGAATTCGCAAAGCAGCCCGGCGACGTAGTTGTTGATCGCGGTGTCATGCATGCCCAGCTTGCCGGTGTAACTGTTACGCACCATCTGCTGGAAGAAGGGTTCGAGTGGATGTGGTTCGGTTTGCATGCACGCCTCCTTAAGATCACGCAGAGCAAGGTTTGCTCTGTGGGCAAATCGGATTGGCGCCGCGACACGCTCCAAGGAGAACTGGAAACCCGCCGCAGCAGATTTACCTTGTGTTGACACAGACTCTATCGGAAATATGCGGTTTGGCAATAGCACGAAAGGTCACTCAAGATTTGTTTTTGGCAGACTCCGAGGCAGAGTGCCACGTGGTCCATAGCAGGGTACGAATGCGGGCTCCGCCGATTATTGCGTCCATAAGTAGAGATAGGTTGGGCAAAAGAGAAGAGGCAGCTCCATTGGAGCTGCCTCTGCCTGTTAAGTGAATTAGCGGGACTTAGTGCGCGGGAACTGTCTCGAGTTCGGTAAGGCGCTTGGCCAGAAGACCTTCGAGCTTTTCGAGAGCTGCGGAGAAGCCTTCGATGCCTTCCTTGAGCTTGTCGGTGGCCATGCGGTCTTCGGCGTGCATTTTGATGAAGGTATCGTGATCGATTGCGATCTTCTTGATGTCCATCGTTTTCGCCTTCTCGGGATCGAGTTTGCGCGGCAGGTCGGCTTCGGTTGAGTCGAGTTCGCCGAGCAGTTGCGGAGAGATGGTCAGCAGATCGCAGCCGGCGAGCTCCTGGATTTCGCCGATGTTGCGGAAGCTGGCGCCCATGACTACTGTCTTGTAGCCGAACTTCTTGTAGTAGTTGTAGACGGTGGTCACGGACTGGACGCCCGGGTCATCGGCGCCGTGGTAGTCCTTGCCGGTGTCTTTCTTGTACCAGTCGAGGATGCGTCCGACGAAGGGCGAGATTAGGGTGACGCCCGCCTCGGCGCAGGCGATGGCCTGATGCAGGCCGAAGAGCAGGGTCAGGTTGCAGTGGATGCCTTCCTTCTCGAGGACTTCGGCGGCGCGAATGCCTTCCCAGGTGGAGGCGATCTTGATGAGGACGCGATCGCGGCCGATGCCGGCGCTGTCGTATTCCTTGATGATTTCGCGGGCCTGGGCGATGGTGGCTTCGGTGTTGTAGGAGAGGCGGGCGTCGACCTCGGTGGAGACGCGGCCGGGGACGATGGCGAGAATCTTCTTGCCGAAGGCGATGGCGAGGCGTTTGAAGGCCAGGTTGGCGACGGCTTTTTCGTCGGCGTTATCGCCCAGCTCTTTGAGGGCTTCCTGCAGAACGCCGTCGACGATTGGCTGATATTGCGGCATTTGTGAGGCGGCAGTGATCAGCGAGGGGTTGGTGGTGGAATCCTGAGGGCGAAATTTCTCCATCGCCTCCATGTCGCCCGTGTCGGCTACGACCACGGTCATTGCGCGCAATTGTTCAAGTAATGTCTTAGCCACACGATCCTCCAAGGGATGGGATTTTGAGCTTTGCTGATTTCACGGGGGTGAAAACATCCCTGTATGCAAGTCTACGCCTCAAAGTCTACCCCTATTTCGATGCAGGAGCATCAACAGATGGGTGCTTCTTTGTGAGGATGTCTGGACGGATTCCTGATTTGCAGCGGAATCAGTCTTCGTCCGGTTGAACGGAGTTGCTGAGGCGGCCCAGTTCCGGGATGCTTACCTCGACGATATCGCCGGCGGCGAGAGGGCCTACGCCGGCAGGAGTGCCGGTGAGCAACAGGTCGCCTGGTTCGAGGGTGATGGCGGCGGTGATGTATTCGAGGAGGACGGGCAGGGTGAAGATGAAGTCGGCGGTTGAGCCGTGCTGGCGGAGTTCGCCGTTGACATGGGTTTCGATGGTGAGGCCGGCAGCGATGTCAAGGCCGGTATTGACGATGGGGCCGACGGGGCAGAAGGTGTCGAAGCCCTTGGCGCGGGTCCACTGGCCGTCTTTTTTCTGGAGATCGCGCGCGGTGACGTCGTTGGCAAGGGTATAGCCGTGAATGTAGGCGCTGAGGTCTTCGCTGCGGCTGAGCTTGCGGGCGCGTTTGGCGATGATGACGGCTAGTTCGCCCTCGAAGTCGACGCGCTGGGAGACCGCCGGCATGCGGATGATGCCGCCCGGAGGCAGGAGTGATGAGGGGGGTTTGAAGAAGAGGAGCGGCTCGGCGGGGACTTCGTTGCCCAGCTCTTTGGCGTGGTCGCGGTAGTTGCGGCCGACGCAGAGGATCTTGGATGGTTCGACGGGCGGCAGGAGGGTTAGCTGGCTCAGGCGCGCGGGCGTGAGGCTGGTGTTGGCTGAATTAGGGGCCGATGCCCAGGGGGATGGAATCTCTGCTGTAAGCCAGAGCTCTCCGTCGCGCTGTTCGACTTGTCCGTAGGCTGGACCGTTCTTCGATTGAAAGCGGCAATAGTGCACTTTTTAGCTCCTGCGCATTGCTTCGGCTGATTGTTACAGATTTGGAACTGACTCTCGCGCTTCCGCGGAGCGCTGGCTTTCGTGGCCGGTCAGGTCGATGGCGCTGATGGCGTAGCGGTAGCTGTGCCCGGCTTCGATGTGGGTGTCGCGGAAGGCTGGGGAGGCGACGGGTTGCGGGCCGGAGATGCGGGTCCATCCTGATGAGCCCTCGGTTCCGGGATCGGCCGGGGCACGATAGACGATGTATCCCGCGAGGTCTTCTTCGGTATCGGGCTGCCAGGAGAGGTCGATGGTTTTTTCTTCGGCGACGAGCACGGCAGCCAGGCCTGTGGGAACCGCGGGCGGAAAATTGTCGATCACGTCGACGGTGATGGGGGAGGAGAGTCCGCTGGCGAGCTCCAGGGATTTGCCGTCGACGGTGATTTGCCGGATGCGCTGGGCGGTGTATTCGTAGGACTTGCCGAATCGGGCGCTCCTGTCGAGGGCGAGGTCTGAGATGGCGGGGCTTTGTCCGGCGCGGGGTCGGTCGACGAAGAGGTCGCGCAGGACGGGCTCGGGTGGGGCGCTCATGATGGTGCTGCCGGTTCTGTTTGCCGGGGATTGGGGAGTGAGCAGACGGCGGTGCAGGCGAACTGCGGTGGGTGGTGCGGTGCTGCTCCAGTGGAGGACGACGCCGGTGGCGCGCACCTCTGCGGTCAAGCCGCTGATTGGCGGTGGGACGAGGCCTGCGGCGACTGCGGCGGAATTCGAGAGGCCGGCGGAGCGTCCGGATTTGCCGGGCCGGTTTTTGAGCTCGACGAAATAGAGGAGTTGACGAGGTTCGCCGGTGGGGAGAGAGGCAGGCAGGGTTTCATGAAACTCGGCTTCGACGCCAGCGGCGAATGCTGTTTCTCCGGCCCACTGACAGGGGTCGAAGTTGGATTCGCGGCGGCATATCCGGACCGTGACCGGACCTTTGATCTGCGAGGAGATCAGCAGATGGTCGGTTGTCTTTTTTGGCATAGTCCAGTGGAGGGTGACGGTGTTGCCGTTACGTTGGGCGGTCAGGTCATTTACGAGTTCGGGCAGGCGCAGGGATGGGGGTTGGGGTGCGCCGGGCGTTCCGCAGCCGGTGAGTCCGAGACCAGCGAATAAGCCGACGGCGGCCATGGCGATGCCGGATAGGGTGTTGCGGAGAGCTTCGACTCGGCTAGGGAATTGCATCGAGTCTCAGTCTATCGAATAGGTCTATCGAATAGGTCCAGTGGCCGGTCAGCTTGATTGACTTGTTCGCAGCCGGGCGGGTGATGGCTGGCTATTTCGCCGGGCTATCGGGCCAGCGCGGCGGCGAAGGCCTGATCGATTGTGGGATGGGCGAAGATGAAGCCGGCGTCGAGCAGACGCTTGGGAACCGCTCGGGTGCTGGAGAGGAGCGCTTCGTCTGCCATTTCGCCCACGGCCAGGCGGAGGGCGAAGGCGGGGGCGGTCATGATGGCGGGCCGGTGGACTGCACGGCCGAGTTCGCGGGTGAAATCGGCGTTAGTGACCGGCTGCGGTGCCGTGGCGTTGACTCCGCCGGTCAGCTCCGGGTTTTCGAGGGCGAAGAGGGCGGCGGCAGCAGCGTCGCTTTGGCTGATCCAGCTCATCCATTGGCGTCCGTTGCCCAGGCGTCCGCCGAGGCCGAGTTTGAATAGTGGAACTAGCTTGGCCAGCGCTCCCCCGCCGGGGCCGACGACCATACCGAAGCGGAGGTGGACGATGCGGATTCCTGCGTCCTCTGCCGGACGAGTGGCTGCCTCCCAGGCTGCGCAGAGATCGGAAAAAAATCCTCGCCCGACAGGAGAGTCCTCATCGAGGAGCTCGTCGCCGCGATCTCCGTAGAAGCCGACTGCGGAAGCGGAAACGAGGACAGCCGGCGGCTTGTCCAAACGTGCAAGGGCTTCAGAAAGAAATCGCGTGGCGCCGACGCGGCTTTCTGTCATTTCCTGCTTATAGGCCTCGGTCCAGCGCCGGGCGGAGACGTTAGCGCCGGAGAGGTGGATTGCGGCGGAGAGACCTTCGAGGCGTGAGACGTCCAATTCCTCTGCCGATGGCTTCCAGCGCACTTCGTACGGGGTCCAGACCTCGCGGCGCACCAGGCGGAGGGTATTGGCTCCCTGCTGCTCAAGCGCCTCGCCGATAGCCTTGCCGAGCTTTCCGGAGGCTCCACTGAGCAAGACGGTACCGATGCCCGCATCCCCGCCCCTCGTCGAAGAATCCAATTAAAGCGACCTCACGTTCCTTGTTTGATGCAGTCCAACTCTAAAGGAGTGTTGCGTGCTATCAGAAAAAGTTTTGATTTAAGCAACAATCGGGGAAATATTCGCATCTAGTAGGGGAGAAAAGAGCCCGCCATGAGTGAAGCCGTAGTCCGTATGGAAAACCAGATGACTCCGCAGGTTGACTCGGAGACAGCTGAGCAGTTCATCGCAGAGAAGCATATTGGCGAACGCATCAAGCGCCTGCGCCTTAAGAAGTCCATGGGACTGGTGGAACTGGGTCGTCATACGGGCCTTTCCGCCAGTTTTCTTTCGCAATTGGAGACGGGGCGCGTAGTTCCAACGCTTAGAAACCTGGCCCGCATCGCGATGGTCTTCTCCAAGGATCTGACGTATTTTTTCGAGACTGAGCCTCAGTCGCTGTTCCGCGTTCATCGCCGCAAGGAGCGGGTTCGCCTGCCGCAGACAGGGGTCGATGACCCGACTTATTTTTTCGAGAGCCTTGGATATCAGGTTCCGGATCGGATAATGGACCCGTATTTTGCGGAATTCGTTCCGCTCAAGAAGGCTCAGGATATCCGTCCGCATGTGCATGCGGGTTATGAGTTCCTTTATGTGCTGCAGGGGGAGCTTGAGATTCGTCACGGCGATCAGGTTTCGCTGATGGACGCCGGGGATGCGGTCTACTTCGATGCGAGCACACCTCATGCATATCAATGCGCTGGGAAGACTCCGGCGGTGGCGTTGATCGTGACGATGCATCAGGCTCCGCCTGCGCAGCCCACGATGCAACTCCGGCCTATGGGAGCGGCGGTGCCGAGCCGTGGACTGCCGGGAACGCCGGTTCGGCCCGTCTCCGGGACCGGCACGTCGAACGTAGCCACCAGGTAAGGTGAGGGTCGTCAGTTCCGGAGCGTTTTCGAGATGAGTACTGACGGTCGTAAGAGTCGTGGTATCTCACCCTTTGTACAAAGGGCGCACATAAGGATGGGGCACCCGAAGCAAAAGAAGACGGAAGGTCGGGGCTTACGCCCCGGCCTTTTGATTTATGTGGTCATGACTGCGGGAGCGGCGGTGGGTTCGGCAGGGGCTTTGCGGCGGAGGATGGCTGCGGAGATGAGAGTAATGATGAGGCCGACGGGCAGGGGCTCCATGAAGGTGTAGGCCATGTTGACGAAGGGGTTCTGGTAGAGCTGCTGAGAGCGCTGTATGGCGGCGACCTGCGCAGCGGTGGCGGCGGGGTCAAGGCCGGAGGACTGGACCTTGTGAATCTGCGCGGCGAAGTAGCTGTCCATGAAGTGAGGCATGAAGTTGAAGTA
>Ga0182024_10005955_pt1 | contig 27005 bp, 30 predicted proteins | sample P32metaG_FD_120480 | JGI IMG/M metagenome (GOLD analysis project Ga0182024, IMG submission 120480) | Permafrost microbial communities from Stordalen Mire, Sweden - P3-2 metaG (Illumina Assembly) | ecosystem: Environmental > Terrestrial > Soil > Wetlands > Permafrost | place: Sweden: Stordalen...
ACGGCGACGCGCGTCGCTGCATCCCGCTCCTGCTCGGCCTGTGTCGCATGTGACTCCGCCACCTCGGCCTGCTCGGCCCGCGCGCGGACGGCAAGGCCTGCAACCCAGGCGACGGCGAAGTCGGCGGGAATGAAGACGAGCTGGTCGACCGAGTGTCCGGGGATGTTGTAGATGAGGGTCGCCGCAGCGCCGACCACGATCGCCAGTCCGAGGCCAGCCCGCCGGACGTCCCGAAGGCTCCCGAGCAGGAATGCGACCGCCAGCCCCATCAGGAAGATGGACTCGGGGTACGGGATCAGCAGCGGGTCGACGAACGAGATTCCCGCGGCCAAAAGCCAGTACGCCGCCGGTCCGGCAAACGGAAACCATCGCCGCGCGAACACGGCTAGCACCAGGATCGCGAGCGCGGGAAGGCAGAACCACAGCGTCGTTGTCGGAGCTCCGGACGAACCGCGTCCGAGAACCACATCGAGCATCGCCATGATCGCCAGCAGCGCGGTCAGCAGGTCGAACCAGTAAGTGCTGGCGACATGTTCGATTCGGCTCACGCGCTGAACGTACTCCGCCCCCTCCGTTCTCGCCTCCTACCTAAGTAGGAATCCAAATCGTCGGATGGTCGAGCCGCAATCCAGCCTCCCGGCGATGCCGATCTCGCGATCGCAGCTTACGTTCGTCGCATGGCACAACGAGGGACCCCACGCGGAGCAGCTCGCCGACGACCGCCGTAGCGTCGTCCCTTTTCACAGAGCCACCCAAATTACCGCTGATGTGTGATCCGCGGCGAAGCGCCGAGTCTCGACGACGATGTCGAAGTCGGGCTCCCGCCCGCCGATCGTGCCCTCCACGGTCGCTAGGAGCGGTACCCCGCGCCGATCTCGGGCGGGATGGCAAGTCCATGGTCCGAGACGATGCGAAACAGGTCGCTGAACATGGAGGCGTCGGGCGTGACGCCGGCGGCAACATGACGGGCCAGGAAGCGGCCAACGGCGGACAGCGGACGCGTAGAGCAGCGCCGCCACAGCGATGAAGGAAGGAGCCACCAGGAAGCTCACGGCGGTGGACACGACGGCGGTCACGTGGAACATGGCCATTGCCTCAGATGCCGATGACGACCTTCCCCCCAGCATGACCGCCCCTTGGCGCCGATGAAGAACACGGTGTTGAGGGGAAGAGCGCGGGCAACCATGCGCTGGCGTGTTTGGGCTGCGTTATTCATTGCGGTGACGTCCTAAGTTGCCTGAAATCGGACCGGACTGAGCTTCCATGTTGTTAGTACGACCCAACGACAAGGAGGCTCAGGCCAATGAGGAGAGAACCGCCGTCCATGCTCGTCCGCGAGGATCTCGACCGTTTCTTGCGAGGTGAGCTCGACGAGCAGACCCACTTGATCTCAGCGCTCGTCGAGACCGTGAGCAGGTTTGTCCTCCCGGACCTGCTCAAGGCTGATCAAGCCGACTACTTGGCAGGTCGGGCCGCTACGAGCGCCGAGGGGCCGGCCAGCAAGGCTCGAGAAACGGATACGAGCCGGGTCGAATCTGCACGGCCGAAGGGGCGGTCGACCTCAAGGTCCAGGTGCGCCGGGCGCGGAACACCGGGACGCGATGCAACACCGGGATCTGTCTCAGTATTGCGCGGCTCTCTTGCGTACCGTCGGTACGCCGTCACCGTGTAGCTCGTCAAGTGCAACGAACCGGCCGCTCAAAGTAAGGACCAGAGCCTCGATATGCCCGGCGACCTCAGGACCGTCGCCCGCTGACCACTCCGCGTCGGTGGCGGTGACCCGAAGGTCTTGAAAGAGCTTCACGCCAGGAAAGAAGCGACTTGCCCGGAGGTCCGACGCGACGGCAATCATCCGCTGCTCCGGGACGGACCGCTTTCGATCGAGAGGCCGGCGAATGTCGAGTTGGTGGACCACGATGTCCTCGAGCATGGATAGCGAAGATAAGCCGGGGAGATGACTGCGACTGGTGAGCATGTCTCGATAGTCCCGAAGGATTTCCATTACGGGAGCGTCTCCTCGGCGCTTGGCGTCCTTAGCGATGTATCGATTGGCCCGAAGGCCCGATACAATCATACCCAAGGCAAGTCGAGCAACAGTCATGTGGGTCTCGCTCACCATGTGCCCGACCACATCGCGCACTCGCCACTCGGTGCAAAGTGAGCGGATGTCCCATTGCTCGGGTGTCAGCGTGTCGAGCAGTTCCATGAGAGCGGCACGCTCTTCGAAGACGTCGATCCAGACATCAGGTTTCATGATGAACATCTTCCCAGCTCGATGCGGCGCCTCCCAAGCAGGGGCCAGAGGGCGAACACGAACTCACCGAGGCCGGGATGAGACATCGAGGGAGGAGCCTCGGGAAAACTCTTCCCCTATGTCCCGAGCCCCTTTTACTGCGACGAGATATCCAATCGCCGATAGCGCCGACATGAGCAGGAGTCCGGCTCCTGCAGTAATGCTGGGTCTGTGAATCGAGCGGATGGTGGGCTCACCGTTGTGGATGATCGGAGCGGTCCTGGTGACGACGGATGTGGCGGGCGCCGTCTCCGTCGATGGGACCAGCGTGGCTATATTCATGGTTTCTCCTGACTTCGTTGGATTGTGAGGAATGGAGGTTTCTGAACTGGACGCTTGAATCACGCCGCGAGGCTGAAGGGTGGGTAGCAGTCGGTGAGCAATCCGACATAGGCCTCGACCCGCAGTGCGTAGCGGTAGGCGCTTACGAGGTATCTGCGGATGCACTCTGGATATTGCCCGGTGAAGACGACGGCGAAGAACCCGCCGAGGATGCCGAGACACGCAACGATGAACAGACCGGCCATAACAAAGTAATGCGGAATGGCGAGGAACCACTTGTAGAGCGGCCTCCACTTTGCAAGTTGTTCCGAATACGTGAGACGGAGAGAGGTGTGGGGCTCGGTCCCGTCGTCCTCGGAGGAGAGCTCGAAGTCGAACGGGGGGTAGTCCTCGTGCATGAAGAGGGCGTAGCTCATGGCCCCCCACTCGTAGCGGTAGGTCATGACGATCACGTCGAAGAGCGGTCGCGGTATCTGCTCGGTGAAGAGCACCGCGACGAAGCTGATGAGAGTCAGGACCTGGCGGAGCGAGCGAAGCGCCCAGGCGATCATCAGGTGCGGGATGGCGAGCAGCCACTGCACGAGCGGGCGCCAGCGGGTGATCTGGGACTCGGCGTGGAACTCCAGCTCGAGGGGATAAGGCGTGGACATGGACACGAGGACTCCTTTGGATTAGGTGAGGTAAGACGGACTAACGGCTAAGGAAATACGGGAACTAGCGGAAGGTATACATGGCATCTCGGACTGAGTGACGTCGATCAGCCCTCGATCCGGTCAAGAGCGAAACCCTTGGTGAAGAGCCAGATCGGGAGGATCAGCTCGAAGAGGCCGCCGGGAACTAGCGCAAGCATTCCTGTGCCATGTGTGATGTCGATCACGTTGAACATAGCCAAGATGCTTCCCATCATGAATACCGGATAGCCGATGACACCCAGCATGGATAGGCTCCTCGGCACGATCCTCGATGTCAGCAAGGCTGACGATAGGACGAACCCTGCGGCACCAGAAACCGCGTACACGGCAAGCACGTACCCATTCCACTGCGCGTGGCTTGTCAAGAAGTACACGCCCACCGCAAGGAGGGTGAGGCACTCCGTCACCCTCAGGATGAAGTAGGTCCGCGAGCGAATCGGTGCCTGAGTCGAAAGGACTCCCCGCATAGCCGCACCGTTTGCAGCGACCGAGAGGCCACGAGCAGCCCAGAAGGAACACCCCGACGCTGAGGGCGGTGTGCGCGGTGGCGCTCGAAAAGTACACGCGGATGAGCGCATTGCCGATCGCAAAGGTGAAGGTCGGCAGCGAGGAAGCAAAGTCCGACAAGGACTGCGGTCCTCCTGGTGGATGTGTCGGTCAACCCAGTCTGCTGCACGGTTGGAGCGGTCAGGGTCACGACTGATTTGGTGGTTGTCGGTTCCACCGATCGGTCAAGCGTTGCTGTCTTCATGGTCACTCCTTGGTTGTGGACTTACGGTGTAAGGTACAGTATACTTACGACGTAAGGTTGTCAACCACGATTCATGAGGGAGCGAAGATGGCCCCGCCGCCTGAGTCCGAAGCCAAGCCCCGCAGGTCTCTGACCAGGGATCGCGTGCTCCTCGCGGGTGTGGACTTCGCCGACGACAATGGGATTGCATCGCTCAGCATGCGCAAGCTCGGCGACGCCCTCGGGGTCGAGGCGATGTCCCTTTACCACCACGTTGCCAACAAGGACGCGCTCCTCGACGGCATGGTCGACCTGGTCTTCGGCGAGATCGACCTGCCCCCGGGCGCAGCTGACTGGAAGATTGCGATGCGTTTACGGGCGCAGTCCGCTCGCCAGGCGCTGCGATGCCACCCGTGGGCAATCGCCTTGATGTCGACGCGTACCTCTCCGGGTCCTGCAACGCTCCGACACCACAACGCCGTGATCGGGAGCTTCCGGGGAGCGGGCTTCTCGGTTGAGATGACCGCACATGCATTCTCCGCCCTCGACAGCTACATCTACGGTTTCGCGTTGCAAGAGGCTACTTTGCCCTTAGGCGACACCGAGGAGGAGACGGTCGAGGTGGCGCAGATGATGCTGGTGCAAGTTCCTGCCGACGAGTACCCCCACCTCACCGAGTTCACCACCCAGCACATCCTCCGGCCCGGCTACGACTATGGCAGGGAGTTCGAGTTCGGGCTCGACCTAATCCTTGACGGCTTGGAGAAGACCCGCGACGCGGCTTGAGCGCAGACGCTCGAGGCCGCGAGCACACGCCATACAGAGAGTCCGATCCGAGCGCGCGCGATGTGCCGATCCCAGTCGTTGTTGATGCTGCGAGTTCCGAGGGAGCGAGGTATCCCATATCGCGCGAGCCGACTTGTCCTGGGAGGTGCCCCCGATCGCCGGCAGTGGGCGTCGTTATGACGCAACCTCAGCCTCCAAACGGGGATCGAGCAAACGGCGCACATCGCCGAATACGAGCGGTCCTCCGAGGGCTACGCGTGATCGGATGCGCTCTCGTTCTGCTCGGCGGCTGAGGCTGGTAAGCATTGGCTGTGGCCCTGCAACCTGATTCGTTCTACGAACATGCCTTGTCGGCCGCTGACGCCGAGCACCGCCTTTCGTTGTCCCGCATGACGGGTTGGGAGATAAGCCCATTTGAGCTGACCGGGCTGCGGGTGTCGCCGCTCCGACCTCCTTCGCTGCCCGAGAAAGCTCGACAGGGCGAGGATGCATCTGACTGCGACTCCTGTAAGGCGCGCGACCAGGGCGTCTGGCTGAATCGCCACTGGCGGCTCAGCCGGATACGAGGCGTGGGCGTTCCCCTGGTCTTGATGCTGCACCCGCGGGACCACTTCGACTTGGACGTTCTCCCCGACGATCTCGCCGGCGAGATGGGAGTCTTGACGGCCCACATCGCCCGTCACATCGAGAGCGTGGCGAACATTGCCCGAGCCCACGTGTACCGCATCGGCGACGGAGGTGTCCACCTCCATGTCTGGTTCTTCGCCCGTCCACTCGGTCAATCACAACTGTATGGGTCATGGATGGTCGTCTGGGACGACCTGCTGCCTGAGTACCCCGGTGCAGTTGCCCAAGCTGACGCCGAGGCGGTGGCCGACGGTCTCTCCCGCTCCTTCGGGGGTTGGCGAGGCCCAAATCACTCTGGGACTGCCGAACGCTAGGGCGCCCGGATGTTCTGGACGGGCAACCTTCCACTTCGACCTCGTTGCCGACTAAAGCTTATGCCAGTCGGAGGCTTCGTAATCGTCTGCGCTGGCGGCTCCCACCTCAGACAGGCTCATGGGGTACACTGTCAGGCGCGGCGCAGGCTGCCGAGATTCATGTGACGGTGGGGCCGGACGGCGCTCTCTCATTTCCTGCGCCTCCGCTCGCCGAGGCCGGAATACATGCGGGCGACGCAGTGGTGGTCATCCCGGAACGCCGGCGGCGGGTCCGTTCCATGTTGGGTATCCACGATCGGAGCCTCGCTTCGATGTTGAGGACCAGCGCGCAATTTCGGGCCGAGATGGCCGTCGGCCTTGGCGAGGACCTGACACGGTGACGGAGGCCACCACCGCGGTGGCGGCTGACACCCACATCGTCATCTGGTACGTGCTCGACTCGACGAAGCTCAGCACACCAATGCCAGATCGGCGCTCGAAGACTGTATTGTCGCCGACGAGCCGATTCGCGTCAGCGCTCATTTGCTCATAGAGCTCGTCTACGCGGTCGAGCGGGCGAACAACCCCTTCAGCGCAGACGACCGTCGGGCGATTCTCGATACCTTCGACGCCGAGGACTCACCCTTCGAGATCGTTCCGGTGACGGCTCAGATCGCCAACAGGGTGGCGTCCCGTCCCCCGGACGGCGAACGCCGATCCGGGCGATCGCATCGTCGTGGCGACGGCGGAGGTCCTCGGGATGGCGTCGTCAGCGCCGCCCCAAGCTGCTCGGTGACTGAGATGACCGTCATCGCATGAACGAGCGCGTACGAAGGGGCCTGTGCCACCATCCGCCAGATCGGACCTCCGTGATCACAGAATGATCACAAACGCGTCGGGAAAGCCCGGTACAGACACCTCTCGACCGGGACGGCCGGTAGTGAGAAACGCCCTCTGAGCAGCCAGTTCGTGATTGAGCGGTACGGAGGAGGATGCCCCAAGTCAGAGTTCGAGTCCTCCCCCCCGAGCTTCATCTCAGGAGCATCACCGCAGTTCAGCGACTTGCGACCGGTTGATGAGATACAACGAGGTGCCGCTTGTGGTCACAGATTGGTCACAAGAGGCGACAGCAGGGGTTGGTTGGCCGGCTGGTCGGTAGGCGTCCCAATGTTGCAGCTGCTAACCGAATATCAGGGAAGCGACCCTCTCGGCGGCATCGGACTGTAAGCCCGTCACGACGTGCTGGTACGTGCCCCAGGTGACCATCGGCGAAGAGTGACCGAGGCGTTCAGAGACGACCTTGACATTCACCCCCGCGATCAAAGCGAGCGTGGCCCAGCTGTGTCGAAGGTCGTGAAGACGGATTCGAGGCAGCTCCGCGAATGCCGGCTGACCGAGTCTTCGGTCGAAGGTCTTCGAGAACGTTTCCGGGTGGTACGGTCGCCCGTCGAAACGAGCGAACACTAGATCGTGGTTCTCGTAGCTAGAACCGATCAGCAGGCGTTCCTGTGCTTGGTGACCTCTCCATGTTCTTAGCGCCGTCACCGTGGAAGCGTCTAGTTCAATCACGCGGGATCGCCCGGTCTTCGTGCGCGACACGATCACGCCCTCCCGACCCACGCCGGCCGCCTTGGTGAGCGGGATCACCTCCTGGCGGATGGCTGCCACGCCGCGATGGAAGTCGACGTCAGCCCATCGCAGGCCGCGCCTCGCCACGGCGGCAACCAGTCGTAGCGAGGAAGAGCCAGGGCCAGTAGTGCCTGTCGCCGCTCGCGAGCTCGAGGAATCTGCGGACCTGTTGCCCGGACCATACTTGGCGTTCGATCGCGCGGGGCAGCTCGAGGTCGGCTTCCAGATTGACGTACAACCGATTCTTTCCAAGTACATGTCTGCCCACGATCAGTCCTCCGCTTTCCCCGGTCCAATGAACGGCGTCTCACCTTCCCGGTGGGCCGTCGCCTGGAGGTACCCCTGGGGACCGAACGTCTTGATCTGGGCGGCGAAGTCGGCAAGGACGTCGGCGACGTCGTCGAGCCGGTCCCCGTACTCCCGCGCGAGGAGAGCGATGCGGTTCTTACGCCACGTCCGGAAATGGTCGTGCCAATTCATCGAGGCCGGGTTGGCCCCGAGAACCGTGGCCATGATCGGGTCAAGGTCGGTCGGGACATTGAGTCCCATCTCTGCGAGGCGCTCGTCCACAGCCTCGAGCTGGATGTCGTCGCCCAAGATGGCGGAGTAGAGCCGCACGGCGGGGACGCCCGTGTCGGCAAGTGCGGTGCCCATTATCCCTGGGGGTGGGAGGAAGAAGTAAGCGATGGGGACGTCGAAGACGACCGAGAACAGGTAGAGCTCATGCGCGTCGAAGCGGCGGCGGCGTTCGCCGTCAAAGCCCCGCTCCATCGCCGAGATCGACGCCTGGGGCAGCTTGTGCCCCGTGAGACGGGCGAGACGGGCGGCGACCTCTTGCTGGGTCCATCCGTGGCGCTCGCGGATCGCCTTCAGGTTGTAGGAGACGACGGCGTTGACGTCGATCGGGCCCTCGCGAAGAGGAGGCTCGAGCGTCTCCTCTGTGGCGGGAGGCGGCACTGATCGTTTGCGCGCTCGGCGCCGGCACTTTCTATCGGAGGGTTCGTCTGTCGACACGACCACGAGGACACCGGCTTCGGCCAGAACGAGGGAGCTCGCCTCCGTGCTTCAGGAGACGACACCACGCCGCGGCCGGGGCACGGACCTGAACGACGTCGGGGCCGCCATCATCCGCGCAAAGAAGGTTCGGGCCGGCAAGCAGGCAGATCCTCGTGCAAATCTCCACCGCAACACCGCGCGGACTCCCGGAAACGAGTACTCCACTCCCCAGCAAGGCATCCAGCGCGACCTGTAAGTGAGCACCGAGCCGTCCTGCTCTATGCTCGAGCTCGTGTCCAGCTAGATGCGTTCCGCTGAATGGGGCGGCGTCCGCCGCGGACAGGCCGGCTCGGAGACGCGTCGGAGCCTCGCGCTGTTCCACACCACGAAACCCGACGAGAGCGCCATGGCCGCTCCGGCGATCAAAGGGTTGAGCAGTCCGCACGCTGCGACGGGAAGCGCGGCAAGGTTGTAGGCAAAGGCCCACGCCAGATTGCCCCGGATCGTCGTGATGGTCCGGCGGGACAACGCGATGGCCGTGGCGACGACGCGCAAGTCGTCACGCACGATGATCAGGTCGGCGGCGTTGATGGCGACGTCGGTACCTGAGCCGACGGCGAGGCCGAGATCAGCGCTCGCGAGCGCCGGGCCGTCGTTGACGCCGTCGCCCACCATGGCGACTGATCGTCCCTCGTCCTGCAGGTGGCGAATCACGGTCACCTTGTCTGCCGGCAGAGCGTCCGCGATGATCTTGGCCACGCCGACCGCGTCTGCGACAGCACGCGCTGTGGACTCGTTATCGCCCGTCAGGAGAACGCACTCAAGCCCTAGCGACTGGAGCGCCTCGACGGCGGCTCGAGCAGACGGCCGGATGGTGTCGGCGACCGCCAGCGCGCCGACGAGGACGTCGTCACGGCCGACGAGCACGGCTGTCTGCCCGAGCGCCTCCCACGCCGCGCACCTGATAGCCAAGGGATCGGATGTCGTCAGCGGTCCGGGAAACAACAACTCGCGCTTACCGATCGAGATCGTGTGGCCGTCGACCGTCCCCCGGGCCCCGAGCCCTGGCATGGCGAGGAACTCCGTGACGGGGGGGAGCTGGCCCAGCTCCTCCAATGCAACAGCAGTGATTGCGCGGCCGACGAGGTGCTCAGAGGCTTGCTCCAGTGCTCCAGCGAACCGCAAGAGCGCGGCACGATCGACGCCAAGCGTCCCTTCGACGTCGGTGACGGTCATCTGCCCTGAAGTGATGGTCCCGGTTTTGTCGAGCACAACTGTGTCGATCCGATGAGAGGCTTCGAAACCTTCGTAGCCCTTGAAGAAGATGCCGAGCCGCGCCCCCGCCCCCGACGCGACGAGGAGCGCCGTCGGAGTCGCGAGGCCGAGGGCACACGGGCAGGCGATGATGAGGACAGAGAGAGCGGCGTTGAAGGCCTGCTCGGTGGAGCCCCCTGCGACGAGCCATCCCGCAAGAGTCATCAGGGCAGCGGCAATGACGGCCGGGACAAAGATGCCCGAGACTCGGTCCGCAAGTCGTTGGACGTCCGCCTTCTCGTTCTGGGCGTCCTCGACGAGCCGGATCATGTGGGAGAGCTGGGTGTCGAGCCCGACCTTGGTCGCCTGGACGATCAGCCGACCCCCGATCGAAACGGTGCCCCCGATGACAACGTCGCCGGGACCCACGTCGACGGGGATCGACTCGCCTGTCATCGCGCTGCGGTCGATGGTCGACTGCCCGGATACCACCTCGCCGTCGGTCGCGACAGACTCTCCCGGTCGAACGACGAACTGGGCACCTACGAACAGCTCGCTCACGGGGCACCTCGACTCGAGGCCCGTCGGGTCGAGGATTGCGACGTCCTTCGCGCCGACCGCCGCGAGCGAGCGCAGCGCGTTCCCGGTCCGGCGTTTGGAGGAGGCTTCGAAGTACCGCCCGGCAAGAACGAACGTCGTCACCCCAGCGGCGACGTCGAGGTAGCTGGCACCTCCGGCTTGATGACCGAACAGGTAGGCCAGCGAGTGGGGGGTGCGCTCGGGCAGTCTGAAGAACATCGAGTACAACGACCAGCTCGTCGAGGTTACGATGCCGAGCGACACGAGAGTGTCCATCGTGTAGGTCCGGTGTCGAGCGCCGCGAAGTGCGGCACTGTAGAAAGGCCACGCGGCCCAGGTGACGACGGGCGCGGCTAGCGCCACGAGGAGCCACTGCCAGCCCGGGAATCGCACGTACGGGCTGAGCCAGAAAATGACCGAGAGGTCGCACAGGGGCATGAACAACAGAGCAGCCACGACGAGCCGCCGCCCGAGGGCGCGAGCGCGCCGGTCGATCTCGGCCTCCTGATCCACTATCGGGGCAAGGTCGGCGACCGTCCTGGCGCTGTAGCCGACCGCCTCGATCTCGTCGATCAGCATCTGCACCGGTAAGTCGCCCGCAAGCACGACTCTGGCCTGGTCCGACGCGTAGTTGACGTTGGCTTTAACGCCATCGAGCCCGTTGAGGTGTCGCTCGATCCTCGCAGCACAGGCGCCACAGGTCATGCCGCCGATGACGAGCGACACCTCGTTATTTCTGGGCGGAGCGATTGCGCTGAGCGGGGCAGACTTCACGAGCTCCTCCACCTGGACGCTTCACCAAGGCGCCGGCGCCTCGACACAGCCCATGTGGGTGTTCGATCGAGCATCACGTCGCCTACGCGATCGCCCTCTTCACGGCCCGCGATGCTCACAGCATCACGATGAGCATGTAACCCATGATGATGCACATGGCGATGTGGGATGCGGCCTTGAGTCCCGGGGCCAACCAAGGAGCGCTCTCGGTCCGGCTTCCGGAGGCGTCATCGGCGCCGTCCCTGAACGCCACGATCGTCGCATCGCCCCCGGAGGCCATCGCCGACCGGTTAGCACGCGCCAAGGCAACCGATGGAACGCGTTCAGTTGGCAGCGAGCGCGAAAGTGCGAACCGCTCAGCGCCGTCCAGCTCCCAGATCCCCGACGCGAGGAGCACCATCAGGAACAGCAGCGGCAAGCCCACGAAGTCAGCGGTAGCGCCGGTCGCGCCACCCCCCCTTGCCATGCCGCCGCTCATCGAGCCGGCAGACGGCGCCGTGGCGGCGAGGTACATGTAGAGCATCGCGAAGGCCATCACCACGTGGGTCACGTAGTGCGAGAGATTATGGACGGGGTCTTCGTCGCGCCCCGCCACCCCGTGCTCGGCGACGAAGGCGTAGCACCGCCACAGGAACCACGCCGCCAGCCCCGAGAAGACGACCTCCCACACGCGTGACGGGATGGGGTTGAGCGCCGCGACCAACATGCCCGCCATTGCCACACCCATAAGCACGTGCATCACGTCGATGTCGACATGGGTCGGCCGCAACCACAGCCGGGAGGCGACGAGGCGGCCTGCACTGTAGGTCGCAACGATGATCATCACGGCGGCGAAAATGTCACCCAATGAGCTTGCGCCGGTCATGTCAGGTTCCTCCCGAAGAAAAGGCGACATCAGTGCGGAGCGGGTCGATTCGGGGTGCAGGCCGCCAGAAGGCGGCGCTCAACAGAATCAGCAGCGGACCGGAGTTCACGTCGGTGGCGCTGTTCGTGAAGAGCGCACCGAAGTTCTCACCGACGATCCAGAACGCGAGGCCGAGCACGATCCCAAGACCGAGCGTGGCGTTGGCGAGGCGCCGGGGTAGGTAGGCGACGACCGCGACGATGCCGAGCAGCACAGCCAGCACAACAGACACAGCTAGACCATGGTGGGCAAGCAAGCTCGCGGTGTTGCGGTCCAGCCACAGGACCCACCTGGGCTCGCCTGTCGCCATCGAGCTGATCAGACCGTGGAGGCCCTGGGCGGAGGAGTTGGGTCCGGCCACGGCGAAGTAAGAGAGTGATCCCCACAGCACGAACCAGAGGGCCTTTGCCGCCCGGGCCCCGACGGCCATCGCGGCGGGGAACGATCGATCCACCTCTGCGTGTTCCCTCGGCCAGAGCAGGACGGCCAACAAGGCATAGATCATCACCGCGCCTGGTGCACCATTCACGGGGTTGGCGGCGCCGCTGAAAACACCGCCAAAGCCTTCGCCCATCCACCAGACGCCGAATGACCAGGCGATCGAGCCCGCGAGGGCGATCCTCAGCGTCGGTCGCCACGCGATCCCAAGACCGATCGCCACTTGAACGAGGGCAAAGACCGAGTCGGCCAGGACGGCATGGTGCGAGATCATCGAACCCGACCAGTTGATCGCCCGAGCGATGATGGCGGGATTGCCGGGCGCGGTCATCGGGATCATCTGCGACCCGAACGCCTTGGTGAAGAAAAAGGCCTGCAGCTGAAGTACGCCGTCGAGGAGCCAGATCGCAGCAAGGACGAGCTGCAAGGCCCTGCGAGCATCCGGCCGCACCCAGACCCGAGCCGGTTCAGCAACGGTTCTCGCCACCGATGGGACATACACCCCCATCGCCTGATTCATGACCCCTCCCCCTTGCTAGTGGCTTCGTGGATCGCCGGCCGCCGTCCATCGATCGTCCAAGGCGTCACCGAACCGGGCGGCACATGGTGCATCACAAGTCGGATCGTGCATGGTGTTGGTACGTCTGACGAGACCAAATGCGAAGGAGCAGACCCACCGAGCAAAGCAGCGACAACCACGATTGCGGGTGTGAGGGTGGCGGTCCACCGCCCAGCAGTGAACCAGGTCAGCGGAAACCCCCGTATTAGGTAGCGCCTGTGTGCCACACCGAAGGTTGGCCGAGCATCGGCGGCGGAGATCGACACGAGCATCTTCTTGAGCCCCTCTGGGGTTGGCCTTGAGGTTCGCAGGCGAACAAGGCGCGTCAGGTCCACCAGATTCGCATCGAACTTTCGGCAAGCCGGGCAGGCGGCGAGGTGGGCCGCAGCGACCGCGTCTGAGATTTGCGGTCGCTCGCCATCGAGGCGAGCCGAAATCGCTTCGCGGGCTTGTTCGCACCCGACGATCGTCTGTCGACCAGCAGAGCCGTGGAGCCGCCACGGGGTCATGGCGTCATCCTGAGGAGCCGAACTGGATTGGTACCTGGGTGATCTGGCCCCGGACCCAGGCGTCCGGGTTAGACGCCAAGGTCCACACTGTCAGGGTCGTGTCGTTCACGGCGAGCGCTTCGACCGTGGTCCTGGGGCCGAAGGCAACCGTGGCTGTTCCCGCCGGTGGTGCGGGCAGCTCAAGCCATGTGCTGCCCGGGCCGCCGAGCACCTCGAGCCTCTTCGACCCGGACGGCTCGGATAACAGGACGAAGAATCCGTCGCCCGTCGCCGGTCCGAAGGACGCGACCTGGTCGGGTGCGCCGAGGTGGAGCGGTCGGGAAACGCTCCACCGGTTGCCGGTGGTGGTCCAGGCGGCAACCAAGCTGGTGGCCGACTTGTCAGAGACAGCAAGAAGGGTAGACAGCCCGGCCTTGGTCGATCGGAGAGCGACCACCTCGACAGTGTCGCTGTGTAGGGAGGCGGGAAGTGCTGGCCCGACTAGGTGCCAGCTGCCTGCGGACTGAGAGAACATGCCGACGACTCCTGGTCGAGAACAGGTCGCGCCCACTACGGGGAAGGCCGCGAGGTAGGCCACAGCGGTGATCGACCCGAGCCGACAGGTCCGCCCTGGAGTGCTCGAGGCAAGAGAGTGTTCTGTGGTGAGCGTCTGCCACTTCGACAGGTCGTTCGTGCTCTCGAGCACCTTTTCACCGTTGCGGCTGCCGACGAGGGCGAGTGCCTTTGCCGTGGGGCCGACCGCCAAGGCGTCGGGGTGCGCCGCGAGGCCGTCGGACAGCAGTCCGTTCGACCAGGAGCGTCCTTCGTCGGCAGTGACGATGAGCGGCGAGAAGGCGAGCAGGTTGGACGGCCGCACGCCGACCAGCAGCGATGGGCCGCCGGCAGAGGCGAGCACGAGGCCCCCGTTCGTAGCTGTGGCCGTTGCCTCCACGTGATTCGACCAGGAGTCGGTGCCCGTAGGCCGGAACAAGAGCTGCCAGAACGTGTTGAGCGGCTGGTCGAGGTGGCCCATCGGAACGGTGGCCCAGGTGCCATCGGAGGTCTGCACCGACGTAGAAAGAGGCGTCAGGATGACAGGCTCGGCCGTACCGGACCGGGCGTCTACGGTCGAAGTGCCGCTCGAGCAGGCGGTGAGACCAGCGGCGGCCAAAGCGAGGACCGTCAGTCTGACGGCCCCGTGAAAGAGGTGTTGCCGGAGCAGCGCATGTTTGATCACGGTAGGCGAAGGGTGCTGTTGACGGCGTTGGCGAGCGTCACCGCAAAGGAGGACTTCGTCGCCTCCGTTCCCGGACCGGCGTCGGTGTCCAAGATGTAGCGGATATGGCCGTTGGCGTCGATGACGTAGGAGATCTCGCTGTGGGCGATCATGGCGCCACCGGGCGAGTATTGGGCGATGACGCCGAAGGACCTCCAGACCGTCTCGAGCTGCGGGAGCGAACCGGTCAGGTAGAGCCAGTTCGGGACGTTGTCGAGGTTCTCCTGTCGGTCGAAGGCCACCAGGTAGTCCGGGCTGATGTAGCGGGGGTTTAAGTCGATGGCGACGAGCCCCACCCTGTGGGAGTCGCTTCCGAGGAGCCCGTCGGCGGTGCGGAACTCCTGGGCGATGATCGGGCAGTCGGCGGTGCAGGTGTCGTCGAGGAAGGTGAGCGCGATCGTCTTGCCGCGCAGGCTGGCCAGAGAGACAGGCTGGTCGTGCTGGTCGACGAGGCTGAACGCCGGGGCGGGTTCGTTCGTGGAATTCGGTGTGCCATCGATGGCCTGGGCGAGGATGGGATCGGCCTGGGGATTGGTGGCGGCGATCGCCATGGGGGCGGCGCCGACAAGGATGATCCCGATGGCGCCGAGCGCCGCGATCGCGCGATATGCAAAGGTCGGGTTTGCTGTCAACCGCTCCCGCCAGCCGCGACCGCCCAGGACGGTGATCGCCACGACATTGTCGACTGGTATGGCGGGCATCCTGGTGATGGCGAGGTAGCCGGCCACGAAGACGAGGGCCATCGGGATCATGCTGTTGGGGTCAGTGCCGACCCCGCCGAGGAAGCCGAAGTCCTCGATCAGCACCCAGTCGGCGAGGCAGAGCACAACCCCAGCCATCACCGCTACGCGGACGATCCGGGGCCGTGCGGTGAGGAGCGATGCGCCGATCACCGCCAGGGCGATCACGACAAAAAGATTGACGGCCCAGCCATGGGTGGCATCGAAGGCGGCGAACGCCGACACCCAGGTCGACAAGACGTGAGGCTGGGAAGTCTGGGACATCTGCTGGACCATGCCCGTGAGCGTGCCGGGGGTTCCGCTGGGTCGGGCCTGGCCTTGCCAGTAGCCCCGGCCCGGCCAGGCCTGGAGGAGGGCCATTCCGACAAAGAACAGGCCCATCAGGCGAAGGACGACCCGACCGAGTCTCGGTGTCGTCCAGACTGACTCCGGGAGAGCGATCAGGCCCCCGGCGAGGCAGTAGAAGACCACTGCTCCGGGCGCCCCGAAAAGCCAGGTGAGCCCCGGGGCGAAGATTCCCCCGAAGGCTTCGGCGGAGACCCAGACGATGATCCCCCATCCGAGGCTGGCGAGTCCGCCGAGGCGTGACCAGTGCCCCCGGGGGGCGGTGAGGAGCCAGACCCCGATGCCAATCTGGATCCAAACGGCGGCTGCGGGCGCGGTAATCGGGTGGTAGCTCCAGATCGTCGCGAAAGAGTTCGCCAGGTGCTGGACCCAGGTGGGCGAGGTCGCCGCGGCGGGCTGGATCACCTGTGGCGCCATACCGAGCGGCATCGACGCCTGAGCTTGGAGGATGCCGTCGAAGATCCAGATGAGACCGAAGCAGATCCGCAGCAGCCGTCGGGCAACCGGCTCGGGGTAGGAGAAGGCGAGAGACGCCGATGCGCCGCCTTCGCCTGCCGCCGCCCGGCGAAGCTGCATCGCGCGCAGGACGTTCCATGTCACCCCGACCAGCGCCAGGATCCCAAGGACGATGAGCCCTTGGTGCAAGAGAGCTGCGTGGAATGCAGCGGCGATGGTGGGGTCGTTGGCGTTTAGCCCGGTACCCATGCCTGGCATAGCCGTTTACCTCCTCGGACCAACGTCGACGGGCCGCCTGGCCCTTAGGGCGCTGGCGGGGCTGTCGGAGGACACGTCAGCCCACCTTCCCGGGTCGGGCCTCGTCGGTTACCGTCGGACCGCTGCTCGTGTGCTCCGGTGGGCCCGTCGTCGAGGCGGCGACCCCGGCGAGAGTGGTATCCAAAGAGGCGACCTCGAGGTCGTGAACTCGTCGTCCGGTCAGCGCCAACCAGGCGGCGCCGATCGTCGCCATGACACCCCGGGGGCGCTCCCATGTCGGAGGGACGATCGAGGCGAGCCTGCGGAGCAGCAGCCACCCGACCACGACCAGTAGGTGGGGCACCTCGTCGGCCAGGTCGGTCCGGCCGGCCACCAGGTCCACCACGGCTGTCAGCACCAGCAGACCCGCAGCCGCGCCTACGAGGGAGGCCATGCCCATCGCCCGCCCGGGACGGCGAACGGCCACGAGGAAGCCGACTGCCACGGCGAGGTCGAACGAGCCCATCTCGTGGGCGACGTGGAGGGGCGCCGAATTATCCTGGCCAAAGACCAACACGGGCACCGAAAGCGCCAGCTGGGCGCAGGCCACGATGAGCAGGCCAGTGCGCGCCGCGGTCAGTGACGTCGGCCACCACCACCCCACACGTCGTTCGCGACGAACAGCGTCCATCAGCCCGTCGGTAGGTCGAGGCAGTGGACCGGCAGGCTGAAGCCGTACCCGTCGGGTCAGTTCATGGGTGCGGTCGCGCCACTTCTCACAAGCCGAGCACTGGGCGACGTGCTCTTCGACTTCGGCCACGTCGGCGCCTGGCGGTTCCCCGTCGAGCAAGGCCGAAAGCGCCTCCCGAGCTCCATCACAGTTCACGTCCTGGTAGTCGAACGAGATCCCCTCCAAGTTCCCGGGATTTTTGCCGCGGGTCCGCCGGGGGTTGGAGCGCAGTGCGCGACGGGGATACGGTGACCGCAGTGGACGCGCTCGCTCGCCTAGCCGACGCAGCCGCAGCCGGTGATGGCCGTGCCCTCGAAGCATTCGTCGAGGCCTCATACGATCAGGTCTGGCGACTGTGCGCCGCTCTTGTTGACGAGCAGAGCGCCGATGACCTCGCCCAGGAAACCTACATTGGCGTCGTTCGGTCGCTTCCCCGCTTCCGCGGTGAGGCATCAGCGCGAACCTGGTTGCTATCAATTGCTCGCCACGTATGCTTGGACGAGTTGCGAGCCAGAGTTCGACAACGCCGTCGCGACGCTCCGCTGCTCACGGCCGACCGTGGCCGAGAGCCAGTCTCTCCCGACGCCAGCCAGGAGTTCACTATCACGGACCTCGTCAGGCGCCTAGAGCCCGAGCGGCGAGCCGCCTTCGTGATAACCCAAATGCTGGGTCTGTCCTATGAGGAGGCAGCTCAGGTCTGCGACTGCCCCACCGGGACCATCCGTTCCCGGGTGGCCCGCGCTAGGGCGGATCTGCTGGACGTCCTCGCCCATGCCGAGGCAGACCGACCCACCCGTCATTCCGGTCACTCGTCACCAGCCTGAGATCCCAGGCCCCGTCAGCAGTACGCTTGGTCGACCAACACCAACCTCGGTTCCCGCGCGCGGGCTGCGTCACTAAATCCTGCAACGCCCCGAGGCCGAACATGTCACTGAGGCTCACGTCGTACGCCAGCCAGCGCCCGCGTGCCTTCCCCGTCAGCACCTGACGACGTGTTGAGGTTCTTCGTCGCCGTAGCCTGGTGACCGTGAGCATCGCAGGATCCGACCAACCTCAACCGGCCGTCGGCGGCCACGAGATGATCGTCGCCGCCGACGGCAGCATCCCCGCTACTGAATTAGCGAAGCTCGGTGTCCGCCCGGGCCAGCACCTCCGCATCGTCGTGGACGCGTCCCTGCCGAAGGCACTTGCCTTGCGCGGTTCGCTAGCCGAGTACCCCGAACCGAGCTGGGAGGACTTCGAGTACGCCGGCACCCGGGCCAGGGAGGATTTTGGGCTTACCTGATGCGAGTCGTCGCCGAGTTGCTTGGCTCACTCTGTGTTTCACGCCGCACGACGGTGGACCAGCCAGACGGTCGCCGCGATGAGCAACACCGACAACGCGAGCAGCCCGCCGCCCTCAATCCACTGGACTGGCCAGAAGTGGCTGGCCGGCTGGTAGTCAGCGTGCAGGACGTCCCCGACAACGACGGCGAGAACGGTATAGCCGGCGAGGGTGGCAACGATCGCAGGGACGACCCGGCGGATGAGCATGCCGGCTATGGCGCCGATCGCGAACGCGGCCAACGTCCAAGCGGCGAACGCGACCCCGCGCAGGTCGAACAGCCAGTGAGGGAGCGCGGACGTCGGGTCATAGAGTCTGCCGGTAGCGAGGTACGGCTGGTAGTACCAGGAGACCAGCACACTGAAGGCGCCGGCGATGGCGGCGACCGCGACCCCGAGCATGACCAGCTTGGCGAGCGTCCAGCGCCACCGCCCGAAGCCCTGGGTCCAGGCGTAGCGGAAGGTGCCGGTCTCGAGCTCACGGGCCAGCACCAGTGGCCCGACGAAGGCCCCGATGAGCGCGGGCACTGGTTGCAGGACGAAGCCACCTTTCAGAATGCCGCCGGTCACACGGAAGTTGAGGATTAATTCGTTGCATGCAGTCGAGCCCGCAGGGTGGCACTCGATGGCGGCCGCGTAGGCGTGGTGCAGCTGAAGGCCGACGAGCCACAGCCACACTGCGAGCGCGCCCAGGAACACAGCCACGCCGCCCAGCGCAATTCGGTGGTGCCGCCAGGTGACCCAAGCCATACGCCGCCACGGCAGCGGCCGAGGGTTCGCCTCCTTCTCCAGAGGAGTGGGAATAGTGAGCGTCGTCACTTGGTCACCTTCCACGGCTCTGCATCCCGCCCGAGGCCGGTCCCGCCAACGTTGGGATCGTTATTGCGGCCTTGAGCGTGTGGCCGGCATCGCGTCGAGCGAGGAGTTGCGACCTCGTCGTGTGGGACCGTCGGCGCGTTGTCACCAAGGAGCGGGTCATAAGAGTGGTGAGTGCGCACATCGGATTCTCCTTTCGCATTCGGCCCACCTGTTGGTGGCAACCCGGTGCAAATCGCTCGACATCCCCGTGGTAAGGCGGCGGTGTCCAGGCTGCTCGCTTCAGGCCACCCGACGGCGGACCAGCCAGACGGTCACGGCAATGAGCAGTACCGACAGCCCGAGCAACCAGCCGCCCTCGATCCACTGGAACGGCCAGAAGTGGCTGGCCGGCTGGTAGTCGGACCATTGTGTGTAGCCGTGTTGGACGAGACACGTGGTTGGGCTAAAGGCGCCTCTTACCGCGATTCCGCCGCCAGGTCCAGGAACGAAAGAAGCGGGGCAGAGCTGCTGGAGCAGATGGACAGGGGGTCGGCCACCAAACGCGAACTTCCCGCCCTTGGTCCACCACTCGCTCGTGATCCACGCGGCACCGGGTAGGTTCGAACCTTTCGCAACCAGCGGTGTCACGTAGTGCTGGCGCAACACGTTCCCCGCCAGCAAGGCGAGACCGGCGTAGGCGGCGAGGGTGGCGACGATCGCCGGGACGATCCGGCGGGTCAGCATGCCGACGAGGGCACCCATGGCGAACGCAACCAGCGTCCAAGCGCCGAACGCGACCCCGCGTAGCTCGAACAACCCGGGGGAAAGCGGGGACGGCGAGGAAAACACGGTCCCGTTGCCGGAGGCGAGATACGGCTGGTAGTACCAGGAGACCAGCACACTGAAGGCGCCGGCGATGGCGGCCACCGCCACCCCGACCAGCACCAGCTTGGCGACTGTCCAGCGCCGTCGCCCGAAGCCCTGGGTCCAGGCGTAGCGGAAGGTGCCGGTCTCGATCTCGCGAGCCAGCATGGGCGCCCCGACGAATGCCCCGATCAGCGCGGGCAGGGGCTGCAGGACGAAGCCGCCTTTTAGAATGACGTTCGTGCTGCCGAAGGCGTTGATCAGGTTCTGGCAGGCAGCCGAGCTCGAGGGGTGACAGGCAGCCGCGGCCGCATACGCGTGGTGGAGCTGAAGGCCGGCGATCCAAAGCCACACCGCCAGCGCGCCCAGGAAGACCACCACGCCGCCCAGCGCGACGCGGTGGTGCCGCCAGCTGACCCAGGCCATCCGCCGCCACGGGAGTGGCCGCAGGCTCGCGTCGTTCGCGGAACGGACGGGCACGGTCACCGCGGTCATCTCGTCACCTCCGACGAGTCGGTGTCCCAGCCGCGGGCCGGGTCCGGGAGCGCCCCAGCCCCGGACTCTCGCAGATACGCGAGGGTCAGCTCCTCGAGGGTGACCGGGCGCGCCTCCCATCCCGGTGGCACCGGATGGGCGGTGCCGTCGGAGCGGACGAGCAGGCGCACCTGCGACGCCGCGCTGCTCATGTGCACGACGTTCCACTGCCGCGCATACCGAGCGGACTCCGAAGCCGGGCCGGTGAGCATGTGGTGGGCCGCGAGAAGGTCCTCGACTTCGCCCGCCACCTGGATGTTCCCGTGCGAGACCAGCACGAGGTAGTCGGCGACCCGCTCCAGTTCTGCAAGGACGTGTGACGAGAGCACGACCGAGACTCCATCCTCCGCCGCCGCTGTCATCACCGTGGCCATGAAGTCCTCTCGGGCGAGCGGATCGAGATTGGCAAGGGGCTCATCGAGAACGAGGAGCTTCGGCCGCCGCGCCAGCGCCAGCGTCAACGCGACCTGGGCCTGCTGGCCCCCTGACATCTTCTCCGCCTTCTGGCGCAACGGGATACCGAGCTCGCCGAGGCGACGCTCGGCGTAGCCCTGGTCGAAGCGGCGGTTCAAGTTGCGCGTCTCGTGGAGCAGGTCGGCGGCCGAGAGGTTCTTGTAGAGCGGCGCGTTCTGCGCGACAAACGCGATCCCATCGAGCGCGGCCAGTGACCCCGCCCGCCGACCGCCGAGGACGGAAATGGTGCCCGAGCTCGGATCCGTGAGGCCGACGGCCAGGTTCAACAAGGTGGTCTTGCCCGCGCCATTTGGTCCGACCAATGCGGTTAAATGCCCCTCGGGGACGGCCAGCGTGCACTCACGCAGGGCCCACGTGCTGCCATAGCGTTTCCCGAGGGCGTTGGCTTCGACGACGTTCATGCAACACCCTCCGTCTCGCTGCGTAGAGTGCCGAGCGCCGTTCCCGCCAGGTGATCGCGTGCGGTATCCGTTGTTTGACTCATGCGTCCCTCCATCAGGTCGACGGACCTGGTCCCTGGCTCCCTGTGTCGCGGTAGCTCAGTGCCTCCATTGTGAGGAGTGGGGTCGTTACCAGGGAATACGGCTAGGCGGCGTCTTAGAGGTGGACCTAGGTACGCCTCACTTGGGTGCTCAGCCCTACTGCCACCGTGGTGTCGTGTCGGCCAGACTGAGGTGTCGGGACAAGGGAAGTCGATGCATATGAGCGCAGGGTGGATGGGGGAGACAGACGACCGACACGGCGGGTCGCGTCAGCGCCTGAGCGCCGGTCTCTTCGCGCTCGTCCGGGGCTCGGCCTTCCTCGCTCTGGCAATCGCCGGCTTGGCCCTGCTCGCGGTTCTCGTCCTGGTGCCGGGCCTGGCGGTGCTCGGCGTGGTGGCGATGGTCGGCCTTCCCCCCGCGCATGGCCTCGTGCTGGCGCTGGCGTTGTGGGCCGGCGACGTGTTGGTGGTGCGTTACGGGGTCATTGTCGCTCTGCTCTGGACCCGCCGACTGGCGAAGCTCACCCGGCGGCTCTCGGAGGAGTGGCTCGGGTTGCCGATCCTCGAGTCCTACCTGAAGGCGCCCGACCACGACGTCGCGAGGTTGAGCGTCGGCCGACTGCGGTGGATGATGTCGGACCCTGCCACCCGGCGGGACCTTCTCTGGATGGTGACCAACGCCTCATTCGGGTGGATCCTGGCGATGGTGCCGGTCATCCTGGCGTCGGCGGGGCTGATCGGCTGTGTTGGCTACGCGATCGTGGGCGTGTCCCACGCAGCTCGCCCTCTCGAGCGGATAACGCTCGTGGTGCTGGGCGTGGCCTTGACCGCCTTGGCGTTGTGGTCGGCACCACTTCTGCTGCAGGCGTACGGCGGTTTGGCGCGCACCATGCTCGGTCCTCGCGAAGACCCTGAGCTGGCGCAGCGGGTCCGGCACCTGGCTCAGACCCGTGCTGAGACCATTGACGCCAGTGCGGCCGAGATTCGCCGCATCGAGCGGGACCTGCACGATGGGGCGCAGGCTCGATTGGTGGCGATGGGCATGGCGCTGGGCGCCGCGGAAGATCTCCTCGATACCGATCCCGAGGCGACCCGCAAGCTGTTGGTCGAGGCTCGTCAGGCGTCGAGCAAGGCACTGGCCGAACTACGCGCCCTCGTGAGCGGCGTCCTCCCGCCCGTCCTTGCTGACCGGGGTCTGGTGGACGCGGTCCGCGCTTTGGCACTGGATTCCGTGCCGCGTGTAGTGGTAACCGCCGAGCCGATCGGGCGTCTGCCGGCTCCTGTCGAATCGGCCGCCTACTTTGCCGTGTCCGAGCTGCTGGCCAATGTGACTAAGCACGCCGAGGCCCGTCAGGCATGGATCGAGATCCGGTATCGCCAAGAGATGCTGGCAATCTGTGTCACCGACGACGGTCGAGGAGGCGCCGACCCGGGGCGGGGCACCGGAATGCGCGGTATCGAGCGCCGACTCGCCGCCTTCGACGGAGTGTTGGCGCTGAGCAGCCCACCTGGCGGACCGACGGTCGTCCAGTTGGAGATCCCGTGCGAATCGTAATTGCCGAGGACCTCTTCTTGCTGAGGGACGGCCTGACCCGCATGCTCGAGGCCCACGGCCTGGAGATCGGTGCGGCCGTCGACAACGGGGACGATCTCGTCGCCGCCGTGACGGCCGATCCGCCCGACCTCGCCATCGTCGACATCCGGCTCCCGCCTTCTTTCACCGACGAGGGCCTCCGGGCGGCCCTGGCGGCGCGGAAGCAGGTGCCGGGTCTACCCATCTTGGTGCTGTCCCAGTACGTCGAGCAGCTCTACGCCCGCGAACTGCTGGCCGACGGCACGGGTGGCATCGGCTACCTCTTGAAGGACCGGGTGTTCGACAGCGACCAGTTCGTCGAGGCGATTCGGCGTGTCGCCGCCGGTGGAACGGCCATGGACCCGGAGGTGATCGCGCGCCTGCTCGCCCGGAACACCGACAACGACGCCGTCAGCGCGCTCAGCCCGCGCGAACGGGAGGTGCTTGGCCTCATGGCGGAGGGCCGGTCCAACGCCGCCATCGGCCAGCAGCTCGTGATCACCGAGCGCGCCGTGGCCAAGCACACTGCCTCGATCTTCCTCCGTCTGGGACTCCAGCCGTCCGAAGACGACAATCGCCGCGTCCTGGCCGTGCTGGCGTACCTGGGCAGCTGACGGACCAACCCGGCATTCTCAAGTTCCCGCTAAGGCCTTCTAACTCCTATTCGAGTGGATCGTCACCTCGGCCGAGCTGCCTGAGCTGGTCACGCAGCTGATTGGGGTTCAAATAGCGGCGCCTCTTTCTGTATCTGGTGGGGCGAGGTCAATGACGACAGCGACGGCCCGCTCGAATGGTGCCGGCCCGTGCTCGACCGGGAAGCCGAGGTCCTGGCATCGCAGTTTCCCGAACTCACCCTGCGCACTGAACCCGCACACCGTGACGCGTTCGTCAACCTTGGCCTGGGTGGCCAGACGAGCGCTGTGCAGTGGCAGCTCGTTTCGGAATCTCTCCACGCATGGCGACGTCATCGGGTCCAGGATCCTCGGCCAGAGCGCAACCCATATCCGGCTCGGCGCGAGTCTCTGTTCGCGCAGCCGCATTCGGCTGCACGCGTAGGCTCTGGCGATGACCGACGTCCAAGACAGGTACCGGCAGGTGGCGAGCGGCTTCGACGCCGCCATGAGGGCAGTGACTCCCGACAAGTGGGAGGCTCAGTCGCCCTGCGAGCAGTGGAGGACCCGCGACGTGGTGGCCCACGTGGTCGCTGGCCATCGGGGTGTGATCGCCGGCGTCAGGGGTGGGGAGTCGAAGCCCGTGGGCGCCGACGAGGACCCGAAGCGAGCCTGGGAGGACGCCTCTCGGGCGATCGATGAGATCACGGGAGACCCCGAGGCCTTGGCCAAGGAGATCGACGGGCCTGTCGGCAAGATGCCCGCCGGGCAGATCATCGGGCAGTTCGTCACCATGGACCTGCTCGTACACACTTGGGACCTGGCCCGGGCCGTCGGTGCGGACGAACACCTGGACGGGGACTCGGTCCGGCACGCCTACGAGGCCCTCAAGCCGATGGACGCCATGATCCGCCAACCCAACGTCTTCGGGGCCAAGCTGGAACCACCCCCCGGAGCGGACCTGCAGATGGAGTTCCTCTACTTCCTGGGCCGCCGGGCATAGCTGGGGCACCGCCCGGAGGGTTCCGGCCGGCTGTAGTGGGGGCCGTGCGTGGCTTGGCGGCGTCGCCATCCCGCTCACCAGGAAGGGCCAGGTACGCTGCCGACGAATGTCAGATCCTGCTCCCATAGTCACCGCCCGGCTCCGTCTCGAGCCATTGCGCCCTGAGACGCTTGAGGCGCTCCTTTCCCGCGACACCGAGACAGCCGAGCGCGTACAGGGTCGGCCGATGCCGGGCGAGTTCTTCGAGCCCGCCGACGACTTCTTCCTGAAGATCCAGCTCGACCGGATGACGTCCCGGCCTGCGGGGCGCGGCTGGTGCGCCCGAGTCGTCGTTCGTGAAGAAGACGACGTTGTCGTAGGGCACTGCGGGTTTCACGGGCCGCCCGGGGATGTCGGACGGGCCGAGATCGGCTACACCATCCTGCCGCCGCACCGCCGGCGCGGCTACGCAACGGAGGCCGCCAAAGGTCTCATCGATTGGGCCCGAGCTCAAGGCGAGACCGTTGTCTTCGCTTCCGTGTCACCCGACAACGCGGCCTCGCTCGCGGTCGTCGAGAAGCTCGGATTTCGGCAGACCGGAGTCCAGATAGACGAGGTCGACGGTGAAGAAGGGGTTTTCGAGCTCGGCCTGTGACGCCGGCGAGGCGAGATCAGAACCGGCCGACGGGCCCCCGCTCGACTGACGGTGCATCCGGGCCAGGTGACAGGTCCAGCCCGGTATTGGGCGGAGCTCCTTGGAGCCACCTGGCCACTTTCGCACCCAGCTCGCAATTGCTAGAGTGAGCTGTGACGGCCGGTGCTGGTCCGCGGATGCGGCGAGGAGGTGAGCGATGACAACCGTCGGAACGGCAGTCACCACCTCGCGGCTGCGGCGGGTCCAGAACGCCCTCACGCCGAAGGAGTGGATGCGGATGGCGGGCATGGTCGCCACCATCGTGCTCCTCCACGTGCTCGGTCTCTCACTCCTCTTCGCGGCGACCAGCCACCACTACCACATTACGAAGACGCAGGTCTTCGGGATCGGTACAGGCCTGTTGGCCTACACGCTCGGCATGCGGCACGCCTTCGACGCCGACCACATCGCCGCCATCGACAACACGACCCGGAAGCTGATGAGCGAGGGCAAGCGGCCGATGAGCGTCGGGTTCTTCTTCTCGCTCGGCCACTCGACTGTCGTGTTCCTGTTGGCCGTGTTCCTCAACTTCGGCATCCGGGCCCTCGACTCGCAGGTGAGGAACGGCCACTCCGGGCTGCACCGCGTGACGAACATCGTCGGGACCTCGGTGTCGGGCTTCTTCCTCTATCTGATCGCGGCGCTGAACGTCGTCATCCTCGTGTCGATCGTCCGGGTCTTCAAGGACATGAGACGGGGCAAGTACGACGACGACGAGCTCGAGGAGCAGTTGAACAAGCGCGGGCTCATGAACCGCTTCTTCGGGAAGATGGCTCGCAGGATCGACACGCCGTGGAAGATTTACCCGATCGGGGTCCTGTTCGGGTTGGGATTCGACACGGCCACGGAGGTGGCCTTGCTCGTGTTGAGCGGCACGGCGGTCGCCAGCGGGCTGCCCTTCTACGGGATCCTGGCCCTGCCGATCCTGTTCGCCGCCGGCATGAGCCTCCTCGACACAACCGATGGCTGTTTCATGAACTTTGCCTACGGGTGGGCCTTCTCCCGGCCGATCCGCAAGGTGTACTACAACATCACCATCACGGGGCTCTCGGTGGTGGTCGCCTTCCTCGTCGGCACGGTCGAGCTCGTCGGGCTTCTGAGCCAGGAGCTCAACGTGGGGGGCTCGGCGGGCAGGTTCTTCGAGAACTTCAACATCAACACGGCCGGCTTCATAATCGTCGGGCTGTTCGTCGTCACCTGGGTGGTCGCCCTCTCCATCTGGCGCTTTGGCCGTATCGAGCAACGCTGGGACAGCGCCGCCGCCGCTGCCCGGGCCGAGGCCGGCCTGAGCTGCCCGCCGGATGATCCGGTGAGGGACCACGTCTGGGCCAACTCCGAGTAGCCGGCAGCCGGCCGCCCGGGCTGGCGGGTCGCCCTGGGCGTAGCGCCTCTCCGGGCCCTCGGCCGTTTCCCCCCGCCACTTGGTGAAGGACGCGGGCCAAGCAAGCCATGACCGGACAGCGGGAGTAGGAATACTCGCCGGGCGAACGGGTATTGGCACAGACGATGGCGAGATCCTCGCGCTCTTTCCCCTCGGTCGCCGGAGCGATTGCTCTCGCCGGC
>Ga0182024_10005956_pt1 | contig 27005 bp, 18 predicted proteins | sample P32metaG_FD_120480 | JGI IMG/M metagenome (GOLD analysis project Ga0182024, IMG submission 120480) | Permafrost microbial communities from Stordalen Mire, Sweden - P3-2 metaG (Illumina Assembly) | ecosystem: Environmental > Terrestrial > Soil > Wetlands > Permafrost | place: Sweden: Stordalen...
CCTATCTCGACCCGCCGGGGCTGGATGATGCCTATTACGCGGAGCGATCCATCCGTCTGCCCAACACGTTCTGGTGTTACGATCCTCTCACTCTCGAACCGGACGTGAGCGCGCTGCCCTGCGTGGAGAAGGGATTCGTCACCTTCGGCTGCCTCAACAACTTCTGCAAAGTGAACGACGCCGTGCTCTCGCTGTGGGCCGGGGTTCTCAGCGCCGTCGCCGGTTCGCGCGTGCTGCTTCTGGCCCCGGATGGAACCTCGCGCCGGCGTGTGCTGGATCGGCTTGGCAAGGACGGCGTCAGCCCCGATCGCATCGAGTTTCTGCCCAGACTGCGGCGATCGGATTATTTGCGCGCCTATCATCGCATCGACATCGCCCTGGACACATTCCCCTACAACGGCCATACCACCAGCATTGACGCCTTCTGGATGGGAGTTCCCGTTATTGCTTTGGCGGGCAAAACGGCCGTCGGCCGCGCGGGCGCAAGCCAGTTGAACAACCTGGGTCTGGCTGAACTCATTGCCCAAACCTCACAGCAGTTCGTGCAGGTCGCTGTGGAACTTGCTAAAGACCTTCCACGTTTGACCGAAATGCGCCGCACGCTGCGCGAGCGGATGCAAGCTTCACCCCTGATGGACGGTGCGCGCATGGCCCGCGATCTGGAAGCAATCTATCGTCGGATTTGGCGAGATGGGTGCGGCAAGCAGACAGCCGGCTGAGCCGATCGCAATCAGACCGTCACGTCCTGCGGCGTCTGGGCGTTGTGGCTGGCCGATTGCACGTCGTCGTTGTCTTCCAGCGCTTCGATCAGTTTCAGCAGGTTGCGCGACTTCTCGGCGTCCAGCGGAACCGTGCTCAGCGGAATGTAGGTGATTTCCGCCGCTTCGATCGTCAGCTTGGCGGCGGCCAGCGCGTCCTTCACCCTGTGCAGTTGATTCGGCAGTGTGGTGATTTCAAAGACTTCGCCCTCGGCGACCACGTCCTCCGCCCCAGCCGCCAGGGCCAGGTCCATCAGCTTCTCCTCATTCACACCCTCGCAACTGATCGTCACGATGCCGCGCTTGTTGAACTGAAACGCGACTGAGCCGCTGGCCGACAGCGTGCCGCCGTGCTTCTCGAAAATCGTGCGCAGTTCCGGCGGCGTGCGGGCGCGGTTGTTGGTCAGGACATCGATCATGATCGCCACCCCGCCGGGCGCGTAACCTTCGTAGGTGCAGGCTTCGTAATTCTCCCCGCCCAGTTCACCCGTCCCCTTCGCGACGGCTTTCTCAATCGTGTCCCTGGGCATGTTGGCGGCACGCGCCTCTTCAATGACGTAGCGAAGATTGAGATTGTCGCGCGGATCGCCGCCCCCGCCGCGGGCCGCGATGATGATCTTCCGGGCGATCTTGCTCCAGATCTTGCCGCGCTTGGCGTCGTTGGCCCCCTTGGCCCGCTTGATCTTCGCCCAGTGACTATGTCCGGCCATGAAAAGATTCCCTCACTTCGCCGCGCCGATCGGCGCCACGCTCACCGGCCTGCCGTCCTGCAAATCCGAGAGCTTGCGCAGAACCGTCATACGCAGGTCGCGCAGATCGTCGCGATCTTCGCTTCCCTCGGCGAGGCCGGCCAGGGCGCGCTTCCATTGCGTCACGGCGTCGCTCGCGCGGCCCAGACGGTAAAGCACGTCGCCGTAGTGGTCCAGAACCACCGGGTCCGGCTGCGCCGCCGGGCCGACCGCCCTTTGGAAGTACGTTTCCGCTTCCGCATATCGAGCCTGCTTGTATAGCACCCACCCCATGCTGTCGAGAAAACTCTGGTTGTCCGGCTCCTGCGTTACCGCGACGAGAATCAGCGCCTGGGCACGCGGCAGATTGCGCCCTTCGTCGGCCCAGGTGAAGCCGAGATCATTGCACGCCGAGGCGTTCTGCGGATCCAGCGCCACCACCTGACTGAGAACGTCCTCGATCGTTTTCGGCTGATTCACTCGCTCGTACAGATGAGCGATGTTGTAGAGCAGATCAGGATCGCCGGCGACCGCCTTGCGCGTTTCATCCAAAACCCGTGCCCCGTCGGCGAGGTGAGACTGATCAACGTCAATCTCCACCAGCCACTCGACAACCGTGAGATTCGTCGGCTCGCGGCGGTGAAGATCTTCGAGCCTCGCCAGCAACTGATCCATGTGCCCCGTGCGGCGCTCCAGCGCGGCCAGCGCGGTGATCACGTCGGGATCGCTGTCGTGATCGGCGAAAAGCTTCAGCAGCTTCTGCTCGGCGCCGGCCACGTCTCCGTCCTCTTCCGAAACCTCCGCGTCCAGCACACGAGCGGAGACCGATGCGGGATTGGCCCCCAGCCATTGCGCCAGCGTCTTGCGCGCCGAGTCGCCCGCCTGCTCGCCGAGGTAGAACTGAAAGAGAGCCTCCCAACCCTGCTCGAAACGCGGATGCTTCTGCACCAATTGCAATAAAATCTGCTCCGCCTTCGCGTCCTGCTTGCCGAGGCGCAGGGCGTTGGCGTAGGTCAGCGTGAGTTCATCCGACGAGCCGCCGGCGGCCAAAGCCTGCTCGAAGAATGAGATCGCTTCCGCAGCCTTGTCTTGAGCGGCCGACGATGCGCTCTGCCCCGCGTGAATCGCCCCCAGCGCCGCCAGGCCGCGAACCTCCATGGCCAGCGCCGCATCGCCCCCCTGCCCCGCGAGGCGCGCAATCTCCTGTGATTTCTCAAGCTTTTGCGCATCGCTCAATTCATCGCGCGACCACTCGTCCGTGAGCAATTGCCGGTATGCCGGCGCGAATGGCGGAGCGGCGCGCACGGCCTCCTCCAAGGCGCCCTGCGCCAGGGAGTCGCGCCGCCACACGTTGGCCAGCCGCCAGATCAGAAAATCCCGCGCCGCGATCGCGGATGTAGAAACCCTCAGCCGCTGCAAGACTGCGATCCGCAGCGCTCCGGGGCGCGATGGCGAGATCAGCGCCGACCACCACGGCTCGACCTGTTCCAGCGAGTCGGGATGCGCCGCCAAATATTCCACCAGCAGCCGAGCCGCCGCTGGAACGTCGCCGACGCGCAAATCAAGATCGAAGAGCCGGCTGAGAATGCGCCAATCCGCCCCCGCCACGCCGCCGCCCGCGGATTCGGCCGACACCAGCACCTGTCGAGCGTCGGCCAGATTCCCGCGATCGGACAGAACCTGCGCCAGCGCCAACTCCAGCGCCCCGTCGGACGGATGCAGCCGCAGCAACCGCTGCAGCGCGTCAGCCACGTCCACGTTTTGCTCAAGACATACGACTTCGAGCAGATTGATGGAGTCTCCGGTGGCGTCGAAGCGCATCACCAGATCAGCGGCCCCGCGAATCGCCGCGGCCGTGCGGCCGAGATTGGCCAACATGCGAATGACGCGCGCCTGAACCTCGAAGTCGGACGGATCACCCGCTGCCATCGGCTGATAGATCGCCAGCGCGTCCGCCCAGCGGCCCTGCTTTTCCTCCAGCGCGGCGACTTCCTGCAGCAGCAGTTGCGGCTGCGCCGCCAGACTGCCCAGTTCCGGATCGGAGCGCAGGTCGTAACTCGGACTGGCCAGTCGCTGGATCAGCGCCTGATATTGATCAAGCGCCGCCCGATCGTACCCCTCGACTTGCAGCAGGCGGGCCAGCAGCAGATCGACCGCCGCCGCCGCCACGTCATCGGTGGGATAATCGTGCGTGAGCGTCGCCAGCCGCAGATGCAGCAGCGCCTTGTCTGCCTGTCCCATCGCGGCGCACTGCGCTCCGAGTAGCGCTTGCAGACGCAGATCATCCGGCCGCAACTCGGCGGCCTGCTCAAAGGCATCGATCTCCTCTTGATTCGGCCGCTGCGCCGCCGCCAGGCGAGATTCGCCCATCGCGCGATACAACTCGAAACTGTCCGGGTCGATCGCGATGGCCTTGCGCAGAATGTCCACGGCCGCCAGCGGATGATTGTCGATCATCGCGTCGCGGGCCGCGGCGTAGAGCGCCAGCGATTCCACCGGCGGCGGCACATCCGGCCGCGTCGCCGGCCGCGGGCGCGGCAGCGCCGCCGGCGGCGGAATCTGGTCAAGCGCCAGCAGTGATTTTGCATCGCCCGGCGGCGGCGGCTGCACGCGGCCTGGCGGAAACGAAAGCGATTCCATCGAGGCGCAGCCACTGCCCAGAAGACAGAGTGAGAGGATCAGTGCGCGGCGATACACCATCAGACCCCGCCGATTGTAGACGCGAACTTCAAAAAATACCGGGGGTGGGAACGAGACGGATTGGCCGCCTTCACTTTTTGGCGGCGGCAACCGCCTTGGGCGGAGCGGTCTTCTGGAAGCTGTAGGTTCCGCCGAATTTCTTGCTGAAGCGCTCCACGCGGCCCGCAGTGTCCACGAACTTCTGTTTGCCGGTGAAGAACGGATGGCACATGTTGCAAATGTCCACGTTGATCTTCGCCAGCGTGCTGCGCGTGACAAACGTATTGCCGCAGGCGCAGTGCGCCGTGCAGGTCTGGTAACGAGGATGAATTTTCGGCTTCATATTCAATGGCTCCCGCCGCATTTGGCGAATTGCAGAGTCTATCCCGCCGCCCGGCGGACTTCAAGTTCGAGCTTCCGTCACCCGAGTTTCGAGTTCCATCATCCTTTTATCGGACCCTCATTCGCGCTTTTCCGATTTGCCGCGCCGGCCAACTGTATCGTAGATCATCTTCGGAGGACCAATTCCATGTCGAGTCAAGATTGCCAATCCACCCTGCGGATGGACGTACAGGATGCCGGCGCGCCGCAGGGCGCTGCCCTGGACATCGGCGTGCCGGCCGAGTGGCCGGCGGAAGCGCGGCTCATCCTCACGTCCATGCAGGCGGGCGAAGGAAACAACTCCGACAACCGCCGCGGCGGCGCACGCATCGCGCATCACGTCCACGGCGCGCTGCGGCTCTTCAGCGATCCGGACGGTTCGGCGCCGTGGAAGCTCTATACCCGCGACGCCGGCGCCCGCAGCGTTGGATTCATCACGCCCCACCGACTGCCTCTGGGCTACGGCGGCGTCGTCGAATTGCCGGCGGCCGACGGAAGCATCGTCAGCGCCCATTGCACGCTCATCCGCTGCCGGCAGACCGCCCGCGGCTGGTACGAGGGGGCGCTCAGCTTTCATCGCCCGCAATGGGAACTCGGCGGCGAGCCGGAACCTGCCGACCCCGATTAGAAACCGTGAACCCGCCCGCGGGCAGCGGCGTATTACTTCTGGACATGATCCTCCTTCCCTGGGTGGCGTGGGACACCGAGAGCCCCACGCCACCTCTTTTTACGGAGCCGGGCCGTGTCGGCCCGGACCGGGGCGGCACGCCCCGGCTCTGGTTTTTGAACATGTCCACAGCCCACGTCCTCGAATCCAATCCATTTTGTGGTACAGTAGCCAAATGGCGCTGATTGATCGTCTGAGCAAGGATTTCGACGAAGGCACGCGAGCCAGAGGGCTGAATTACTTTCAACGCGGGGCCGTCGATCTGACCCGTTTCACCCATCGCTCCATCGCCGCGGCGGTGCAGGGACAAAAACGGCACTTCGTCGATGTCGATTGGGACTGCGGCTTTCTGGAATACAATTGCGATTGCGATGAATTCCACGGCAAGGGCAGCCCCTGCAAGCACATCTGGGCGACTCTGCTGGAAGCCGAACGCCGGGGCCGTCTGCCGCTGCAGGAAGCCGACGGCGACGAGCCAGGCCAGACCAATGGCAAGCGCCGCGTGCAGTGGAAGCAGCGCCTCGCGACTCTCAAAGCCGAGATGTCCTACCGCCAGGGAACCGAACCCGATCCCTGGCCCGCCGAGCGCGAACTCGCCTATGTCATCGACATCCCCGCCACGGTCGACGCGACCGGCCTGGTCGTTGAGATCATGATGCGCGGCAAACGCCGCGACGGAGCGTGGGAAAAGCTTAAAGCCCTCAAAGGTCTTCGCCGCAACCAACTCGCCGTCCTGCCCGATCCGATGGACCGCCAAATCCTTCAGATGCTCGTCGGCACCGCCCAGACCGATTACCGATGGGGCTTTGGTCCGTGGGAGGAAAATGACGTCCCGCGGCAGTTCGTGCTCGATCCGCGCGGCTACGAGCTTCTGCTGAAATGGATGTGCCAGAGCGGCCGCTGCCGACTGCGCGAGCTGCAGCAGGAAGGCGATCCGCCCATGCTTGCGTGGGACGACGGCCCGGAGTGGCAGTTCGTCGTCGGACTTCAGACCGACGCCGGCGGCGCGAGCAAGGTGAACGGCTTTCTTCGCCGTGAAAACGAGCGCATGGATTTGCACGAGCCGGAGCTTCTCATCCCCGGCGGCATCGCCTTTGCGCGCGGCAAAGCCGCGCGGCTCGACGACGGCGGCGCGTTTGATCTGATTATCTTCCTTCGCCGAGACCAGAAAATCGCCGCCCGCGCCGGCGAGGAACGCCAGCTCCTCGCCGAACTCTTCACGCTCCCCTGCCTCCCCGCTCTGGACCTGCCGCCGGAATTGGGCATCGAGCGCGTCACCCCATTGCCCAAGCCCTGCCTCAAAGTGCGCCAGCCGCTGCACGAACCCTATTCCAACGGCGACTCGCTCCGGGCCGAACTGTCGTTCGATTATGAAGGGCACACCGTCACGTCCGCCAAACCCGGAACCGTTTTCTTCCTGCCCGAGCAGAACAAACTGGTGCAGCGCGACGCCAAACTCGAATGGGCCGCCGCCGGAAAACTGCGCGATCTGGGATTCAAACCCAACATGGACTGGCGATCGCGCGAATCAACGCTCGTCATCTCCACCAAAGCCCTGCCCGGCGCGGTGCGCGTGCTGGCCTCGGCCGGCTGGCGAATCGAAGCAGACGGAAAACTCTATCGCAATCCCGGCAAGATCAGCATCGACGTCCGCAGCGGCATCGACTGGTTTGAAGTCCACGCCTCCGCCGATTTCGACGGCAAAGTCGTGCAACTTCCCAGGCTGCTCGCCGCCCTGCGGCGCGGCGAAAACCTCGTGACCCTCGATGACGGAACCATCGGCATCCTGCCCGAAGAATGGCTCAAGCAATACGGCCTGCTGGCAGGCATCGGCGAAGAGACGCAGGACCATCTGCGATTCAAGCGATCACAGGCCGGCCTGCTCGACGCGCTTCTCGCCTCGCGCCCGCAGACGACATTCGACGCCGCATTCAGCGCCGCCCGTAGAGCAATGACCGAATTCCAGGGCATCGCCGCACAGGAACCCCCCGACGGATTCGTCGGCGAGCTGCGCCCTTATCAGAAAGAGGGACTGGGATGGATGAGCTTTCTGCGCCGGTTCGGCTTCGGCGGCTGCCTCGCCGACGACATGGGCCTGGGCAAAACCGTGCAGGTGCTCGCCCTGCTGGAGGAGCGGCGGCAGGAAAACTCTCCGCCAAGTCTCGTGGTCGTCCCCAGATCGCTGGTCTTCAACTGGAAGGCCGAAGCCCAGCGCTTCGCCCCCATGCTGCGCATCCTCGATCACACCGGTCCCATGCGCGACCGTTCCGCCGACCGCTTTGGCCAGTACAACATCGTGCTCACCACCTATGGAACCGTCCGCAACGACGCCGTCTTCATGAAGGATTTCATCTTCGATCACGTCGTGCTTGATGAAGCCCAGGCGGTGAAGAACTCCGCCAGCGAATCCGCCAAAGCCGTCCGCCTGCTCAACGGAGAACACCGCCTCGCACTCAGCGGCACGCCCGTGCAGAATCACCTCGGCGAACTCTGGAGTCTCTTCGAGTTCCTCAATCCGGGAATGCTCGGCGCCAGCAGCGTCCTCTCCGCGTCGGGCGCCGCCCGCGCTCTCGATCCCGATTCCGCCCAGGCCCTCGGCCGCGCCCTGCGCCCCTTCATCCTTCGCCGCACCAAGGACCAGGTCGCCCGCGAACTGCCCGAACGCCTCGAGCAAACCCTCTGGTGCGATCTCGATCCGATCCAGCGAAAACAATACGACGAACTGCGCGAGCACTACCGCCAGGCCCTGTGGAGCCGCATCGAAAAAGACGGCTGGGGAAAAAGCAAAATCATGGTGCTTGAAGCGCTGTTGCGCCTGCGGCAGGCCGCCTGCCATCCCGGCCTGATCGACAAATCCCGCACCGGCGAAACCAGCGCCAAGCTCGAATCGCTGCTGGCCAATCTGGAACAGGTGCGCGAGGAGGACCACAAGGCCCTGGTCTTTTCGCAGTTCACCAGCCTCCTTTCGATCGTGCGCCAGCGTCTGGACGCCGAGAAAATTCCCTATGAATATCTCGACGGCAAAACCCGCGACCGCCAGGAGCGCGTGGAGAATTTCCAGACCAATCCCGACTGCAAGCTCTTCCTCGTCAGCCTCAAGGCCGGCGGCCTCGGCCTGAATCTGACCGCCGCGGAGTATGTGTTTCTGCTCGACCCGTGGTGGAACCCCGCAGTGGAAGCCCAGGCCATCGACCGCGCTCACCGCATCGGCCAGACGCGCCGCGTCTTCGCCTATCGCCTCATCGCCCGCGACACCGTGGAGCAGAAAGTTCTGGAACTTCAGAAAACCAAGCGCGACCTGGCCGACGCCATCATCACCGCCGACAACCGGACACTGGCGACGCTTAAGCGAGAAGACTTGGAATTACTTCTTTCGTGAAGAGACGGCTGGTGCAACTTTGGAGCGGTATTCAGATCACTTGAACGACCGCCATGAGCCGCGGAACATTGAGCAATTCACGCAGTCGCGGCAGCAGCGGGCGCAAATCCTCGATGTCGTTTGATACGGCCGAAAGCACGATGACGCTCAATGGAAGCGTCGCCAGGTTTTGCTGATATGCCACGCCGCTGTCCATCGTCACCATCACGTCGAATCCGGCCCCGGCCGCCTGGGCCAGAAGCAAGCCGTTTTTCACGCCGCTCCAACCCAGATATTGAACGGTGAAAACATCGTGGCCGGCAAGCTCCCCGCGAAGCTCATGCGGGAGATTCTCATCAAGCAGCACTTTCATGCGACTTGCGGCCGCTGCGCCGGCTGGCAGACGGACTTGGCCGCTTGCTCCAATACTTCAATCGCTTGTTCGCGTTTGACGGAAGGGAACTGCTCCAGAAAGTAATCCAACGACCGGCCGCGGGCGAGGTAATCGAAGAGCGATTTCGCCGGCACACGCGTGCCCGCGAAGCAAGGCGTGCCGCCTTGAATCTCAGGATCGGTACGGATGGCCGAGGTGCAAAGCATGACTTGATGTTAGCAAATCCCCCTGAGAATTTCTCTGGCTGCCTCGAACCATCGTCAAAGCCGCATACTCGACGGCATGTCGTCCAGTGCGTTGCCGCGCGTGCGCCGCAGTTCGACAATCAGCGCAACGACAAGAGCGACCAGCCCAGTGATCATCACCGTGGCCGGCCAATGCTGCGTGTCGTGCAGATACTGGAAGCCGAGCATGTGGATCGAGAACGAGAGCGCCGCGAGGGCCATGTACACGAAAATCGGCAACTGGAATCTCGCGCCCAGCAGAGCCACGATAATGGCGGCAAATGGCAATGCCACGCGCGGCAGCGGAATCATCTGCTCCGGCGGCGGCGCGCCGAAATAACCCGTCGAGACGCCGCCCCATGCGTCGGACCAGCAGCCGGGCGAACCCAGAAAGTAGAGCGAGAGAAACATCGTCAGCAAACCCACGATGATCACGCACAGCGTCGCCGCGCGCCCGTAATGGTCCAGAAACCGCCGGGCCGTCACACCAATCGTCGCCAGAAGAATCCCGCTGCCGCACAAAAGCGAATACTTGATCGCGTCCAAATGCGCGACGCCCTGTGCCCACTGGGTCGGACCGTAATAGGGAAGCAAAAGAAACACGGTGGTCAGAACAGCGGCGACAAGAAAAATCCACGGCCCGGATTGATTGCGGCGGAGGTTCGACCGAAAGAGCAACGTCGTCCAGGGCAGCAGCACCACGAGATATGGAATCAGACTTATCGCGATCGCGGCCCATTGCGGCGGCCCCGGCGGATCGGGAATCAGCCACTTCTTCAGTCCGACCACGCCAAGCAGCGCCACGTATGCCAGCAGCGACGCCAGCGCCGCCTCCGCCGCATGAGTTGTTGTGCGGCTAATCCGCATCACCCACAGCGCCACCGCCAGCGTCGCCGTCGCCGTGATCAGCAACTGCAAATTCGTCATCCCATTCGGTGCCGAGAAGAATTCAAGCGACATGTCCGGCCGCACGTCGCCGACGTGAAATTCGTGGATCCAGTCCCCCACCAGCAGCGGCGTCGCCAGAATCACCACCACCAGCGCCACAAATTGCAGCCGAAACCGCTCATATCGCCACAGGAAAAACGCCAATACATACGCGATCGCCGCCGGCGCCGACCCCAGTGCCAGCCGTGTGCTCCGGCTCAGTTGGCTCCAGAATTCGATCAGCCAGAACGCCGCCGCGTTCACCACCGCCCACCCGCCGATGTAGATCGCCACCTGCCACGGCCGCAGCGCCCGCCCCTCCATCACTGCCGAGATTCCCCGCCGCAGCAGCGGATCGTACGCCGAACGCAAACGATTCGCCTCCTCCTTGTTCAGCAGCCCCGCCGCCGACCATTTGTCGATCTGTTCGACGTGCTGCCGCACCCGATGGAAGATGAGATTCTCATACAGCGTCGGGCGCGTGCGAACGACATCGCCCGCGAGATAGCAGCGAAGATCGCGCACCATCGCATTCAAATCCGCATAGCGATCCGCCGGATCCTTCTCCATCGCCTTGAGGCAAATGCGCTGCAGCCCGTCCGGTACGCCCGGTCTCACCGACGCCGGCAGCGGCGGATCCTCGTTCACATTCCGTTGCACGATCGCATGAACGCTGTCCGCCGCGAACGGCTCACTGCCGCACAACAGCTTGAACATCACCACGCCCAGCGAATAAACATCCGACCGCACGGAGGCCGGCTTCCCCTGCAGTTGTTCCGGCGCCGCGTATCCCGGCGTTCCAAAAAACCCCGCTGTCGGCGAACTTCCCTGCATCTGATCCTGCACGAGCATCGAGAGTCCAAAGTCGAGAATCACCGGCGTCCCGTCTGCGCGGACGAGAATGTTGTTCGGCTTCAGATCGCAGTGAATCACGTCCCGGTCGTGAGCGCTGCCGAGGGAGGCACAAATGTCACGGATCGTTTGCGCGATGGTTTGCGGCTGCGCCCCGGCGAGGGCCGCGTCGATCGGCCGCCCCGCGACGTGCTCGGTGACGAAAAACGGCGGATCGTGATCCAGCCGCGATTCGATGATCCGCACGATCCCCGGCGCCGCGATGTCCTTCAGCCGCAGCGCCTCGGCCGCGAAACGCTCCCGGCCGCCCGGCGCGTCGGCGACCGTCGGCGAAAGAACCTTGATCGCCACGACCGCCCCCGTCGCCGCGTCGGTGGCGCGATAGACAACGCCGAACGATCCCTCCCCCAGCCGCTCATGAAGTTTGTACCCCGCCAGTTCCAGCCGGCGCACTACCGGCGCTCCGCGATGCGAACCCCGGTCAATTCCCGGTGGCCGCGGCGTGGCGAATCGCAGATCGCACACCTCGCACAGTTCCGTGCTGCCGACGCCCTTGAGGTAATACTCACCGTACTCGCGCACCGCCAGTTGTTCTGCCGGAACGCCCTCGACAAAATCCCGCCCCGCGTCCAGCACGGCCCGGCTCACCAAAAGCTGATTCCCCTCCGCCACCTCCATCACCCGGCGTGCCCGGTTGACGTGCCGGCTGACGATGTCCAGCCGATCCGCCTCCTCAAGCAAGACTTCGCCGACGTGAAGGCCCATCCGCAACTGCGGAACCGACGCGGGATCGCCCTTGCGGCGAAGTTCAGCCAGTTCGCGCTGAATCTCCAGCGCCCGGCTCATCGCCACCGACGGCGTATCGAACACCGCGAACACCGCGTCGCCGATGAACTTGACCACCCGCCCCGCCCCGTCGCGCGTAATGTGGCGAGATTGCAGCGCCAGCATCCGATTCGTCACCTCCGCCCCGGCCACGTCGCCCAGACGATCGACCAGATCGGAAAACCCGACCATGTCGGAGAAATAGATCGTCACCTGCCGCGCGCTACCGGGCCGGGAGCGCTGATTTTCAGATACGGTCGAGTCAGATGTGCCCGCTGTCACGCACGTCATGTTACAATTCCGTGCGGATGTGTTCCACCTGGCTAATTCGCAGCGCCGAGTTTTGCAGCATGAGTAATCTGCTGCTCATCGGAGCGTTGCTGGCCGGTTGCGGCAAAACCGCCCCAACACCGCTTCCGCCGCCGACTCCCTCGCAATCCGCCGGCTTGCGTTTCCTCGCCCTCGGCGATTCCTACACAATCGGCGAAAGCGTCGATCCCTCACAGCGCTGGCCCGTGCAACTCGCAACCGCGCTGCGCGCCGGCGGCATCAGTATCGGCGATCCAGAAATCATCGCCCAAACCGGCTGGACCACCGCCGACCTTTCCGCCGCGATGGATCAGGCCGATCCGCGCGGCCCATACGATCTGGTCGGTCTGCTCATCGGCGTCAACAACCAGTTTCAGGGCCGTTCGGAATCGGAATACCGCCAGCAGTTTGGCGATCTGTTGTCGCGCGCCATCGCCCTGGCCGGCGGCCGCCCGGGGCGCGTGATGGTCCTGTCCATCCCCGACTGGGGCATTACTCCCTTCGCCAGACAAATAAACGCCGACCCCGCTTCCGTCGCGGCACAGATTGATCGCTTCAACGCGATCAACCGCGAACTGACCGGCAACGCCGGCGCGGTATACGTGGACATCACACCGCTGACGCGCCAGCGGCGCGATCTGGTCGCCGACGACGGCCTGCATCCGTCGGGAGAGATGTATGGCAAGTGGGTCGAGCTGACGCTGCCAGGGGCGCGACGGACGCTCAGACCGTGATTGTGGCAACAGCGAACGTCTTTCACGCAGCTCGCCCGCTGCGGCGGAAGGTGATCTGGGCGCGATATCCCAACGCCAGTAGAATCCGCAACATCAGATCAGTGGAAACGTGCGTAGTGTTGCGATTCAAGACCGCGGTGAGGCGAGTTCGCGACGTTTGAGCCGCCCTGGCCGCCTGAGCGTGTGTCAGCCCGGACTCTTTCACGGCCGCGATGATTTTGTCATTGATCCGCCGGCGAATCTGCATCTCAACCGCGTCGGCGGCTGACAGGCCCAGAACGCGGCACAGTTCGCGGGCATCCCGCGCCACAACGGATTTGATTCTCGCCATTGCCGTAATGTCCCATATTTGAGACGAACAGCCAAGGCGCTTCCAGTCGACAGTCCAGTCGACAAAAAGAGGATCACGTACGCCCAGTTGTCACCAGGGGCGGACCTTCCGTATCATGGTCGATCATGGAACGCCGCACATTTGGAAATACGCCGCTCGAAGTCTCCGCCGTCAGTCTCGGTTGCTGGATCTTCGGCGTCGATTGGTGGGGGCACTACACCGACGACGCCGCCCTGCGCCTCATGCGATTCAGCTTTGAGCAGGGAATCACCTTCTTCGACAACGGCGACGCCTACGGCAACGGCCGGGCGGAATCGCTGCTGGGGAAATTCGCGCAGGAAATCGGCCGCGACAAAATCGAGATAGGCGGGAAATTCGGCTACGACTTTTATTCCGATCCCGGCACGCCCGGCAGCCACAAGGAACGCAAGCAGGATTTTTCGCCGAAGTTTCTTCGCTTCGCCCTGGAAGAATCGCTCAAGCGGCTGGGGACCGATCACATTGATCTGTATCTGGCCCACAACATCAAGCTGCCGCAGTTTCGCGATGATCTGTTCGCCGAGTTGGAGAAGATCCGCGAGGAAGGAAAGATTTCCGTCTGGGGCACATCCCTCGGCCCGGCCATCGGCTGGCGCGAGGAGGGAATCAAAGCCATCACCGAGCACGGCGCCAAGGCGGTGCAGACCGTCTTCAACATGTTCGAGCACCACCCCGGCCGCGAACTCTGCGAGGCGGCGACGGCCCATCACGCCGGCGTTCTCGCCCGCGTGCATGACAACAGCTCGATCCTCAAGGAAAAAGTCACCATCGACACGACGCTGGACGCATCGGACCACCGCAAATTCCGCGATCAGGCCTGGAAAATCTACGGCCTCAAAAAGCTGGAGCTGATCCGCCATTACGCCTCGGACCACGGCATGACCGTCCACCAACTCGCCTGCAAGTGGCTCCTGATGCAGCCGTCGCTCACGAGCATCACCGGAACGCTCCTCGACGAAGCCGAGATCGCCGAAGCCTGCGCCGCGACCGACAAGCCGAATCTCTCCGCGGCGGAATTGCGGCAGATCGCCTCGGATTACGACAACGACTTTGGCCTCGGCCCGCAGGCGCATCCCTGCGATCTCAAGAGCAGCGTCGATCCCAGCGGCGCGGTGCGCAGCGGTTACGTGCGCCCGCCGGCCCTGACAGCGTGAACGAGCGATGAGTACGCTGCGTTATGTCATTCTGCGGCACGACGGAATTGAGCAGCCGCACTTCGATCTGATGTTCGAGACCTCCCCCGGCTCGCCGCTGGCGACGTGGCGATCGAGCCAATGGCCGATCCGCGATTCGATTTCAGTTGAGAAACTCGCGGACCATCGACAGGATTATCTGACGTATGAAGGCGCTGTCAGCGGCGATCGCGGCAGCGTGCGCCGAGTGGAGGCCGGCGAATTTGAAGTGCGCGACCTCGGGGATGACCAGTGGCTGATTGACTTGGGGAAACGTCCGCTGCGATTTGTGCGCATCGCCGACCGCGCATGGCGATGCGATTGCGTTAACGCGGTTTGACTGCTTCTCTTCGTCCGTCCTCTCGGATCACCAGCATCTGATTGCCCCGCAGATTGGCCAGCGCCGCCATGACAAACGGTCCGAATGGCTTGAGGGTGTCTGGATCGTTATCCGGCGCTCTCATGACTATCACGGGCAACGGAAGTCGAGAAAGATTCCGTTGGTGACGTATGTTCTGATCGACGGTGACGACGACATCGAATCGCTCAGCGGCGACGGCGAGAAGCTCACCATTGTCCAAGTCAGACCACCCCATTTCGAATGCAGTTCTGACCTGGTGGCCATGCAATTCACGGCGAAAGGGCTTCGGAACGCAATGGTCGAAGAGAACTCTCACGAGCGACGGCTCTGGCCAAGAATGTCGGCCTCTGCCAAGTGCAGTACAGCTTCGGCATGCCGGCGTCCCACGCCCTCAAAGTCAGCGAGGAATTCTTCCAGCGAGCGACCATTGCGCATGTACACAAACAAACTTCGCACCGGGACTCGCGTGCCTTTGAACACGGGTTCACCGCCGAGCCGATTGGGATCGGTCAGCACGTACTTCGAGAGCTTGGGCTTGGTGAGGGTTCGGCTAGCCATATTCAATCCAACAGCATTGTATCACTCGCGGGCCAGCCGCGAAAACATTTCTCCGCGCTGCTCGAAATTCACAAACTGATCCTGGCTGGGATAGCCGGGACTGAGCAGCACCACGTCGCCCGCGACCGCGATGCGGCGAGCTTGGTCGACGGCAGCCGCAAGACTGCTGCACTCGTGAATGTCCTTCCCGCTTTTCATCGCTTGTGCCAGCATTTCGCCGGTGGACCCGATGCAGAGAACGCCTTTGGCGCGGGACAGAAGCGCATCGCAAAGCGGCCCGATCGGCAGATGCTTGTCCTTGCCGCCGATGATCTGAATCACGCGGCCAGACTCAAATGATTCCAGCGCGGCGACGGCGGCCTGCGGAATCGTCGCGATCGAATCGTTGTACCAGCGAACCCCGCCCGATTCGTGAACAAGTTGCAGCCGGTGCGGCAAACCGCGGAAATCCGCGATCGCGGCCTGAGCCTCTTCCCACGTCACGCCGGCGCACCGCGCGGCGGCGAACGCGCCCTGCGCGTTGAGCTGGTTGTGCCTGCCGGGAATGCGCAACTCAAATGGTCGGCAGCCGGCCAGCGCATACTTCACCACCCGCCCCACCGCATCCGCCGCCAATCCCGACGCGCCAGGATCATCGGCGCACAGAACAGCAACATCGTCGGGCTTTTGGAACCGCAGAATGTTCTTCTTGGCCGACACATATTCTTCCCGCGAGCCGTGCCAATCGAGATGATCCGCCCCCACCATCGTCACGAGCGCAAGCGGCGGCGACCAACGGACTTCGCCCAGATGCGCCAGCATGTAACTCGACAATTCCAAAACCACGCGATCCGCGGGCTGGATTTCCGGCAGCTTGGCCAGCAGAGAACCGCCGATGTTGCCGCCGACATGCGCAGTGAAGCGGCAATTCAGCATCAGCCCCAGCATGGCCGTCGTCGTGCTTTTGCCCTTGGTTCCCGTGACGCCGACGATCGGGGCGGGGCAGCGTTCGATGAAGAGCCGGATTTCCGTCGTGATCGCAACGTCGGCCGCGCGCGCGGCCGCCAGAAAGATATTGTGCGGCGGCACCGCCGGCGAAGCGACGATCAAATCAGCTTGCGTGAAATCCGTTTCACGCACATTGCCGAGCCGAAACTGCACAGGCAGGTCCGCAAGCTGAGCAACAGAATCGGCCAGTTTTTCCGGCGAATCTTCATCTGCAACGACAACTTCAGCCCCCTGCTCAGTGAGCCAGCGCGTGACGTTGATCCCGCCGCCGAAGCGGCCCAGGCCGAAGACCGTCACGCGCTTGCCGCTGACTTCCTGCATCCGTGCACTCCCGCGATCACTCAAGCGTACGCCGCAAATCCTGTTTCATGTCCAGCACCGCCTGCTCCACGCAGCGCGCCCAATCATTGCCGAAGCGCTCGGCATAGCGCGATTCGCTGTGCGCGTAGAGGATGCTGCGGCTGGCGGAGACGATCGCGCCGCGGCCATCCGTGAAAGCGGCGCGCGTCTGCGCTGCGGCCGCGCCCTGCGCGCCGTAGCCGGGGAGCAGAAAAATCGACCGCGGCAGGCGGGCGCGCAAGTTGGAAATCGTGTGCTCCTGCGTCGCCCCGACGACCGCGCCGATCGCGCTGTAGCCGCGGCGACCGACGAGTTCGGGGCTTGCGGCAACGGTGTTTAGCGCATCGGCGAGCATTTCCGACCAAGTACGCCCGTCGGCGAGCGGGGCGTCCTGAAACTGCGCGGCGCCGGCATTGCTGTTGCGCACCAAAACGAACAGTCCGCCCTGCCGCGCCTTCGCCGCCTCGACGAATGGGCCAATCGCGTCCAGACCGAGCATTGGATTGACCGTCACGGCGTCGGGCATCGGAGCATCCGTCGATCCCAGATGTCCGGCGGCGTAACCCGCGGCGCTGACGTCGATGTCGCCACGTTTGACATCGCCGATCACCAGCAGCCCCAACTCCTTCGCCTTGGCAATCAGGCCGTAATACGCCTGGACACCTTCCCACAGATATCGCTCAAAACAGGCGGACTGAATCTTCACAATCGGCACGTGCCCAGCGACGGTCTTCAAAACGGTGAGTGAAAAATCGTAGATCGCATCCACCGCCGACGCCAGCGACCCCGCCTCGGCAGACTGCGGCGAGACCCGATCTCGCACCGGCGCCGGCAGCCGCTCCAGAACAGGATCAATCCCCACGCAGATCGGCGCGCCGCAGCGGTCGATCGCGTCCAGCAGCCTGTCGGAAAACTGATCGGGCATTCATGCACCAGGGTAGGGATGTCATTCGCTTTGAAAACCGCTCACGGCTCCTGCGGCGCGAGTTTCGCCTTGATGGCCTTGGCCAGTTCGGCCTCCATCGCATAGTCGCGGCCGATCGCATACCAGTAATCCTCGCTGGAGGTTGAATAGGGTGAACGCATGGAGGATGGCTCGTCAGTCGTCGCAAAATAGCCGCGGTATTCGCCCGTCGACGTGATGCGATTGTTCGGCTGCGCGAAGCGCTCGACCAGAACCTTGGGCGTGACCGTGTTGCCGCCGGAACCGCGATCGAATTCAAAACGCACCGTGCGGCGAATCGTCTGAAGAGTGTCCTGCATCGCGTCGTATGAGTCGCCGGCGTCGTTGCGCCAGAACTCCCAGATCTGCTTGGAGATCATCGGCGTGGTTGTGAGCAGGCCGTCGCGATAGTCCTGGCGATCCAGTGAATAAAGATCGGCTCGGGCGACATCGGCACAGGCGTCCCAAAGCTGATCGTAGTCTTCGCCGTAGACGATCGCGGCTGCCGGCTTGGCAAGCCAGTAGTCGGCCTTGGCGGTCGCCGGGTCCAACTGCCGCGGCTCCGTCGGCGGCAACGGCTCCGACGAGCAACCCGACAGCCAAAGGCCGGTGGCCGCGATCATGCAGGCGATTGCGAGGGTCTTGGTTCCGATCATGTGCATCCCGCTTCGGACGCGGACCATGATACGCGATGGCAACGATGTGGGAAGGGCGGCGTAGTATTGGTACTGTTCATGGAGATCGCAGGGGGATTCAATAAGGAATTCTCATGGTGTTTCGACGACTGGCAGCTTGTGCGTTCGCGGTGACTCTGACCTGCTCCCTGGCGGCCGCGGCCACGCCGTACGTTCCGCCGCAAACGCCGCGCCAGACCTTCAGCTTCGATCCCGATTGGCGTTTCATTCGGCAGGACGTTCCTGGCGCCGAGGCGACCGCTTTTGATGATTCTAAATGGTCCATCGTCAGCACGCCCCACAGCTTCAACGACGTGGACTCCTTCCGCACGATCATTTCCCACGGCGGCGGCGACCGCGGAACCTACAAGGGGCTCACCTGGTATCGAAAACATTTTAAAATCCCCGCTGAATTCGCCGGCGACAAGATATTCCTCGAATTCGAGGGGATGCGCCAGGCGGGAGACATCTTCCTCAACGGCAAGGAAATCGGCCTCTACGAAAACGGCGTCACGGCTTACGGACTGGATCTCACCGACGCCGTTCACGTCGGCGGCCAGGAAAACGTGCTCGCCGTGCAAGTCGATAACCGCACGATCTATCAGGAGCGCGCCACCAAGACCCCCTTCGAATGGAACGCCAATGATTTCAACCCCGATCACGGCGGCATCAACCGCCACGTCTGGTTGCACATCACCGGCAAAATCTATCAGACCCTGCCGCTTTACTATGGCCTGGAATCAACCGGAACCTACATCTATGGGCAGAATTACGACATCCCCGGCAAGAGCACCGACGTGACCGTCGAATCCGAGGTGAAAAACTCATCAGGCGACCGCGCCACCGTCGCCCTCTCTGCCGTGATCGTGGACAAGGACGGCCAGGTCCGCGCCCAATTCGACGGCGACCCAGTGGACATGGTCAATGACGAAAGGAGCGTCCTGACCGCAACAGGGCCGCTGAAGGACGCCCGGTTCTGGAGCGTCGAAGACCCTTATCTCTATGATGTCTATTCGATCCTCACCGTCGACGGGAAGCCCGTCGATGTCAGAAAAATCACCACCGGATTTCGCAAGACCGAGTTTAGGGGCGGCGTTGGAACCGGCGGCGTGTACATCAATGACAAGTTCGTCTACCTCAAGGGATACTCACAGCGTTCCAGCAACGAGTGGGCCGGACTCGGCGGAGCCTATCCCGACTGGATGCACGACTTCACCGCGCAGCTCATCCGAAATTCTCACGGAAACTACGTGCGCTGGATGCACGTCTCGCCGCAGCGCGTGGATGTCGATTCGTTTGACCGCCACGGCATCATCGAGGTCTGCCCGGCCGGCGACAAGGAGCGCGACGCCCAGGGCCGCCAATGGGAGCAGCGCGTCGAGGTCATGCGCGATTCCATGATCTATTTCCGAAACAATCCCAGCATTCTGCTCTGGGAGACTGGAAACACCATCGTCACGCCCGATCAGATGCGGGAGATGGTGGGGTTGCGCGACCAGTTCGATCCCCACGGCGGTCGCGTCGTCGGTACGCGCGACAATGATGCCGTCCCCGCCAACACCGCCCTGACACCCGTTTCCGAGTATTACGGCGTGATGATGGGTCAGAACCCGCGCACCGATCGGCTGACCAATCCGAAGGATATCTTCCGCGGCTACAGCATCGAGCGGCGCGACCGCGCGCCGCTGATCGAAGCGGAGGATTACCGCGAGGAGGGAGCCCGCCGATTCTGGGATAATTATTCGCCCCCATTCTTCGGCTTCAAGCAGGGGCGCCTGGATACGTGGAACCTGAATTCCGAGACCTTCGCCCTCGGTCAGGTCGCCCGCTACAACGCCTACTGGAGCAACCGAATCAGCAATACCGACCCGGCTCATTCAAAGTGGTCCGGCTACGCTTCCATCTATTTCTCCGACTCCGACGCCGACGGACGGCAGGATTCCAGCGAGGTCTGCCGCGTCAGCGGCAAGGTGGACGCCGTCCGCCTGCCGAAGGAAATCTACTTTGCCGAGCGCGTGATGCAGAGCACCACGCCGGACATACATATTATCGGACATTGGACCTATCCTGCGGGGACCAGGAAGAACATGTATGTCGTCAGCAATTGCAAATCCGTGCAGCTTCTTCTCAACGGCAGGCAGATCGGCATTTCATCCGCGCCCACCGACGGGTTTCTCTTCACCTTCCCGGATGTGGCGTGGCAACCCGGTGAGCTTACGGCGCTGGGAATCAATGACGGAACAACAGCTTGTCAACAGGTTATCCACACCGCTGGCCCGCCTCATTCGATCCGGCTGACTCCTATCCTCGGCCCCGGCGGACTTCACGCAGACGGCGCGGATGTTGCATTGTTCGACGTCGAAGTGATTGACGCTCAGGGCCAACGCTGCCCCACTGACGATGCCAGAATTGATTTTTCCGTCACCGGACCAGCCATTTGGCGCGGTGGGTACAACAGCGGCATCATCAATTCCACAAACAACCTATATCTGAATACCGAGTGCGGCATCAATCGGGTCGCCGTGCGCTCAACACGGACCCCTGGGACCATACAAATCACTGCCAGCCGCTCCGGGCTTGATTCGGCTTCAACTACCATTACGTCGGCTCAGGTTGACGTAACTGACGGTTTGCAAAAGACTTTGGATTGATTGGCGGCTCCCGCAGCCCCGGTTTGCTCCTCGCGATGACGTGAGGAATTTTTGTGCAACTGATAATTTTTTCATTGCATTTGGCAAAAAGCCGTGGTATGGTCCTAAAAGAAAATAAGTCTCGACGGGTTGCTGGAGGGTGAAGCGCCGAGTTGGTAGCATCTTCCTCTCTCTCCCCATCGAATTTTGTTGTAGTGCATCTCAAAACCCTCAACGGGTGCGGAGGCTTGACATGGCGGCGTCGAAAAATCAGCGGAATACGGTCTCGTCTTGCAATTCGTCCACACAAATCAAAGTGAAGCGCATTCGCCGCAGAAAGGGCATGCTTGCTCTCTCGGCCGCGGCCAGCGCTGTCAGCCTGTTCGGCATGGGCCGTTGGGCTAAAGCTCAGCAGACTTACAGCTTTGATTACAATCTCAACGGCGCCGCCAATGACGCCGGCACATACGACCCCAACCTCGCCGCTGGGTCGTATTGGTATGTTGTGGGCAACACCGCCACCGCAGCTGGTGTGACTCCCACCGGTGTAGACACCGCTCAGTTCGACGCTGAGTACGCCAACCTGAACTTTAACCCGACCACCAGCTTTGGCGGACCGCCCTCCAACGCGGGTGCCGTCACCTTTACGCTCTCTCCGACAGATACGACCTGGGGCCAGTTGAATCTGCTCAGCCCGAGCAATTTCCCCTACATGGTGCAAAACGCCACCACAACGTCGGCGTTCGTGCTTGTTCTCAGCGGCGGAAACGCCTCCACCCTCGAAATCGGCACGGGCGGCATTGTTTCCACGAATACCAGCACCATCAACACGACGACAGCCGCAGGCAACGACACGAATATCACGGTCCAATCACTGAACCTGGTCGGAGCACAGGGGCAGACCTGGAACATTCAGCCTGAGAACATCATCCTGACCGCGGGCGGCGGCACGAACGCCAACAACCCGACCGCCACCACGGCCCTTAGCGTCAGCGGCGCCACCATGAGCCTCGGCGGCCTGGGCGCCAACGCCCTGACGATCACCGGCGGCGGAAACGTCAGCATCTCCAACACCATCAGCGACGGCGCCAGCCCGAGCGGAATCGTCGTCAACGACGCCAGCGGAACCCTTACCCTCGGCGCGGCACATAACCTCTTCACCGGCGGCCTCCAGATCGATGCCGGCACGGTCTCCGTCAACAGTGCCCTCAGTTTGGGTCAATCCGGCGCGCCGCTCGTGTTCGGCGGCGGAACTCTGCTGGTCACCGGAGCCGCTGTCAATAATGTGAATGCGTATGCGGTCGGCGATAGTCTCGCAGACGCCATCGCCAACGGCGCCGGAGCCGGCGCTACCTGGACCAACGTCCCGCTAAATATCACCGTCAACAACGGCGCGAATGTCTTCACGGTCGGCCAGGACATGACCGGCGCATCGGGCCACGTCTTCTTCAGCGGCGCCGGGGTTCTCAACCTTAGCAACGCCACAAACACCTACGGCGGCGGAACCACCATCTTGACCGGCAGCGGCGCCCTCGAAGCCGTGGACCTCGCCTCCCTTGGCACCGGGCCAGTCAACAACGCCGGCAACATCGACATCTACGGCACGGGATCCGGGACCGGCAACCAAGCCGGCACTGGCGGCCTGTTTGCCTTTTCGTCGAATACCACCCCTTCGGCCGGAACCCTCACGCTCATCAACAACGGCTCGGCAGTGCTCAACGGTACCGTCGGCGTCGCAGGTGTCTCTACGGCGAAGCTGCCGAACTTGATCTTTGACTACAGCCAGAGCAACGTCTCAACGAGCATCGCGGCCGGCAACGGCCCGGCCACCGGTTTGCTTGGCTCCACCGCCGGTATCGTTGGCGGCAATCCCGCCCCCACCGGCCTGTTCCCGCTTTTGCAGGTCTCCGGTGGTCAGGTAACCTTTATCCCCGCGCCGGGCGCCACTTCGGCGGCCCCCGACGTGCAGGTCTTCGCCACCACGCACTTTAGCGGCAATATCCTGAGCACCCTCGATGCAACGGGCACCGCCGGCCAGGAAGAGATTGTCCTCGGCCAGTACAACGTCAGCACCGGCGTCGGCAGCATCCTCAAAACCACCACCACTCCCGGCTCCTTAGTCACCTTCGTCGGTCCAATCGCCGGCTCTGGCACGACCAGCCCGACCAGCGACTTCGAAGTCTTGGACAACACCTTCACCAGAGCTTCACTGCTCGACGACGACGGGGGTTATGCCAGTGGTGGTGAAAACACTCAGATGATTGGCTTCGCCACGTACGACAACGACTGGGCGGCCGTAACGACGCCAAACGCCGGTGGAACGTCCTACATCGTGCCCGGATCAGCCATTTCTACCGGCTTCTATAGCGAAACTTCCGCCATTGGGACCAGCTTCCTTGCCGGTCCGGCGCCCATCATGATTCGTGCCTTGGCCGCGCAGACGACCGCGGCTCCCTACATGAATTACGACATCGATGGCCTGGGCGCGGCAGAGCTTGGCGGCAACAAAACCGAAGCCTCCATTCGCTTCAACAGCCCCACCGGCGGCTTCAGCACTGCCGGCGGCAACTCCATGCTTCAGTTCCTCGAAGGCACCAGCGGCCTTGACGAAATCTTCGACTTCCTGGTCACTCCCAACGTCGGCGCGTCCAACGTGCTCTTCGCGGCCGGACCTCAGGAAGCCTCCAACGAATCCTCCTATAACCAGGGCGACATCAGCCCCCGCGCCGCCGGTGATATGACGCTCTATAACTTCGACTACCAGGGCAACACGGCCGGCATGATGATCTTCGCGATGGAGATCAGCCCCTCCAGCCCCGCCAACGTCGGCATGGACTTCACCGGGTCAGATACGCCCGGCTCCGCTCCCGGCGGCATGGCCGTTTTCGCCACCACGCAGCTTTACGCCGGCGTAAACACCATTCAGGGCGGCTTCCTGGAAGCAGCCTTCAACACGTCGCTCGGCGGCACCGCCACGACTCAGAACAGCATCGTCCTCAGCGCCGGCACATTGGGCACCATCAGCACGATGTCGCTGGACAACACCCTCTACGGCACCAACCCCTCCACGCTCCTGGCCCGTCAGGTCACGATCGGTCTTCTGGGCGGCCAGCTTGAGCCTGCTACCGGAACCATCCTGACTGTGGATGGAACCCTGCTCGGCACCGGCGTCCTCACTGTTGGCGGCGGAACCTATACAAAAGTCTCCGAGAGCCAGACGAATTCCACTCTGACTCTCAGCAAGACCACCGGCAACGGTTCGGTCATTCTCGCGCACGATCACACCGGGTTCAGCGGCAACATCAATGTTGGCAACGGCGCATCGCTTCAAATGGACGGCGCCTATAGCGCGACGACCACCGTCACCGTGGCCGGCGGTAATGTCACCAGCACCTTGAGCGGCACGCCGACCAACACCGTCGCCAGCGTCTCCCTCGGCGCCAACACCACCTTCTATCCAGGCGATGTGGGCAACGGCAACTTCACGGTCGGTAGTCTGTCGATGGGCAATAATACCCAGTTGATCGAGGCCTTCTCGCCCATCACCGCGACCACCTCGAATTCCTCCACCGACGTGGTCACCGTTGGAAGTGCGACCAGTGCCAGCGCTCTGCTGACGCTGCCCTCAGCCAGCAATCCGGTTTCTCTGACCTTCTACACCATTGGAAGCCTCCAGCCCTTCGCGCTGAGCGGCACCTTTGATCTGGTCAATGTCTTCGGCTCCAACACCGTCTTCGGCGCCGCCGGCAACCTCGGCACCCTGGCCATCTCCAACGGCTTCAGCAGTGAAATCTCCAGCCAGGTTGGCGATTTCGTGCTGACCAATCCGCAGCTTGTCTCGGATTACTATCTTGTCAGCAACCCGGTCGGCACCAACGAGAGCGAACTTGAAATCGCCATCAACACCAGCGTCGTCGCGGTCACGTGGAACAACGCCGCCGGCGGCCCGTGGTCCACGAACGCCAACTGGATTCCCCAAACCGCTCCGAATGGTCCGGTTGACTTCGCCACGTTCCTTAACCTCAACAGCACTGGCGCTCCGATCACTGTCTCGCTCGGCGCCACCAATGAAACCGCCGGCACTCTGATCTATCAGGGCGTCACCTACGTCACCGACTCTTACACCATCTCCAGCACCGGCGGCGTTCTCCAACTGACCAACGGCGCCGCCGCTGGCAACATCGAAGACCTGCAGGGCACGCACACAATCTCGGCCGTCATCGACGCCCCGCAGGGTCTGAACATCTTCGTCTCCGCCGCGACCGACTCCTTCACGCTGGGAACCATCACCAGCGGCGGGGCCAACGGCCTGAACGTCAACGGAACGTACCTCAACGGCGTTCCCAACGTGACCGGCCTCGGCACTGTGGTCATCACCGCGTCTGAAGGTTACACCGGCGGAACCAACATCTTCGCCGGAACCCTGCAGCTCGGTAATGGCACTGTCGCCGGCCAGATTCCGGGCAGCACCGGCGCTCCCATCACGCTCGACGGCACCCTCGCCTTTGACGAACCCGCTGGAACCTACACCTTCATCAACAGCTTGAACGACGTTAACGGCACCGCTGTGATCTCCGACATCGGCAATGCCAATTCGCTCCTCATCCTGGCGGAATCTGCTTACTTCACCCCAACGAGCAATCCGCCGTCCCTCAACATCGCTTCGGGAACGGTTCGTGAAAGCGGCCCCAACGCGGCTGAATACAACATCGTGACCGTCAATGGCACGCTCGATCTCAATGGCGAGCCGACCACGCAGTTGAACAGCCTGTCCGGCTCCGCCACGGGCAAGATTGTGGATACCGCCCTGAACGACAACATCATCCTCTCCACCGGCAACAACAACCTCAACGCGACCTTCAGCGGCGTCATCAGCAACACCGCTGGAAGCACCATGACCTTCGTCAAGACCGGCAGCGGCATTGAAGACCTCGCCGGCGTCAATCTGTTCAGCGGCCCGACCCTCATTGACAACGGTCAGCTGCGCATCGGCGTGCAGAACGCACTTCCGGCCGCCAGCGTTGTCGATCTTGAGGTCACCGACGGCTTCAACGGCGCCTTGATCCTCTCCAACGGCGTCACCTTCTCCAACACCATCAATTCCCAGTTGCCCAGCAATAACCTGGTCGATCTCCCCGATGCCGGCGAGACCGCCCTCCTGGCCAGCACCATCACGGTCTCCGGAGGCGGCAATCAGTACCGCATCGGCGTTGGCAACACCACCGCCACTCTCTACATGACCGGCACCGAGGCCACCCCCGCCAGCGTCGCCATCTTCACGGGCGGCAACGAGACCATGATCCAGGGCTTCACTCTGACCATCGGCGGCGGCACCGGCGACGGCATAATCATCGGCCGCTCCAGCGAGCCCAACTACATCTTCCTGCAAGGCAACGCCGTCATCAGTGACACCGGCGGCGGCGGCCTCAGTTACAGCGGCACCGGCAACAGCGGCGACGATACCCTCATGCAGATTCACTTGTCCGGAACGTCGCAGTTGAACCTCGGCGCCGGCGACATCGAGATGAATGCCGGCCTCACCCAGGCATCCGACACGGCCGTCCTCGACCTCAGCGGCGGAACCGTCACCACCGGCCAGATCTTCTACGATCCGGGCACAGGTTTCTCATCTGGCGCCAGCGCATACATCAACTTCAACGGCGGCGTTCTTGCTGCCGGCGCCGCCAGCTCTCACTTCGTGCCTGATGGAACCGCGGGCCTCTTCAACCTCCTGGTTGGAACCGGCGGCGCTCACATCAGCACCATGGGCTTTAACGAAGTCATTCAAAACGCCTACGGCTTCAGCGGCGACAACGGCAACGTCGAAGACGGCGGCTTGACCAAGTCCGGCGCTGGTAATCTGACGCTGTCCGAGTTCTTTGGCAGCAACCAGCAGGTTGGAACTCAGTTCGTAACCTATCAGGACACCTACTACGGGCCGACCATCGTTGAAGGCGGCGGCTTGGATTATGCAGGCAGCCTCGGCAGTTCCGGCGACGCCCAGAACGTCCTGGCGACCACCCAATACGTGAATGTTCTCCCCGGCGGCGGCATCGGCGCTGACGACGGCTCCACAATCGACACCGGTCTTCTGACCGCCATGACCGTCGAAAGCGTCGCGGGAACCCTGGGCGC
>Ga0182024_10005957_pt1 | contig 27004 bp, 13 predicted proteins | sample P32metaG_FD_120480 | JGI IMG/M metagenome (GOLD analysis project Ga0182024, IMG submission 120480) | Permafrost microbial communities from Stordalen Mire, Sweden - P3-2 metaG (Illumina Assembly) | ecosystem: Environmental > Terrestrial > Soil > Wetlands > Permafrost | place: Sweden: Stordalen...
GCAGGCGATCGAGGCTTCGCGCGCACTGGGCGACCGCGTGGGCGTGAATCAAACGCCTACCCTGTTTGTGAACGGCCGTGCCTTGCCACTGACTGGAATTCCCTATGAGATGTTGCAGAAGATAATTGAATTCCAGGCGAAACTGGACGGCGTGCCGCTGCCACCAGCTCCACCGGCTGCTTTGCCGGCGCCAAAACCGGCGCCATCGCTGCGATAGCAAAACTCCACTTGCCAACGAACTGGGGCAACAAGTTCGTTGGCAAGGATAGAGATTTTCTTTTGAAACAATAAACGTGATAAATAGCGTGGCGAGCGAGACCGGTTCTCCCCAGGCGCCGCGAGCAGAATATGCGCGGCGCCTGGACGAACTGTCGGCGCGCCGCTCCCGCATTCAACGTCGGGAACGGCTTGCCGGTTATTCGCAACTCGCGTTAGCCGCGCTCTGTTTGATCTGGATCCTGTTCCGGCTGCGCCACTTTGATTCGGCCGATCTGCTTCTTCTCATTCCTATCGCAGTGTTCGTGGTTCTTGCCGTGGCGCACGGGCGGCTCATTCGTCGCATCACCGGATACTCGCGTGCCATCAGCTTTTATGAGCAAGGGATGGCGCGCCTGGAGGATCGTTGGGCGGGAACAGGTATTACCGGCGAGCGTTTTCTCGAACCGTCGCATCCTTGCGCACGCGACCTCGACCTCTTCGGGCGAGCCTCTGTCTTTGAGCTGTTGTGCACGGCGCGCACCCGTGCGGGAGAAGAAACCCTGGCCCGGTGGCTGCTGGTGCCCGCGTCCCCCGACGAGGTTCGTGGCCGGCAGGAGGCTGCACGGGAGCTAAGCGGCCGGTTGGATTTTCGCGAAGGTCTATCCGCGACGGGGGAAGACCTGCGCCTGGGTGTGCGCCCCGCGCAGCTCGTCGCATGGGGAGAAGCGACCGACGATCTGCCATCTGGAATCATCCGCATCGTAACTCCGTTGCTTGCGTCCGCCTGGATATTAAGTGTGGTGGCGTGGCAGGTTTGGGGGGCACCGGAGTTGCTGGTGTTAGCCATCACCGTGGTCAACCTTGGGCTTTCCTACCGTTTTCGTGCCCGCTTGAGTGAAGCAGCGCACCAGGCGGAGGAAGCGGGCCACGATCTGAATCTTCTATCCCAGGTATTAACCGCATTTGAGCACGAACCGTTCTCGAGCCCTAAGCTGGCGCAGCTCCAGAGCCGTTTGAAGCAGGGAAGCGTTCTGCCTTCGCAGGCCATCGCCCGGCTGAATCGCCGGGTGGAGTTTCTGGAGTCGGCGCACAACCTCTTCGTTCGCGTTTTCGATTTTGTCATTTTCTACCGGCTGCAATTTGTCCTTGCGGCGGAGAGCTGGCGCCGGCGTCACGGACGAGCACTTCGCCAGTGGATCGAGACGGTCGGCGAGTTAGAAGCGCTCGCCGCCTTAGGCGGCTACACCTACGAGCATCCCGAAGATGTCTTCCCTGAGTTCGTCGACCAAGCCCCTTGCTTCGAAGCCGAGGGGCTGGCCCATCCGCTCATTCCACGGAATCGGGCGGTGACCAACGATCTCCATCTGGGCCGCGATCTCCAACTGATGATCGTCAGTGGTCCAAACATGGCAGGGAAGAGCACGTTCCTGCGTGGCATCGGTGTCAATGCCGTTCTCGCACAGAGTGGAGCGCCGGTCCGCGCTGCCGGGCTGAAACTTTCACCTCTGGCGGTTACCGCCTCGATCTGCGTTCTCGATTCCCTCGAGGGCGGCATCTCGCGTTTCTACGCCGAGATCAACCGGTTGAAACTGATCATGGATCTGACCCACAGCTCGGTGCCCGTGCTGTTTCTTCTGGACGAATTGCTCTCGGGAACCAATTCGCACGATCGCTTAATTGGCACGCGATCGTTCGTCACCAAGCTGGTAGAACGCGGTGCAGTGGGGTTGGTGAGCACGCATGACCTGGCTTTAACCGCGATCCCTGAGGAAATTGGATCGAAGGCTATCAACTGCCACTTCGAAGACCATCTGGAAGACGGGCGGTTGCACTTCGACTACAAGCTTTATCCCGGCATCGTGCAGACCAGCAACGCACTGCCTCTTATGCGGTCGATTGGGCTCGAGGTCTGAACCAGGGCTCAACGAACAGCGGCTTCCTCATCTTGCCCATCTTTCACCAGGCCCTCGCTGGTGACGCGGGCTGTCCAGATGGCATGGAGGCGTCGATCGTTAATGCCGCGAACGGCCAGCCTGACTTCAGCAAACCCCGCGCTGCATATGTAGTCCTGAACGTCGGGTGTGGAGAAGTAATCCTCCACCACGGACCGGATGCGATTCAGGTATGACGCCTGGTACGGCCATACGACAGGGAACTGAAGGGACAGGATATTGGCGTGGTCGCCGAGCAGGTCCACTGCGACCGTGCGCGAGCCAAAGGCTGCCCTCATCAGGTCGGCTTTCTTGAGCCGCGCCTGCACTGCCATCGCGCGCTGATCTCTGGGTCGCAAAAGAATGTAGGCGTAACAGTTCCTTATAGGAGAGGGCTGGTCGACCGGTTCCACGGGCGGAGGGTGTATCTCGGAACGAGCCTCCTGGGTCGAGGCCGCATGAGTAACGGGCAACGAAAGCTGTTCCTGCTGGCACGAAGTCAACATGAACAGAAACGGGGTGAGGACCAGAAGTCTGACTGTCATATTGCCTCTGAGACATTTCTCAGGTGTCTTCGGGGGGGACCTATAGAATGCACCTTTTTGGTGGCGGCTTTCAAGTGCGCCACAATAATCCGGAGTGGGGGGCTCCTTCGATGAATTTTCTCAGGTGTCTTCGGGTCTATAGAATGCACCTTGAACGCGGTGGCTCCAATCATTGAGGAGAGGAATGGTTCAGGGTAGGCTTTCTTTAGTCATGTTTTCTGGTTACTAACGATTAAGCGGTCGGGAAAATTAGCTGGACATCTCATTCAGTTACGTGCTGCTGCTTTGCGTCTGACCAAAATACCTTGACATGGCATGAAAACGTGGCATACTCCAATCTACTCCCTAAAATTTTGCGCTTCAGGCCATTGACATCTCTTTGACTCGGTCTCGCTGGAACGACCAGTTCACGAAGGCATCCAGGTTCGGTGTTTCAAAATTTATGCCGAGCTGTTCCGGGCCCATGCGCCTTTTGAGTAATCAGGCTTCTCCCCAAGTTGTTTCTGAAAAGCAAATGCGGCCGGTCAAGCGTGTTCGACGCTCGATGGTCAAGTTGCAAGACGGTCTCGGTGCTCCTTTTGAGAGCGCCCTATCTCGCGGGAGTGCGAGACTGGCTGGAAAAGTTGTCGTGCGCTTCATTAGACACATCCGGGCCTTATAAGTTGTTGCTGCCACACCACTTGACCAATCACAAGAACCAAGTAACCAGTTGCAGGTTCTGAGATATCCGTGTGGCATTTGGCGGGCAAGACTGTTCGGGTTCCATGACTTCACAGTGCTGCTTACCCGCGGGTCCCTGCGTTCGAGGATGCTATAGTACTGCGCATGAATTCAGTTTTGATCATCGACGACGACGTCAAGCTGGGTACCATGCTGCGCGAGTATCTTGCGCGGCATGAGATACAGCTTGAGATTCGTCATAACGGCGAGCTAGGCCTGGAGGCCGCAGAAACCGGTAAATTCGATCTCATACTGTTGGATGTAATGTTGCCGGACGTGGATGGATTTGAGGTCCTTCGAAAGCTGCGCGTCCACTCAGATCTTTCTGTCCTGCTGCTTACCGCTCGCGGCCAAGCGGCCGATCGCATTCGCGGCCTGGAGCTTGGCGCTGACGACTACCTACCCAAACCCTTCGATCCGGATGAGCTCGCAGCCAGGATCAGGGCCATCCTTCGGCGAAGTGTACAACGTTCTTCCATGCTTCCGGCAAGGGACGCCGACCGGCGTCTTTCCTGGGGTGATTTGGTTCTAGACCTTACCTCACACAGCGCAAGATACAAGAATCGCACGCTTGATTTGACCGCGATCGAGCTTTCGCTGCTGGAAGCGTTCCTTCGATCTCCTGGAGTCGTTCTAACTCGGGAAGAACTGGTGATTCGTATCTTTGAGCGGCCGTTCCATCCTTTAAACCGTAATCTCGACATGCACGTCTGCCGGCTTCGCAGGAAGCTCCATTCAGCGACGCTGCTTGGCAACCCGATAAAAACAATTCGCAGTTTGGGCTACCTCTTTTCCGCGACCGACATTTAGCACTGATAGACCTGAAGACCCGGGGATCTCTGCTTCGCTTCGAATGGAGTGTCCATGATCCGTCTGATACTCAAGATATTTCTCGCGTACTGGATTGCAGCCGGCGTGGTGATCGTTATTGGGGATTTCGGACCCCACTGGCAGATCCACCATCCTGAACTTTCGGATGCACTCAATAGTTCGCTGGCAATGAACGGTCAATTGCTCATTGGGGCCTACGAGACCGGCCACTGCTCCCAAGTGAAGGATTTCCTGAGCAAGAAAGGTGATGCGCTATCCCTGGCCGCTCCGGATGGCAACCGTTTGTGTGGGGATCTCGATGTCCCTAATGCAAAGGCCTTAGTTCAGGCGTCCGCCAAGAGCCGGAAGCGCATGACCGCGAATCACGCGTTGTTTCAACTCATTGCGATGCCCATGAGATCCAACGCCGGGAACAACTACATCGTTCTTCTTAAGAGCAGATATCGCAGCGCGCTTCAGCTCAGTGGCGTCCTGCCTGGATATACAACCATTGCGATCTCGTGCGTGGTAACGGTCTTCCTCGCGTTTCTGGTAGCACTGCCAATTCGCCGCTTGAGAACAGCGGCGAGAGAGATCGCTACCGGCAAGCTTGGTGCGCGCGTGCTGTGGGGCAAGGTGTCGCAGAAGGTGTATGGGTTCAATGGGGGCGACGACATTGCCAAGCTGGTGCAAGACTTTAATCACATGGCGGAACGGCTGCAAGCTCTTACGGAATCGCAGCGTATGCTGCTGCGGGATGTCTCGCACGAGCTGCGCTCGCCTCTGACACGATTAGGGGTCGGCCTTGGACTCGCGAGGCAAGAGGCGCCCGAGATCACGCGCCAGCACCTGGATCGCATCGAGAGCGAAGCACAGCGGCTCAACGAGCTCATTGGGCAGATCCTTTCTCTCTCTTACCTGGAAACGATTCAAGAGATCGAATTGCCTAAAAACATCTCACTTAGCGACCTTGTCATGGAGCTGCTGCCCGACGTCCAATACGAGGCCGCGCAGAGTAACTGCGTGATCACGACGGCGATCGAACCAGGCTGCACTGTGCGAGGAGACGCGGAGCTGCTTCGCTCAGCCGTTGAAAATGTCGTTCGCAATTCCATTCGGTACGTGCCGGACAATGGTCTTATCCACCTGGAGACGGTCGCCGTGGAAAGAGACGGCGCAATCCTCGCGATTGTGCGGATTAGCGATAACGGGCCGGGAATACCCGACGGTGAATTAAAGTCCGTGCTGGAGCCGTTTTACCGGGCGGATAGGTCGAGGTACTGGCAACAATCTGGTTTTGGGATCGGTCTGGCTATTGCTAACCGGGCAGCCGGCGTCCATGGTGGGACCATCAATATTCGCAACCGTTCTGAGGGTGGTTTGACAGTAGAGATGTGCTTTCCTTGCACCAACGGACTCGCCTGACCACAGCGATTGAAAGACAGAGAAGATCGGCGAGCATCAGTGGAAGCCTGACAGCAACATTCCCTCGAAGCCCGTGCCTTGTGACAATTTGTGACAAATCTTCTCTTTGCCAAACAACTGTCGTCTGTCATAGTCCCTGTATCCGGGCTCATCTGTATCTTGGGATTTCGCCAAAAGCGGAGAAGGGCAACCTGCACCTGCGCACATCGTTGTCCGCAAATGCTGCCGCTGGTAAGTAACGCGATTGGCTTCCTGTGGTCACCACGTCGTGACATGTTTGTGACAAAGTTGTTCCGTGTTGAGCGTCATCAAGCTGTCATATCAGGCTTCACTCCCCGAAGCTGTGGGCCAAATGGGATGAACCAACTCTACTGATCGCACTCATGCATGCGCATGAGCACATGGGCCTGTTGCGTAACCAGCAGCAGATGTCAATGCCGTCGGCATCGTTGACACGACAAACTAACCTTTTTGCGAGGCCTCTTATGCGGTGTCTTATCGTAGAGTTCTTTGCACTCGTTATCAGCTGGATCGGTCGGGATGCGCAAAAGCCAGGTTGGCAGTGTGCACTCACAGTAGGTGTGTTTGTCGTCGCGGGCGCCATAGGGCCATGTGTTATAGCTCAGGTGAATACAGCCACGATTTCCGGAGTGCTGGCGGACAGCTCCGGGGCTGTGATACCCGGAGTGAAGATCGAAGTTACAAGTGCCTCGACGAAAGTAGTGCGCGAAGGGTTGACGGACGGCGCCGGCCGCTTTGAAGTGCCTCAGCTGAATCCTGGTTCTTATAGCGTTTCGGTGGTAGTGCCCGGGTTTGAGACTTATACGCGAAATGGCATTACGCTCGAAGTCGGGCAGGAGCTCCAGCTTCCCATTAAGCTTACGCCAGGTTCCACCTCGGTGGAGATTATGGTCACGGATGCGGCGCCTCAAGTGAACGCCAGCACGAGTCTGGTGGCTGACGTTGTCGACCAGAAGGCAATTGAGAACCTCCCCTTGAATGGACGTGATTTCAGCCAGCTGCCGCTCACAACGGCAGGTGTTACAGCGAGCCGCAACGTCTCTACCAGCACCACGATGGGTTATGGGGCGAAGATCGTCATGGCTGGTTCGAGACCAGATGTTACCGCATGGCTGATGGACGGTACGAACATCAAGGGGATCACCAACTATGGGACGCCGGCAGACGTCTCCGGTGCCATGCTGGGCGTCGGTGCGATGCAGGAGTTCCAGACGCTGGTCACCGACTTCAACGCTGAGGTCGGAGGCACCAGCGGCGGCGTCATCAACATGGTGACAAAATCGGGGACCAGTCAATTTCACGGCGAGGGCTACCTGTATGCCCGCAACGATATGTTCGATGCATGGAACTACTTCGACACGGCGAAACAGCCGCTGAGTAAGTATCAGTATGGCGGGTCAGTCGGCGGTCCCATCCTGAAAGACAAGACCTTCTTTTTTGTCAACTATGAAGGGGTTCACCAGGTGCAGGGTACGACGGTGGTTTCGTATGTTCCTGCTGACAATACCCGCGCCGCGGTGACAGCGTCTGAGTTACTGCCCTACCTCGCCGCGTGGCCGAGGGCTAACGACTCGACCTACGTCGAGTCTCAGGGGTTGGGAAGAAACATCACCGCCGCAAACAAGCCGACGCTTGAGAACTACATGTTAGCTAGAGTGGATCATCAGTTTACGGCCAAGCAGTCCGTTTTTGCGCGATTTAACTACGACCAGGGGACCATCAGCCAACCGGACGCGCTACCTATCTCAAATGTGACCGTAACGGTAAGGACGCGTTTCTCGACCATGCAATATCAGAACATCCTGACAGACCACTTTCTGGCCAATAGCAAAATTGCCTACAATCGCACCGTCCTGCTTTCGGATACCGCACTGAACAGTACAGCGCAGAAGGCGCTCTTCTCCGTTCCGGATCCTCTGATCCCAACGGGACCGATCATGTTTACTTCGTGGGGCTCTCCGATGCCTCCACAACTTCAGCTTCCGGGTGGAGCAACGGTTTTTTCACCCACGAGTACGGAGCAGTTCCTTCGGCTTCAGAACCTGTATCAGGCTCAGCAATCGTTTCAGTACATTCACGGCGCACACACCATCAAGTTCGGAGCTGACATCGAGCACATCGGCTACAACCAGCAGGCAAGCGGGCCAGGGCAATTTGGAAGCTACACCTGGAACTCGCTGTCAGCGTTCGAGAAGGATGGAGCCGTCTCGGCTACGGCGATCCTTCCCTACAATGTCGACGGTCATGAGCCGCGTCAGTGGGTGCAATATGTCAATGGCTTCTGGGTACAGGACGACTGGAAAATACGAAGTAACCTCACGGTGAACGCAGGCATTCGTTATGAGCCTTTTACGGTCCCGACGGAAAAATACAACCGTTACTCGACGCTTCGGAACTGGATGACCGATAAGGCCTGGCTGGTCAGCGCCGCTCCGGTGATCCCGCAGCGCATCGCGGGCTACCAGGCCAGTGTCCCCTTCTGGCGTAATCCTTCGAACATGAACTTCATGCCCCGCCTTGGGTTTGCGTGGGACGTAAAGGGCGACGGGCACACCGCCCTGCGCGGTGGATTCGGTGTCTTCTTCGTCGACGTTATGGACACCTACTACGGCACGCCCGGCCAGGTCAATGCGCCCTTTTACGGTAATGTCTCCACGACGGCCGCGGCTCCTGGCAGCGGGTCGGGCGTCTACAACGTTTTGAGCTCGCAAAATGATGTGGAACTTGCGCAGAACTCTGTGGTAAGCCCCACGCTGAACCCCACCACGAGCAAGACATTGATCCAGTACAACCTTCAACCGTCCTATGAGATGAAGTTCAATCTTAGTCTGGATCGCGACCTGGGTAAGGGATTTGCCATAACTCCTGAGCTCGTCGCTGGTAGAGGTGTTCACCTTTGGCGAACCTATGCCGTCAACTATGCGCCGACCATAACGATGAACGGACGGCCATATGTACCGAATGCAAACGGCGTCATCAATCCCCTGACGGGACAAGGCTCGATTCATTCGTCCGATGCTCAGTCCTTCTACAATGCAGCGCAAATTATCGTGAAGAAGCGCTTTCTCGACCGGGCCCAGGTGCAGGCCTCGTATACCTATGCCAAGAACATCGACGATTCGACCAGCGGCGGCGTCAGCGGCATCGGCAACGAGCCCTCCACGGAAATCCCCGACGAGTCGAAGTCTGACCGGGCTCGGTCGGGTCTCTTCCAGAAGCATACATTCTTGCTGAACGGCGTCTATCCGGTCCCCGGTTTGACGAGTAGCCGCCTTTTATCCGCGGCGACTACGGGTTGGCAAATCTCCGGAATCGTCATCGCAAATTCGGGGGAACCCTTTACGGTGACATCGTCGGGAAACCGTCCAGAGATCACTACCAGCATTCCCAAAGGAGCGACCGCGGTCCCTGCTAATCTTGGATCCGCATCCACGCCGAATGGAGTAACCGCCAACGCGGGCCGCCCCGATTATGTGACTGGCAGAAAGCCGGCCAATATCTACCAGCATCCCGGAAACAAGAAGACGCAGTCATACTTTGATACGTCGGCTTTTGTGGTGCCGGCATACGGATACTACGGCAACGTCGGGCGCAATTCAATGATCGGCCCTAACTATGTCAACATCGACTTCAGCGTAAAGCGGACGATTCCCATCACCGAACGGTACAACGTCGAACTTGCCGCCGACGTCTTCGATCTGTTCAACCACCCGAACTTCCAGATTCCCGGCACCACAGCGGCGGTGAACGACGCGAGTGCTAATCAAACGCCGACCGCAACCAATCCAACCCCCTGGGTCAATACTTCAGCAGGCTTCTTGACCAGCACGGTCAATAACAACTCCTCCAACCGCCAAATGCAGTTCAGCGCGAAGTTCTCCTTTTAAGTTCCTTAACTAGAAGTAATAAGCAATCAGAGAACGAGGGAAAACATGTTGCGATCTATACGGCCAGGCAATTTATCAATAGCAACTCTGGCAATGGTGATTTGTGGAGCTGCGAGTGCAAGAGCCCAAACCCTACTGGTGAAGGGAGGCACGCTGATTGATGGGACCGGCAGAACGCCGATAGTGGACGCGCGGATCTACATTCAGGACGGCATCATCAGAAATGTCTGGAGCGGAGAAAATGGAGCGCCTTCATTGCCTGCGGGCATTACGACCGTCGACGCGGCAGGCAAGTACATCATTCCCGGGTTGATCGACTCGCACATTCACTACAACTGGTATCAAGGAGAGATGTTTCTCCACTACGGAGTGACCAGTGTCTTCGATCTCGGTGGCGGCCAGTGGTCTGCGGCGATGCAGAAGGGAGTGGAGATGGGCGCGATCCGTGCGCCGCGTTACTTCCATCATGCGACCTTTGGAGATGGCGCCAACGGCAAGGACGATCCCCTCGCCGGCAAGAACACCGCAAAGACGCGTGTGATGGCTAACGTCACCTCGCCGGCCGATGCTGAGGCAGCCGTGGCCGCGATCAAGGGTAAGGCCGACATCATCACTCTGAACGAAGACTGGAAGGCGGAGGACTTCGCAGCCGTGGCCAAAGCCGCGCATGCGAACGGGCTGAGCATCATCTCACACTCCTACAACGTGCTTAATACTTCGGACTGGGGCGTGGACGGAATTGAACACATGACGGGTGTCGGCATGGCCGCGGCGACCAGCGCAGAAGGTAAGGCGGCCATCGAGAAGATGGGCATCTGCCGTCATTCGTACGCTCCTCTGCTCGAGCAGTCATTACCGTGCATTGCGGCGGGCCATAAGAACAGTCTGCTCTACCGGTGGATGGATCCAAGCTACTTCCCGGTCATGATCGACCACCTGGTGAAGAACCACACCTTCCTGAATCCGACACTGGACTTTGAATGGGGCGGCATTATCGACCGATCGCCCCAGTTCGAGTTAGAAGACGATAAGTTGCTGAACAGCCCAAACCTCGACTACGTGCCTGCGGACGAGAAGATGGAATTTCTCGAGCAATATCACTGGGCAGACGGCCGCTCGCCAGAGGAACGTGCAGAGTTCATGAAGGGTTACAAGAATGTGCAGCTCTTCCTCAAGGAGTTTGTTGCGGCAGGCGGGAAGCTGTACTCAGGAACCGACTCCGCTTCGGCCAACGTTCCGGGGCTTTCCTTGCACCACGAGATGCAGATTTTCGTGGATGCGGGTATTCCTCCCATGCAGGCCCTTCTTTCTTCCACCGAGTGGCCGGCTGAAATGGCGCGCATGGACAAGAAGATCGGATCGATCGTAGCCGGTAAGTATGGCGATGTCGTCATTCTGGAAGCCGATCCGTTGAAGGATATTCACAACGCGCAAATGGTGGAGACGGTGATCAAAGGCGGGGTGGTGCAGGACGTCAGCTTCCACCAGGGCTACAACACGCCGTTCCATGTCTACGGGCAAGGCGGCAAACATCTCTATAGCCGGCCGCCGGAGGTTTCGAACCTGGCTCCGAGCTTGGTGACGCAAGGCGATGACGTTTGGGTGAAGGTGAGTGGCGCGAACTTCTCACCGAACTCGATTGTGATGTTCGACGGCAATGCAGTAGAGACGAAATTTGTTGGGGACAAAGAACTCGATGCCAAGGTGTCCCCTATACAGACTGCGGAGCCAGGAAGCTACCAGATAGGTGTATTTACGCCCAAGCCAGGCGGCGGCACCAACGAAGGCCTGATGTTTATCGTTGGATACAAATAACAAGCCACGTTGATGGATGGCAGCCAACTCTCACAATGAGGAGCCAGAAATGAAGTTTGATCTGAAACATGGGACCAATAAGCTTGGAGTGGCCATTCTCTGCGGGGTATGGTTGACTGCTGCGGTCATGACGGCGACGCTGAAGGTAAGGGCGGCGGATGGCCACAAAGATCCTGAGTTCACCAACACCGCAGTCGAGCACAAGATATGGAGCTTGCTGGACGATAGCAAGGCGACGTTTGTTTCGCTGGATATTCCCGACTTCATGTCCCTCGGGGAAGGGTTCGACATTCCGGATGGCGGTAAGTCGATCACGGACTTGGCCAATGCAGCGCCGGGTGGGGCCTTCGATCCGCGCGACCTGGAGAAGATCCCGGCGGAAAAGATGGGATTCAAGGCAACGTGGGTGGTTGAGCGTTACAAACACTACAACATGGACTGGGATATCACCGGATTGAAGCTCACGAGCCTGAATCCGGCGGCGAAGAAATATCCGTGGTTCATCATCATCAACGGCGGCGCTGCAAACTGGTATGAATTCTTTGTCGACCTGAAGAACAGACCGGGCTGGGCTCCGTATCTCGCGCAGAAGATCAACGTCATGATCGTCACCATTCCCGGCAACTTCAAGTACGGCGGGTGGGAGGAACCGATCGAGAGCATCAAGCGCCAACCTCAATATCTGCTGGATGCTGAATTACCTGATACCGAGATCTATCTTCGCAACGCTCTTGTGAATAATCAGGTGGTCATGCAGGGTCTGAAGCAGCTCATCATGAAGAACACCACGGGCGACATCCTTATCAGCGGTCATTCGACCTCGGGCGAACTGGCCATGCTCTCGTATCAGGATCCCGATCTGGCTGCCCGTCTGAAGGGACGCTACTTTGGATGGGGCAGCGGTGGCCCGGCCCGTCTGGCGTTGACGCGCCCGCTCAATCAGCCGGAGAGCGTACGCAGAGGTGGCGGCAACGAAGGAGAAGGCAGGGCCAAGCGGCGCCCCCTGGATATCCTCAGCCGGCGCGACGTACCGACCTACAGCCATGGATACAGCTGGTTCCTAAATCCTCTTTATGTGCCGGGCATGTCTATCCACGACATTGCCGGAGCCTGGCTGAATGCGGAAGCACGGCGGCGTCCGCAGTTCAAACAGCAGATCCAGGATATAGAGCATGGCTCCGGCTATGGCGAGAAGGGCTATGTCGAGGTTGAGATCAATCGGCTGCTCGCGGCTTCGGGTAATTCGTGGAAGATCAACTTTGAAGACGTGCAAAAGGAGCTCATGTCGACGTACTTCACGCGGATGGACGGTTACAAGAAGATGGTGTGGACTGTCGGCCACATGGACCGGAACCACTGGCTTCCCGAAGATCCCATCAACGCACCCGAAGTCTACGTAGCCGATCAGTATCGGGAGATCAACCCCAACGCCGAGGTCCGCCTGATCGTCTGGGATCCTCCCATGACCCACTACGGTCATCTCGAGTTACCCAAGGAGAAAGCTGCAGCAGACTATAGCGTGATCAGGTGGCTAGTCAAATGACAACTACATCCAGACGTGGATTCATGAAGGGGGCGGGCGCCGTGAGTGCGGCGCTGGCAGTACCCTCGGGGCTTGCGGTTGTTCCGCAGGCCGCGGAAGCTCAGGGGCGCAAGATGGCAGGGCGCGGAATTGAAGTCAGCGAATTCAGTACGGAACATTATAAGGTTCGGCACAAGCCCATCCAGTGGCCGAACAATGCGCGCATTGCGGTTACCTGGGTCGTCAACTTCGAAGGCAAGACCGATGCGACAACCTCGTACGACATCGCGTACACCGACTATTCGTGCAAGGCCGGATTCTGGCGGCTGTTGAAGATCTTCGAAGACAATGGGGTCAAAGGCACGTGGTACACCAACGCAATTATCGCCACACGCTATCCGGAAACCCTGAAGGAGCTGGTGCGGTTGGGACACGAGATCGACGGTCATAATTGGGCCAACAATATCTCCATGACGACCATATCGCCGGAAGACGAACGCGAAGTAATTCACCGTGTCTTCAGCGATGTGGAAAAGACCGCGGGTTATCGCATTCCGGGATGGATGGGATCCGGAGAGGCGGAATCTTCCACAACGATGGAGTTTCTTGTGGATGAGGGCCAAGTCTGGAACGGGGACTGGTCTACCGACGACGTTCCCTACACTATCAACGTCAACGGTAAGAAGGTTGTCATCGTTCCGTACCAGCGCGAATCCAACGACACGCAGATCAGTGGACGCCGCTACCATCCCAGTGTCTGGCTGCAGAAGTTCAAGGACCAGTTTGATGTGATGTACGAGGAGGGCGCGACTTACCCCCAATATCTCTCCGCCGCAACCCACGCCTGGATCCTGGCGCACCCTGCCGGAAGCAAGGCAGTGGAGGAGGCGGTTCAATACGCGGCCGGCTTTCCTGACGTTTGGAACACGACGGAAGTTGATATTGCAAAGTACTGGCTCAAACAAAACTACGACTGACCGAGGACGATATGACGCCAGAAACTTCCAGGAATTTATTCGCGACCGGTACCAGGACAGTCAGCTCTCTCGATCACGCCCGCATCCGCCGCGCGCCCATCGAGTGGCCCAACGGAGCACGCGTGGCCGTGACCTGGACGATTATCTTCGAGTTGTTCACAAACCCTACCCCGACTTACAGAATTGAGGTAGCCAAGCAATCCCTTTACGGCGGCCGGCGTGGCATCTGGCGCCTTTTGGACCAGATGGACAGGCATCAGGTGAAGGCCTCATTCCTCATCAACGGTTACGCCGCGGAGAAGTTTCCCGAGGCGGTGGTAGAAGTCAAGAAGCGCGGCCACGAGATCGTCGCCTATGGCTACACAACCTCCCGGTATCTAAGCGATATGACGCCGGAAGAGGAGAAGGCTGAGATCCTCAAGACGCTTGACATTCTTGAGAAGGTAACAGGCAACCGTCCGGTCGGATGGGTCAGCCCAGATCTGCTGCCAGGGGACCAGACCCTTCAGGTTCTTGCCGACGCCGGTCTTATGTGGAACGGTGATTTTCCCAACGACGACCTGCCCTATGTTGTGCCGGTTGGCGGCAAGAAGATGGTCATTATCCCCTTTGCCAAAGAATGCGACGACTATGAGATTTACGGCAAGAATCTCCAGCCGCCCGAGGTGCTGGCTGACTACTTTACCGACAGTCTCGATGTCTTATACAAGGAAGGACAGACCCATCCGAAGATGTTGAATGCTTCTATTCGCTGCCATTACTTCGGACGCGCTGTGGGCACCAAGGCCGTGGATAAAGCGCTCCACTATGGTAAGAGCCTGCCGCACGTTTGGTTTACCACCCGCACGGAGATTGCCGAGTGGTGGCTGAAGAAAAACTACACCTAATTGTCTGCATCGGCGTCGAGCGAATCTGACTCGGCGCCTTGAAAGATAGCTGTCGTCGGCTACTCTGCGCCGGCAGCTATGTTCAGCTAACCCTTGGGAACCTTGAGTCAAATATGCCGCCTGCACATTTGCCCGAACGGGTCGATCTCGAACCGCAAGAGCTTTCTGCACCTCAGTCCCTCAACCTGTCGCCCGGTTTGAACCCAGGCACGAGCGGCGGCAACCTCCGCAAACTTCTTGTCCTGCTGGTGATAGTCAGTGCAGTGGCGTTCACTGCCTGGAGGATCCATGGCAATCTCAGCGGACCCGCCTCCTCGAGACAGGGAAGGAGGTCCGGGAGCGGCGATCGCGCAGTGCCGGTAATCACCGCTCAGGTGCAGCAGAAAACCATGCCGATCTATCTCACGGCATTGGGAACGGTGACAGCTTATTACTCGGTGACGATCAAGACCCGCGTCGACGGTCAGTTGACCGCCGTCAACGTGCGGGAAGGCCAGCATGTACGGAAAGGGCAACTGCTGGCGCAGATTGATCCCAGCCCTTACGCGGCAGCTCTTGCCCAGGCCCAGGGCCAATTGGCCAAGGATAAGGCGGCCGCCGCCTACGCCGATATAGAGGTGGCCCGCTACTCGGCGTTGTTCGAAGCCGGCGTGGCCACGCAGGACAGCCAGCAGACCCAGGTCGCAAATGCGGGCCAGATCGCCGGTGCGATTCAAGTGGACAAGGCGGCGATCCAGGCAGCGAAGGTCAATCTCGATTACACACGCATCACCTCGCCGATCGACGGTGTGGTTGGACTGCGGCAGGTAGATCCGGGCAACATCGTCCACGCGGCAGATGCCACAGGTCTGCTTCTGGTTACCCAACTGCAGCCTATCAGCGTGATCTTTACTCTTCCAGAAGACCAGCTTCCCCAAGTGCAGCAGCCACTGCGGAAAGGGACGAGGCTGGAGGTGGAGGCCTACGACCGGTCTCAGACATCCTTGCTGGCAACCGGCAAGTTGCTTACGCTGGACAATCAGATTGACACTGCCACCGGCACAGACAAGATCAAGGCGGTGTTTGACAACAAAGATGGCGCATTGTTCCCAAACCAGTTCGTCAATGTCCGGTTGATTCTGCAACAGCGTCCGGATACTCTCGTCATTCCTTCGGCCGCGGTGCAGACCGGCTCGCAGGGTAGCTTCGTGTTCGTCATGAAGGATGGCGCGCCGAAACCGGAGGGATCTGGTACAAGCCCGGGTTCAGGTAAATCGGGCTCCGGGCACCAGCACCAACATAAGGTTGCGGAAGCAGAGGCTCCGGTTGCGAAAGACGGCGAAGCGGGAAGCAAGCCGTCGGATAAAGCGACGTACCACGTTGAGGTGCGGCCGATCGCGATCGACGTGACCGAGGGCTCGCAGGTGATTGTCAGCACCGGCCTGGCCGCCGGCGAGCAAGTTGTCATCGATGGCATGGAGAAGCTGAAGAACGGGAGTCAGGTTTCGCCCAGGAAGGACACAGCGAAGTCCGGTCATAAATCCCCAAAGGGGGGTGACCCGGTATCCGATGCCATCTCCCCTGCGGTCGATGGCGACGGGATAGTGGACGCACATGACGGCGATGCCAACCAGAAGCATCACCATCACGAGCAACAGCCATGAGCATTTCGCGGCCTTTCATCTTGCGGCCCGTGGCCACCTCCCTGTTGATGGTGGCCATTTTGCTTGCCGGCGCCGTAGCCTATATGCAGCTGCCTGTCTCGGCGCTGCCGCAGGTGGATTACCCGATCATCCAGGTGCAGACCTTCTATCCGGGAGCCAGCCCCGAGGTGATGGTCAGCTCGGTGACGGCTCCGCTCGAGCGTCAGTTGGGCGAGATGCCCGGTCTTACACAGATGACCTCCACCAGCTCAGGAGGGGGAAGCGTCATCACCCTGCAATTTACTCTTTCCGAGTCGATCGATGTCGCTCAGCAAGATGTGCAGGCTGCTATCAACGCCGCCTACAGTTACCTGCCCACCGATCTACCCAACCCTCCGGTGTACAGCAAGGTCAACCCCGCGGATGCGCCAATCATGACGCTCGCGCTCAGCAGCGACACCTTGCCTCTTAGCAAGGTGGAAGATCTGGCCGACACAATTCTGGCGCAGAAGATCTCCCAACTCTCCGGCGTCGGCTTAGTGTCCATCAACGGGGGACGAAAGCCGGCGGTGCGCGTCCAGGTTAACCCGACGGCGCTGGCGGGGTATGGTCTCAGCCTGGAAGATGTCCGTAGCGCTCTGGGCAGCGCTAACGTCGACCAGGCGAAGGGCAACCTTTACGGGGCCAGGCAGGCATACACCATCGGCGCTAACGATCAACTACTCACCAGCGCGGACTATAACAAGGTGATCATCGCCTACCGCAACGGCTCGGCAGTGCGGCTTTCGGATGTCGCTACGGCAGTTGACAGCGCGGAGAATCTCTACACGGCGGCGTGGGTGGGAAACGCCGGATCAAAAGACGGATCAAAAGAGGGATCAAAAGACGGATCAAAGAACGGCTCTGGGGGAGAGGCGCATGAGGCGTTGCTAAAGCCGGCCGTCATTCTGAATATCCAGCGCCAGCCCGGGGCTAACATCATCAGCGTCGTTGACTCGGTACAGAAGCTGTTACCGCAGCTCCGCGCGGCTCTTCCGGCAGGAATCACGATCCAGATCCTAACCGATCGGACCAACACGATCCGTGCTTCCATCAAGGATGTCCAGTTCGAACTGATGTTGACCGTCGGTCTGGTCGTCATGGTGATCTTCCTCTTCCTCAGATCGTTTGCGGCGACCGTCATTCCGTCGGTTGCGGTGCCGCTTTCCATCGTCGGCACCTTTGGCGTGATGTATCTACTCGGCTACAGTCTGAACAACTTAAGCCTGATGGCGCTGACCATCTCAACAGGTTTCGTTGTCGACGACGCCATCGTGATGATTGAGAACATCTCGCGTTATCTGGAGGAGGGTTACGGGCCCCTGGAAGCTGCGCTGATGGGCTCAGATCAGATCGGCTTCACCATTCTCTCCCTGACGGTCAGCCTGATCGCCGTGCTCATCCCCTTGTTATTTATGGGCGATATCGTTGGCCGGCTCTTCCGCGAGTTTGCCGTCACTCTTGCGGTTACCATTCTGGTCTCCGCCTTCGTTTCCCTCACTCTGACTCCGATGATGTCGGCCAGGCTCTTGAAGCACAAACCGCAGAGCGAGCAAAACGTTTTCTATCGTAAGTCGGAAGACCTCTTTCAGTATGTGATCGCGAAGTACGGCAAAGGTCTCCGCTGGGTACTGGACCACCAGACGCTGGTGCTTCTGCTCACTCTGGCGACCTTCATCCTGACCGTGTATCTCTACATTATTGTGCCCAAGGGCTTCTTCCCTGAGCAGGATACCGGGGTGCTATTGGGCATTACCGAGGGTCCCCAGACCATCAGCTTCAAGGCCATGGCGGATCGTCAAGAGGCGCTGGCTCGCACCATCCTTCAGGATCCTGACGTCGAAAGCCTCTCGTCGTTTATCGGCATCGATGGAACCAACACTACGCTCAACAGCGGCCGGATCCAGATCAATCTGAGGGATCGCGAAAGGCGTTCGCAGTCGGCCACGGACATTATTCGCCGGCTGCAGCCCGCACTCGCGAAGGTAGAGGGCATTCGATGCTTTCTGCAGCCGCTGCAGGATCTGACGGTCGAGAACCGCGTCAGCCGGACCCAATATCAATACTCGGTCGAAGACGTGAATGCGGCCGAACTCGCTGTGTATGCCGACAGGCTGGTGGAGGCGTTTCGCAAGCAGCCGGTTATGGTCGATGTTGCGAGTGACCAGCAACTCAATGGCCTGCAGGCCGAGTTGGTGATCGACCGCGACACTGCCTCGCGGCTTGGCATCACTCCGCAGAACATAGATGACACGCTCGACGACGCTTTCGGCCAACGCCAGGTCTCGACGATGTTCACCCAGCTTAACCAGTACCACGTGGTACTCGAGGTTGCGAACAATTTCCAACGGAACCCCTCTTCGCTCGACAACATATTCGTGAAAAGCTCCAGTGGGAATCAGGTTCCGCTCTCGACCTTCACCCGCTTTGTTCTCAAGCCCGCCGCACTGGCTCTGAATCACCAAGGTCAATTTCCTGTAGTCACTATCTCGTTCAATCTTGCCTCGGGTAAATCGCTGGGCGATGCAGTCACCGCGGTCAATCGCGCTCGCTCTGAACTGGATCTGCCGCCCAGCATCAACGCGCATTTTCAGGGCGCAGCGGCCGCCTTCGAGTCATCGTTGTCTAACGAGCCGCTGCTCATTCTTGCCGCGCTCATCGTCGTCTACATTGTGCTCGGCGTCCTGTACGAGAGCTATATCCATCCCATCACGATTCTTTCCACCCTTCCTTCGGCCGGCGTCGGTGCGATTCTGGCCCTGCTCATTTTCCATGTCGACCTCGGTGTAATCGCCCTGATCGGCATCATTCTCCTGATCGGGATCGTGAAGAAAAACGCCATCATGATGATCGATTTTGCTTTGGAAGCGGAGCGCAATCGGGCCATGGAACCGACGGAGGCGATCTATCAGGCGTGCCTGCTGCGCTTTCGTCCGATCATGATGACGACCATGGCCGCCCTTTTGGGCGGCGTTCCGTTAGCGCTCGGCTCGGGCACAGGAAGCGAGTTGCGGCGGCCTCTCGGCATCACCATCGTAGGTGGCCTGATCGTCTCGCAAATCCTTACCCTCTTCACCACTCCGGTTGTCTACCTGTTCTTCGACAGAATCGGCCGTAGGTATCTGTCCGGCAGAAAGGCCAGTAAACGGTTGCAGCAGCGCGAACAGCGGCCCGCACCGGTGGCGGGAGACTAACTGGATATGGACACGCAGAATCGGAAAACCGTTACTCCGTATGGCATGGAAGCGCTCCGCAATCGGCAATCGCCGGGAGCAGGACCGACCGGGCAGCAGGATGAACGGCTCGATCCCTCGCAGAAGAGTGTCAACTTCTCCGCGGTCTTTATCGAGCGGCCGGTCGCGACCTCTTTACTTTCGCTTGCCGTGATCCTTGCCGGCATCGGCGGTTATCTCGCGCTTCCCGTGTCGAGTCTTCCGCAGGTGGAGTTTCCCGTCATCAGCGTGTCGGCTGCACTGCCCGGCGCGGATCCGGAGACAATGGCTTCAGCTGTGGCAACGCCGCTCGAGCGCCAGTTCAGCCGCGTTGCCGGCATCAATGAGATGACCTCGGCCTCCTCCGCCGGGAATGCGTCGGTTACCATGCAGTTCGATCTGAACCGCGACATCAATGGCGCGGCGCGAGACGTGCAAGCTGCCATCAACGCAGCGCGCAGCCAGCTGCCGGCAAACATGCCCCAGAATCCGAGCTACCGCAGGGTGAATCCCGGCGACTCCGCCAGTCTGGTTCTCGCTCTCACCTCCGACACCATGACCCAGGCGCAACTCTACGATCAGGCCGACTCTGTTCTGGCGCAGAAGATCGCTCAGGTAAGCGGTGTGGGTCAAGTGGCTGTGGGGGGCAGCGCCAAGCCGGCGGTTCGTATTGAAGCCAATCCCATGCTCCTTTCGCAGTCGGGTTTGGGATTGGAGGCTCTTCGCGCCGCCATCGGCTCGGTCAACATCAACAAGCCGAAAGGATATCTCACCGACAACAATCTCCGCTTCAGCATCGGGGCGACGGACCAGCTATTCGGCGCCGCAGCCTACGCACCGCTGATCGCTGCCACTAATCGTGGTCCGGTGAGCTCGGCTTCCGCAAACACCGGTCTGCCGGCCAGTATCGCTTCGGCAGTTACGTCTTCCACCAGCGTGTCGACGACCACACCGGCAGCGGCCTCCGCAGGTGTTCAGAGCGTCACTCGCATCCGGGATATCGGCCGGGTCGTCGACAGCGTTGAGGACATCTACACCGCCGGCAGTTTCAATGGCAGACCGGCGATTCTCATCAACGTGATGAAGGCGCCGGGCGCAAATGTGATTGCCATGGTGGATGATGTCCTCAAGCTGCTGCCGCAACTCCAGGCATCCGTTCCGCCGTCGGTTAAGGTGACGGTTGCGCTCAACCGCACCATCGCCATACGCGAGTCGGTACACGAGGTCACCCGTGCGCTGGTGATCTCGGTTCTGCTGGTCATCGTGGTAGTGTTCCTCTTCCTGCGCGAGGCTCGCTCGACGTTGATTCCCAGTGTCTCTGTTCCGCTGAGCCTATTCGGGACCTTCGCGATCATGTATCTGCTGGGTTACACACTGGACAATCTGTCGCTGATGGCGCTGACCATCTCCACCGGCTTTGTGGTCGACGACGCGATCGTGGTCATGGAGAACATCGTGCGTCACCTGGAATCCGGCATGACGCCTTATCAGGCGGCGATGCTGGGCTCCCGGGAGATTGGGTTCACCGTGGTGTCGATGAGCCTCTCGCTCATCGCGGTCTTCATCCCGATCCTATTGATGGAAGGGATCGTCGGCCGGCTCTTCCGCGAGTTTGCCATCACACTTTCGGTGTCGATCATGGTGTCCCTCGCGGTCTCCTTGACCACGACCCCGATGCTGAGCGCGAAGTTTCTCAAGGCGATAGACGAACACGAGCATGGATGGTTCTATCGTCTGGGCGACCGCTCTCTGAAACGGATCACCCAGGAATACGCCATGGGGCTGCGCTGGGTCTTGCGCCATCAGACGTGGATGCTGGTGCTCACGCTGGCCACCATCGCGCTGAATATCTACCTCTACACGATTGTGCCCAAGGGTTTCTTTCCAGAGATGGACGCGGGACGTCTCAGCGGCAGGATTCGTGGCCAGCAGGATGTAAGCTTCGTGACGCTGCATCAGAAGGCCATCGACTACGTGAATATCGTTCGCAGCATACCCGGCATCCAGAACGTGATGATGTCTCTGGGAGGCAGCGGGCAGAGCGGCGGCGACACCGGCTCGCTAAGCGTCTTCCTTAGTCCGGCGCAGCAGCGGGATCGAGAGGGCAACACCGCGGACGTGATTCTCAGCAACATCCGCAAGCACGCCGCCGGGATCCCCGGAGCGTCGCTTGTGTTGCAAGCGTCGCAGGAGCTGAAGATCGGCGCCCGGGTCTCCGCCAGCTTGTATCAGTATTCCCTGACCAGCGATAACCTGGCGGAGCTGAATGAGTGGGCGCCAAAACTCACGGCAGCCATGGAGAAGATCCCACAACTGAAGGACATCTCCACGGACCAGCAGGACGAGGGTCTTCGCGCGCAAATCGTCATCGATCGTGACACCGCAACTCGTCTCGGGGTTTCCGCTCTGGCCATCGACAATACGCTGGCGGATGCTTTCAGCCAAAGGCAGGTGGCCACCACCTACATGCCGATGAACCAGTATCACGTGGTGATGGAGGTTGCGCCGGAGTTTCGCTCTGACCCTGACGCTCTCAAGAACATCTTCGTCAAAAGCACCACGGGGGCCATGGTCCCACTCTCGGCGGTTACCCACTTCGAATCGCAGCGCATACCGCTGACCGTGAACCATCAGGCGCAATCGCCCGCCGCGACCCTCAGCTTCAACCTGACCTCGGGCGCAAGCCTTAGCCAGGCGACCGAGGCTATCGAGGAGGCGCGCTCCAAAATCGGCATGCCTTCGGACATTCGCGGCGGCTTTCAGGGCACTGCTCGAGCTTTCGAGGAGTCGCTGGCCAGCGAGCCGCTGCTCATCCTGCTGGCCCTGGTCACGGTCTACATCGTTCTCGGCATTCTCTACGAAAGCTTCATTCATCCGCTTACGATCCTTTCCACACTGCCCTCTGCCGGGGTCGGGGCCATCGTTGCGTTGCTGCTCTTCAAGGTGGAGCTGAGTGTCATCGCGATGATCGGAATCATCCTTCTGATCGGTATCGTGAAAAAGAACGCAATCATGATGATCGATTTTGCCCTGGTGGCCGAAAGGAAACAGGGCAAGACGCCCACGGAAGCCATTTTCGAGGCCTGCCTGCTGCGCTTCCGGCCGATCATGATGACGACCATGGCGGCCTTGCTTGGTGGCGTACCGCTTGCGCTCGGTACTGGTCCTGGAAGTGAACTACGCCGGCCACTTGGCATCACGATCATCGGCGGCCTCATTGTCTCCCAGGCGATGACTCTATTTACTACGCCGGTGGTTTACCTCTTCTTCGACCGGCTGAAGCTGCGCATGCAGCGCCTCAAGGGCGGGCAACGATCGCCTCAACCGGGCGCCACCTCGTTTGCCAAGGCTCATCCGGTTCACGCGAATCATCGGTGACTCGGGCGCAAGGGCGCCGCGCACACATCACGGTGCCGCGCCTGGACGCGCCACCTGCGCGCGTTGCATGCAATTTGGAAGCAAGACGGGAGGCTCAAGAATGAGACGAAGTGAATTGCGAGCGGCGGCAGTGGCCTGTCTGATGCTATTGAGTGCGCAAGCGGAGACGAGTGTGGCCCAGCAGCCCCCGTCAGCCGCAGCCTCGGAGACAGTTTCCCGTCCCCCAGCGCCGGCGGCTCCTGCCCCAGTGCAAAACGACGCCACCGGCAACCCCCCATTCCGGCAAGCGCCCCTGCCAAAGCCTACCGAGCCGCTCTATCTTCGCGGCGCACTCCATGACTACGCGCAGCCGAAGGGGCACCTATTCAATCCTCTGGCGCCTTATACCGCGACTGACTATCCGGCTCCACGTCTCCGCAACACGACGCGGTTGGACGGCCTGCTGCGGGATGGCAAGATCTATCTAAGCCTGTCTGATGCCATTGCCTTGGCTATCGAGAACAACTTAGACATTGCCATCACCCGCATCAACCTCGATATTGCCGACGCGGATCTGCTGCGGGCGCGGGCGGGCTCCAGTCTGCGTGGCATCTCGACCGGTCTGGTGGAGAATACCCTTGGCGGCGTGACCTCCACCATTACTGGAGGAGGAGGCCCGGGCGGTACTTCAAGCTCGGTTGGAGGCGGCGGTACAGGCGTCTCCGGCCTGGTCCTGAGCACGAATGGAAGCGGCCCGGCGCCCGAGGAACTCGATCCCGCCTTTACCGGCGCGCTGGACTACGAAGCGCAGAAGTCGACCCAGACGAGCAAGGTGGAGACCGGCCTGCAGTCGCTCAGCCAGAATACCTCGACCTTCAACTTCGGCTACTCGCAGGGCTTCCTGACAGGCACCCAGCTGGACGTCAGTTATAACAACAGCCGCGGCACGAGCAGCAGCCTGAACCAGATTTACAGCCCTCAGTTGCAGGCCAGTTTCCGCGCCACCGCGACCCAGCACCTGTTGCAGGGCTTTGGCCCAGCCATCAACGGCCGCTTTATCCTGCAAGCGAAGAACGACCGCCGTATTACCGATTCCGCCTTTCGCCAGCAGGTTCTCTATACCATCAATCAGGTCGAGAACATCTATTGGGGACTGGTGAGCGCCTATGAAGACGAAGAGGCCAAGGAACGCGCTCTCGATCAATCTACCAAGCTCAGCCAGGATAACCATACCCAACTGAGGTTGGGCATAGCCACCCCGCTCGACGTGATCAATGCCGACACTGCCATGACCGCCGACAGGCAGACGCTGATTGCGTCGAAGTCCAACCTTGAGTACCAGCAACTGATCATGAAGCAGGCGATTGCACGCAACTTGAACGACCCGCAGCTGGCCATCGCTCCGGTGATTCCAACCGATCGCGTCAGCCTCGACCGAACGCCCGAGGAGGATATGCCATTGGAGCAACTGGCCGGTTTGGGCTATGTCAACAATCCGCAGATCGAGCAGGCGATCCTGAACATGAAGAACAACGAGATCACCATTCGTGCAGAGAAGAATGGTCTTCTGCCGATGGTCGACGCCTACGCCTTTTACGGCTCCAGCGCCCTTGGAGGTACACAGAACCGGAACCTCAATTGCGGAACGGCTTCAGCGCCCCTCACCTGCCCGCCTGGCCTCTATCCGCCGGTGGGCTATGGCAGTACGTTCTCGAGCTTGTATGACAACAGCGCACCCAACTGGAGCGTCGGCGTCAACATCACCATTCCCATCCGCAACCGTACCGCGCAGGCCGATCAAGCTCGCTCGCAGATGGAGTACAGGCAGTCTCAGATGCGTCTGGAACAGCTCTATACCCAGATCCGGATTCAAGTGATCAACGGGCAATATGCCCTGACCAACGACCGGGCGCAGGTCTCCGCTGCACAAGCGGAACGTAATTACGCCGCCCAAAGCCTCGCAGCCGAGCAGACCAGGTACAAACTTGGTGCCTCCACGACGGCCAACGTCCTGCAACAGGGAAGGAATCTCGCCATCGCCGAAAACAACCTTATCTCTTCGACGGCGGCTTATGCTAAGGACCGTGCCGCACTTGAGCAGCTGCTCTCCATCACGCTCGACCGCTATGGCATCAGCCTCAAAGCGGCGGCTTCGGGCACGTTAGGACAAGCGCCGGTGATTCCCGACCTCACTGCACCTGCACCCCCGCCGCCACCAAAGCCGCTTAGCCGTAACCTTCCGCCACCCCCGGCCTGATGGCACCTACAAACAGTAGCGGAAAATGCCTAGCTGTGGCGGGGCAGGGGAATAACGGGTCCCATCAGGTCGCTATGCCGTCGCCGCAGGATGTGCGGGGTGACCAGGATGGCCAGGTTGCTCACGTCGAATTCCTTGGTGGTGCTGCTCAGCGCTGCAAAGCCGGGCAGTTCCGTGAGGCCTGGGGTGCCGCTCACGGCATTCGATTCCTGCCGGGTAAGGTCACCCACCACCAGAGCACTGGCTCCGCCGCGCAGATGAATGTCGGCGGTATAGCTGCGATTGGTAAGCACCGGCAGGCCATTGAGACTGGCGCCCTGGAGCGCCTGGATCTTGAGGTCCAGCTTCAGCACCACATCGTCGTTGCGCTCAATCCGCGGGGTGACTTTCAGGGTCAACCCGAGGTCCTGATACTGCACCTGGGGAATCGGCTGGGCGCTGGAGAGGCTGCTGGCGCTGATCCCCAACCCGCTCAACACGCTGGAAAGCCCAGCGCTGGTGATTCCCGGAATACTTACCGAGGAGGCGGCAATGCTGGAATAGCTGGAGGTGGTGATGGGATATCGTGTGCCGCTGCGAATGGTTCCTTCGGCGTTGTCGTCGAGCCGGAGCTGGACCTGGTCGAGCGAGCGCGTGTCCGTCGAGTTCAGGCTTAGATTTCCCGTGATGCCGTTGCTGGTGAGGCCGGTTAAGGTAAGGCCGTTGCCGAAAGTGGCAAATGGCTGGCTCAAAATCGAGCTGGTCACCTCTCCCGAGGCGATCAGAATGGCGGCGATGGCCGCGTAGTCCCCAGCGCTTGCCAGGCCGCTGGAAATGATCTGTTGCACCAGGCTCGAGTTTTGCGAGATTACACTATTCAACTCGGTGGATACATTGAAAACAGTCGTTGTTTGCGGCAGCTGGACGCCAACCAGGCGCGTCCGCGTATTCGCCACCTCGTAGATCTTTACGTCCAGCAGAACCTCGCTCTTGCCGTCCAGGAGGTCGGCCAGGGTTCTATTAAGAGCCTTGAGACTGGAGGCGGGTGCGCGCACCGTCAGGGTACCCAACTCCGGCTGCGCCGCCGCTTGTTGGATGCCGAGCACGTTCTTGGCCAGGTTGCTCACGTCACTGAACTCAGTCGGTGTGAGGCCGGGCAGGCGAAGGGTTTCGAGCGACAAGCGGTCGTATTTGTCGTGGTTTTCCTTGTTGTCTTTGGCGATCAGGACGCGGGCCGGGTCGAGCGGCACCATAAATGAATCGGTCGCCAGGCTTAGCAGGTGCGCAGCCTGGGCGAAATCCAAGTCGTCGGCGTCGAAGCTGATGGTCTTGGTTGCCAGGGAACCATCGTCTACCATGCGCAGGCCGTAGGCTTCGATCACCCGTCGCAGCACTTCCTGCTCTGTGCTCCGGAAGTGAAAGCTCTGTTTCCCCGGCTTCGGCGTCAGCTCAATGGCAGGGGCGAAGTTCGCAGACACAGTATCGGGAGGCAGTCCGGCGAGGTTTGCCAGGTCATCGATATGCTGGGCGACTTCCTGGTTCTTGGGGTCGAGCGCCAGGGCTTCGGCGAGCTTGGCGCGAGCGGTCTCATCCTGCCCCAGTTGCCGGGCCTTGTCAGCATCCTGTATCAGTTTGGTGACGCTGTGCTGGCGTGCGATTTGCAAGTCGAGCGCGTAGTCGTGGTTCGAAGGATCGGCTTTCGAGGCCTTGGCGAAAGCCTTCTCCGCCGCGTCCACATCCCCCTTCTCCATGGCGCGTACGCCCTGCGCATAAAACTTTTCTGCGGCCCGCGTCTGCCGA
>Ga0182024_10005958_pt1 | contig 27003 bp, 18 predicted proteins | sample P32metaG_FD_120480 | JGI IMG/M metagenome (GOLD analysis project Ga0182024, IMG submission 120480) | Permafrost microbial communities from Stordalen Mire, Sweden - P3-2 metaG (Illumina Assembly) | ecosystem: Environmental > Terrestrial > Soil > Wetlands > Permafrost | place: Sweden: Stordalen...
AGTGGTGCATCGCAAAAAGGATGGTGGTCATCCGTCGGCCGCCATTCACTTGCGGAACGCAATCAAGCGGATGTACGGCTACGCGATCGAATTGCGACTTGAACGAAGCCGCTGCTGCGGCGGACGCATACGCGTGATGAGCTTCCTCGGAATGAAGTGCGACACACCGTGGACATAGGAACGGATGGTTGTCTCGGCGAAGTTGCGGCGTTGCAACTCCCCAATCATGAGATAACGTAGGTCGGTCACAGGGAGGCCCTCCATCTCTGCGACCTCAGCTATGTCAACATGAGTTGAACCCGAGTTCAGCGGCTCATAGAACTCATCTAAAACTCATCCCGAGAAATATTCTGCGGTGATAGGCTCTTCTGGATGAATAAGCAAGCAGATGGGCTCTCAGGAGAACAACTTGGACAGCTACGCCGGGCATTACACTGCCCGATTCTGACTCCCGAAGATGCGGAGTACGGACAGGCCCGGCACGTATGGGAAGTCTGTGGCGGATGGCGCCATGATGATTGATCTCTCCCTGATGCGGGAGGTCCAGGTGGACGCCGGGAAGCAAACCGCCCTGCCCAGGGCGGTGCGACCTGGGGCGTATTCGATAGCGAGTGCGAGAAATTCGGGCTTGCCACGACCGGCGGTGTGATCTCGTCGACGGGTGTGTGTGGACTGACGCTGGGCGGCGGGGTCGGTTGGCTCATGGGGAAGCACGGCCTGAGCTGTGACAACGTAATCTCCGCCGGCCTGGTGAATGCGGAAGGCAATCATCTCTCCGTCAGCGCAACGCAGAACGAAGATCTGTTCTGGGCGATTCGGGGCGGCGGAGGCAACTTTGGAATCGTGACGGCGCTTGAGTTTCGGCTGCATGAACTTACCTCTGTGCACGGCGGAGTGATGTTGTATCTGCGGCCTCTCGCGGTGGACCTACTGCGCCAGTATCGAGACCTGACTCTCACCGCGGCGGACGAATTAACAGCCTATGCGGCGTTGCCTGTGGGACACGGCCATCCGATGGCCGCGATCGCCATGTGCCACAGCGCACCGGAGGAGGCAGGCGCCGCCGCTTGCAGGCAGTTCCAGCTTTCCACCCCACCTGTCGCCGACATGGTCGGGAAGAAGCGATATACCGAGATTCAGACGATGCTTGACTTCTCGGCTCCGGCAGGGTTGCATTATTACTTCAAATGCCCGTTTCTCCGCGAGTTAACCAACGAGGCCATCCGGGCTATCGTTGATTACTCTGAAAGGATGCCGACCGAGCTGACCCAGGTCGTGATCGAGCACATGCATGGTGCCGCCAGTCGTGTGCCAGTTACGGAGACGGCATTCGGCCTTCGACGCGTGCATTACAGTATCAACATCATGCCGGCTTGGAACGATCCGGCGCTGGCAGAGAAATGCATCGACTGGTCTCGGGAACTGGCGTCAGCGCTCGAAGCTTTCGGCGCCTCCGATGCATATGTGAATTACCTTGGCGACGAAGGGCCGTCCGCTGTGAAGGCTTCCTACGGGGCTAACTACGCTCGGTTGGCGGATCTCAAAAAGAAGTACGATCCCGACAATTTCTTCCGCTTCAACCAGAATATTGCGCCGGAGAGTCACGCCCAATCCAGAGATTGAAGGCCGACAGAAGCGAGAAACTCTTTGTAGCGCGGATCGCTGTGATACGGTCGAAATTCAATGCTGATCGGAACAATATAAATTGGTACGGATTTCTGATCGACTGCCCGCTTGATCCATTTGAACATCTCGTCCACTTCGCCGAGGGCGGCATAAACCATAGCGACAAGAACGGAAGGGTCCGAGCGTTCCTCGGCGGCACGCACACGCTTGAGCAAAGTGAGCGCACGCTGGCGCTCCCCCTTCGAAGCGTGCGCGGTAGCCAGCATCGCAAGAACTTCGAAGCTTTCGGGGGCAAGCTCGAGTGCTCGCTGATGTTCGGCGATGGCTTCGTCGCAGCGATGGAGCCAGCACAAGTTCCTGCCCATGAACATGTGGGAACGATAGTAGTTTGGATCGATCTCGATGCTTTTTTGCAACTGGCGGAGAGCGAGATCGAATTGTCCGGCGTGCTGCTGCGCCACGCCGAGATAGAGATTAACGCTGGCGGAGAGGGGCTCGATCTCGCGAGCCCTTTGGACTGAAGCGACAGCATCCAAGTGCTTTCCGATGGCTGAAAAATAGAGAGACTGCCAGAGAAGCGCGGTAATCAGGCCGGGCTCGAGCGCAAGGGCAGCCTGGAACTCCTTCTCTGCGCCGGCCCAGTCGTATTCGTACCAGCTCTTGATCAATGCCAGCGTGCAATGCGCATCGGCGAGAGTCTCATCCAAATCAAGGGCCTTTTGCAGGTGAGAGCGTGCCTGGCCAAGTGCCTCCAGTGGCTTCATCATTCCAACGCGTATCGAGCCCATCTGCGCATAACAGTCAGCGAGCCCTGCATAGGCTGGCGCAAATCTGGAATCGATGGCAAGCGCCTCCTGAAAGTACGTCATGCTGAGGCGGATGCCATCCGGCGTCATCTTGTGCCAGAAGTAGCGTCCTCTCAGATAAGCGTCGTATGCAACCGCAGAACGTGCATAGCGGCGCGATCCGACCGTGGCACTGGGAAACAGTTGCAGCGCCAGCGATTGGCTCACCTGCTGCGTCACCTCTTCCTGCACTGCCAGCAGGTCTGCCGATTTGCGATCATAGGTATTTGACCAGAGAATGCTCTTGTCGCGCAGATCGTGCAGCTGCGCGCTGATGCGAATCTTGTCGGCCGAGCGCCTCACGGAACCGCGTAACAGATAGTCCAGGTTCAACTGGCGTTGCAACCGGTCCATGGGATCGCCGGCTCCCTCGCTACCCTCAGGCCTTGGTACGGCGGTCACCCGCAGGCGCATCGGATCGATGCGGGAAAGTGCGGAGATCATGTCCTCGGTCAGTCCGACTGCGAAATAGGCCTCAGATTGTCCCGAGAGATCCTCAATGGGGGCCACTGCGATACGAATCCGCTTTTCTGCCGGAACAGGTTCAGAGTCTCCGCTCTTTTCGATCTGAGCAATGAAGCGGTAGCCAAGGCGCGGAAGGGTCTCAATGTACAAAGGACGCTCGGCTTGTTCATTCAGAGCGAGACGTATCTGACGAATACAGAAATTCAGTCCCTGCTCGAAATCGACGAAGGTATCCTCACCCCAGATGGCGAGGCGAATTTGTTCGCGCGTCACCAGGGAGCCGCGATGATTGAGTAGAAAGGCAAAGACGCGCGCCGGCTGCTGCTGCAGGCGAACCGTACTGCCGCTCCTGCGCAACTCAAAGGTCTGAGCGTCGAATTCAAAGTCTCCGAATCGAAAAGCGTGCATGTGGGAAGGCGGCAGGAATCAGGCAGCTTCCCGCGATTATAGCAATCGGTGTTCCTATTTCTGCCTTTTTCGTTCACCCCTCATCCGGCTTCCAGCCGTAACCAGAAGCCACCGCCTGTTAGGCGGTGGAGGATTCACAAAACTCGATTCGACCATCTTCATCGTCGATCATGGGAGCCTTTCCTCGTATCTCTTCAACCAACGCAGGATCGCGTCGGCAACGGTGTACGGCACTCAAATCAACGAAACGTTTCGATGCGCCGAGTGGGATCGGGATCACGAGCAGGGCAACGCCGAATTCGTGCTCCGCGAGGCTGCACCGAATGATTGGTATTGGATTGAGAATCCGCTTTTCAAATATGAATACGAGGCGCTAGTCGCGGCGGGAAAGTCGGATCGCTACATCTGCGTGGAACCGCAGGGGCCATGGGGCTTCCTAAGTGCGGTGAGTGAGTTGTTCCGTCGCTCTGGAAAGTCAGCAAACGACATCAAACATGTAGGCGGCAGGGCAGAGTGGTTTGATCGGGCTGTGATCGAAGCAGGACAGACATTCAGCCAAGGATGAACAACGATGACAGCAGCTCGCTCAACGGTCATTGGATTTTTGACAATGTCCTTTATCGTTCACATCTGGGGTTAGCAATCCCACAACAGGTTTCTGGGGCACTTGTCCGAGAAGGCGACTATTCGTCAATATGAATGGAGTTGGCTCGGTTGTGACGGTGACTCCAGAAGCTGCTTCGAAGGCGCGAGCGCGATTAAGACGGCGCCGATGATCACAAGGACAGCCACCCCGATCAGTTCTCCACGTGCGACCATGTTGCGACACGCCTGGGTGCCCATGAGCGCGGCATGAGCGAAACTCGACCATGCTGTGAAGGCAATCACGCTGCGACTTGCCGACGGATCGCGGATGGCTAAAAGTAGAAAGATGCCCAGTGTGACGTACAAGCTGAACTGCATAGAAAGCGCAGGGGCTTGTCGGATAAACACCACCATGGGGTAGCCCAAAGCGATAAAGAGCAATCCCACCACCGCCAGCACGATCTTCAATGCCAATTCACGATTCATGGATCTCCTCCGAAAGGCCGCCTGACAACGGGACCTGCGACCTGTTAATGCATTTGTCTGCTTGCACCGGCTCTGGGAGCATCATACGCAGGCTGACTCCTGTAAGCTCTTCGGCATGGTGACGGGAATCTCGCGACCACGTAGAAGCCTTGGCATCGCCGTCGGGATGAGCGTTTATCGTTCCTTATCCGAAGAGCGGTGAAGGTTCCGCATGGATCGTGTCGTGCTGAGTCATTTAAGCTATCGAATCTCGTGGCAGCGCCGACGACAGTCTTGCGCAAGAATCATTGGAACGGATGGGAGCGCGCTCGTTGCCGTATTTTGCCCAATGCCAGCAGGATGCCGTGAAGCAGTGCTTCCGGCCGTGGCGGACATCCGGGGATGTAGACGTCAACGGGAACGACTGCATCCACTCCGCCCATCGTAGCGTAGTTGGCGCCGAAAATTCCTCCGCTGATGCCGCAGGCGCCGACGGCCACCACGACCTTCGGATCCGGCGTGGCGGCCCAGGTCTTGCGCAACGCCAATTCCATGTTGCGAGTGACCGGACCGGTGACCAGCAGCATGTCGGCATGACGCGGCGAGGCCACGAAGTGAATGCCGAAGCGCTCGATATCGTGGACCGGGTTGTTCAATGTAACGATCTCCTGCTCACACCCGTTGCAGGAGCCTGCATCCACCTGCCGGATCGCCAGCGACCGTCCCAGTAAGCTCTGAATTGCCTCTGCAATTCGCTTACCGGGCACTTCGAGGACTGGGCCGTTCGCGGCCACCTGCAGCCCGGCGTGGGTACCGTCGGGATGGAGTGTGTATTCGGCGGTAAGCACGAGGTCGCGACGATCGATGGCCGCAAGCTCAAACTTCCGAGTCATGCGTACTGCTCCGTCGGCGGATGCTGCCTCACATTCGCCGCAATAGATGCAGCGACCGTAATCCACCGTGACCCGCCGCACGCCGTCTGAGTCGTGGAGGGCGATGGCTCCGGTGGGGCAGGCTTCGGCTGCGGGACGCGCGTCGTTCCATATCTCGAAGTCAAACTCCGGGCATCCGCGGAACTGTTCGGCGAGGCGCGGCGATATGCGCGGATAATCGGCCGTTGCGGAGCCAACGCTGAACGATTTTTGGAGGATCTTGAACATCGTGTTACCGATCCGTTCCCGAGTAGGACAAATTGAAGCTCTTGTTGATCGCCGGAAAATCAGCAACGATATTGCCTTCGACAGCTTCCACAATGGCCGGCCAGTTGTTGATGGATGGATCCTTTACCTTGCAGCGTTCGATGCGATTGCCCTCGCCGGTGCGGACCCAGTGAACGATCTCGCCGCGCCACCCTTCAACGGCACTTAGCGCGCAACGGCCCGGCGGTATGGGCTGAGTTGGAGCCCGGTGCGGACCTTCAGGAAGAAGTGCAACCGCCGCGCGGATTATTTGGATGGACTCGCCGACTTCATCGATGCGAACCTGCACGCGATGGCGCACATCTCCCGCCTGGTAGACGGGAACTTTGAAGGGGAGTTGGCGGTACGCTTCGTATGGATGATCGCGCCGGACATCGCGATCGACGCCGGAGGCGCGCCCTGCCACGCCGACAATTCCCAGGGTTAACGCCTTCTCCGGACGCAGGATTCCTGTGTGCTCCAGACGGTCGCGAGTGGAATCGGAGGACTGAAGAATCGCCACCAGATCGCGGAACTCGCGCTCCACGACTTTAAGTGTTTTCTCGATCGCTTCCACCTGATCTTGCTGCCAGTCCCTGCGCACGCCGCCAATGGCGATCATTCCGCGCAGGACGCGGCTTCCGGTGAGAGTCTCGTTCAAGCCCAGCACAAGCTCTCGCACGCGCCCGGCATGGGCGTTGGCAATCGCGAATCCAACGTCGGTGGCGATGGCTCCGACATCGGCGATGTGATTTGCAATTCGTTCGAGTTCGAGGAGGATGGTGCGCTGGAATTGCGCACGCATCGGAACTTCGATCTCCGCTGCCCGTTCGACGGCCTGGCAGAATGCAGTGCCGTGGGAGAAGGCCGAATCGCCCGAGATGCTCTCGGCCAGAAAGACCGCGCGGTGAATGGGGAGACTCTCGAAGAGCTTCTCGGTTCCCTTGTGCGTATAGAACATGCGGAGTTGCAGGTACAGGATCGGCTCACCGGCAACGGCAAAGTTGAAGTGGCCGGGCTCAATGATGCCGGCATGAACCGGGCCGACGGGAATCTGGAAGACGCCCTCTCCGTATGTCGGCCGGTAGACGTGCTGCTCTCCCTCAAACCGTGGAAGCACGGTGTCGAGCGGAAAGTTCTTCAGCAACGGATGCACATTAGGCCAGTTATCGTGGAGCGCGACGCGCCGTGGATTCGGGTGCCCCACTGCCTCGAGACCAAACCAATCCTGAATCTCGCGCTCTTGCCAGTTGATGGCCGGTAGCTCCGCGGACAGCGACGGGAAGGTAGGGTGGTCCCCGGGGATGCGAGCCTTCAGAATCACCCAGGTTGGGTCACCCGGACGATCGAATACATAGTAGTTATAGAAAACGCCTTCGGCACTTTCCCGATCCTCGGCGAAGACGGTCACGATTCTTGCCTGGTGCTCGGCGATGAAGTGCCGGACTATCGCCGTGACGTCGGGGCTATTCAAATGAACCACAACCTGATTGAAGACAGGTTCCTCCACGGAGCGGACCGACTCCGGAAAACGCTGGCGAAGTTCTTCAAAGAAGGCCGTCATTGTCCGCTCACCACCTGCGCGGCTCCACGAATCAGTGCAAGCACCGGAGCCGGCACCCAGAATCCTATAACGACCAGCGCCGCAGCCAGAGCTAGGATCGAACCATCCCGCCAGGGACGGGGTGCCGCAGCCGGTGTATCGCCGCGCGGGCCGAGTATCATGCCGCCGACGTGCAGCAGCGCGCCCGCAAAGACGCCCGTTCCGAAAAGGACGAAGAGCACGCCGGTGAGAAGATGCCCGCCATCGAAGGCCGCGCGCACAATCAGGAACTCGCTCTGAAAGAGGCTGAATGGCGGCATGCCGATGATGGCCAGCATCGCCATGAGAAAGATGACGCCGGTCAGCGGCATGATCCGGATTACGCTGCTCTTGATCTCAGAAAACAGGTCGGTCTTGAAGTGCTGATGCACATTGCCCGCGCAAAGGAAGAGCAGCGATTTCGCGATGGTGTGAAAGGTCATGTGCAGCATTAGACCCAAGGTGCCCAGCGCGCCACCCAGGCCCAGGGCTGTGACCATGATTCCGGCATGATCGATAGTGTGATAGGCCAGCAGGCGGCGATAGTTCTTTTGTACCAGGATGAACGGAACGGAGATGCCCATCGAGAGCAATCCGAAGAGCAGCAGAAGACGGCCAGGATACTCCGGGCCAAGAGACCGGCTGGTCAGGATGTAGAAACGGATGAGTCCGTAGAGGGCGCAGTTGAGCATCGCCGAAGAGAGAATTGCGGCGGAAGGAACCGGGGCCTCGCTGTACGCGTCAGGCTTCCACGTATGCATAGGCGCAAGGCCCGCCTTGGTTCCATAACCCATAAGAATAAGAACGAAGGCCAGTCGCATCGAGGTCTTATCGAGTAGCTCGGCGTGCTGCGCCAGCACAGACCAGTTCAGCCCCACCAGCGCGTCAGAGCCGGCAAGCCGGTGGCCCGCATAGTAGGCCACCAGGGTGCCGAAGAGCGCCATCGACAAACCCACGCCGCCGATGATGGCATACTTCCATGCGGCCTCAAGGGAAGTGACCTTGCCATAGAAGGTGACCAGGAAGACCGAGACCAGCGTCGTGGCTTCGATCGCCGCCCACATCACTCCCAGATTGTTGGCCACCGCCATGAACATCATGGAAAACACGAACAACGGTGTGAGCGTATAGTACATGCGAAGCTGTGCGAGCTGCTCCTTGCCGCTGGGGTCGTCGCCGAGTTCTCCGCTCTTCTGGTCGTCCCGCAGGTAGCCGATGGAGTAAGTCGCACACACGAGCGCCACCAATGCGGTGAGAAGAATCACCAGCGCACTGAGCGCATCGGCATAGAAGAAGCCGTTTGCCAGCGAGACCGTGCCGCGGGCGAGCACCTGCGCGGCCAGCACAATGGCGATGAGAAAGCCCAGGCCGAAGCCGGCTAGGTTGGCGGCTTCCATTTCCTTGCGGCGGCGCACGAAGAACGACGCAGCGGCGGTGGCAACGGGGATCAGCAATAGAGCAAGCAGCAGCATCTTATCCTCGTAACCTCCGCAACCGGCTCACATCTATCGACTCGAAGGTTTCGCGGATGCGGTAGACGAGAATGCCCAGCACCATCGCCGCCACCAGCACATCGAATAAAATTCCCAGTTCCACAATTAGCGGCATTCCATAGGTGAGCGAGATGGCCGCGAGAAAGAGGCCATTTTCCAGCGACAACAGGGCCAGCACCTGCGTCAGTGCCTTGCGGCGGTTAATCATGGTGAAGAAGCCGATCAGGAACAGAGAGATGGCTACGGCAAGCTCGTTGTGGCCCAAGCCGGGCTCGTTCTGCTTATAAAACGACTCCGCCACAACGTAGCCCAGCAGCGTCAGTCCGCCGGAGATCACTACGGAGAGCGGCACGTTGATGATCGGCTTGATCTCTTCTCGGATATCCATACGCACCACGAGGCGCTCAAAGAGGATGGGCACCAGAATCACCTTCACAACGAGGGTGAGCGCGGCGGCGATGTAGATATGCGGCGCGTGGTTGAACCAGGCGATGGTTGCGGCAATCGTGGCGAGAAGAAACGATTGAATCGCGAAGATGCGGATGTGGGTGACGATCCAGCGCTGGGCCACCACAGCGATCTGCAGGACCAGTACCAGCGCAGCCATCAGGGTAATGATTCGGTCGCCGAATTGCATATCGAGAAACGGTCTCATAAGCATCAGAAGAGGAAGGTGGAAACCAGCGCCAGCGAACCCAAAGTGAAGGCCACCGCCAGCAACTCCGGCACCCGAAAGAGCCGCATCTTGGCGTTGACGGTTTCGAGCAGAACAATCGCACAACTCAAGAACAGCAGCTTCGCGAGCAGCCAGCCAATCCCGACGAGAGCGCCGAAACCGAACCACGTCGGCTGCAAACCGAACGGCCAGAAGCAATTGATCAACAGCGTCATCAGGACCAGTTGCTTGATGGATGCCGCCCATTCAACGAGCGCCAGGTAGGGGCCGGAGTACTCGAGAATCATGGCCTCGTGGATCATCGTCAGTTCGAGGTGGGTGGCTGGATTGTCCACCGGAATCCGGCCCGTCTCTGCAATCAACACCAGCGCGAGTGCGGCGAAGGCAAACATCTGCGCGGGGGCAAGAAAGCGCCAGGTTTGCCCGATCGCGGCTCCGGCAATCTCCGTCAGGCCTGTAGATCCGGCGCCGATGGCCACTGTGAAAATGGCCAGCATCATGGCCGGTTCTGCCAGAGCTGAGATGGTCATCTCACGGCTGCTGCCGAGACCGCCGAATGAGCTGCCGGTATCGAGTCCGCTGAGCGCCAGGAAGAAGCGGCCGAGGCCAAGTAGGTAGATCACAGCCAGCACGCCGCCGACCAAGCCGAGCGGCGCATCCGCGGCGACCATGGGAATCATCAGCCCCGCCAGAATTGTGCCGAAGAAGACGATCCAGGGCGTTGCCGAGAAGATCCACGATGCGGTCTCCGGAATGACCATGCCCTTGCGAAAGAGCTTGTAGAGATTTCTGTACGGCTGAAGGATGCCGGGGCCGCGCCGTGTTTGCAGCCGCGCCTTCAGCGTTCGAATGACTCCCGTGACCAGCGGAGCCAGTGCCAGCAGCAGGAAGAGTTGGATTACCGACTCGAGAATCCGCTCCATCATCCGCGCACCCCAAACAACAGCAGCAGGATCAGCGTGATGAAGATGTACGCGAGATAGGCGTTGATGCTGCCCGCCTGAATCGCTCTCATACGCGTTGCCGCGGCCATAATCCGCTGCCGCAGCGGCTCGTAGAGATGCTTCTCAAACGTGGGCTCGATTTCGCTCTCGAATCGAAATGCTCTGGGATAATACGGCGAGACTTCGTACTCCGCCTGAATCTCCCGGCGCGGGCGATAAAGGGCTGAGAAGATCATGCGCAGCGGTTTTGAAAAGGCCGTGGCAGTGTATTCGTTGTCGGCGGTCAACCCTGGGAGGCCGCAATCCCACGCTGGCCCTTTGACGCTGCGACGTCCCCAGCGAATCGCCAGCGGAAGCGCGAAGGCCGCGCCCGCCAGCAAGAAGAGTAGTGCCATCCCGACGGTCGAGATGGTGCCGCCGTGTGGTGTTCCCGGCGAGAGCGCCATGCCGCGCGCCGTTACCATCGCCGAACTCGCGCTAACGCCAAGCGTTTGCTGGGTGATGGGATCGAAGACCCGAACGAGCCACGTTGCGCCCAGGCCCGCCACGACGCATCCCACCGCAAGGATCGCCATTCCGGCAATCATCGAAGGCGTGGCTTCCTTGGCATCCGCGGCTTGCTCGCTGCGCGGCAGCGCGAGAAATGGAATCGCGAATGCCTTTACGAAACAGGCCGCCGCCAAGGCCGCGGTGAGCGCCAGCAGTGAGCCGGCGATGGGAAACATCAATCGCGTGAGGCTCTGCGTAGTGCCAAAGCCGGCAAGCAGCGCCTGGTAGGTCAGCCACTCGCTTACAAATCCGTTTAGAGGTGGCAGCCCGGAGATGGCCACGGCACCCACCAGGAAGCATATGGCTGTCAAAGGCATGAGCCGGATCAGCCCGCCCATCTTCTCCATGTTGCGCGTGTGCGTGGAGTGCACCACGGATCCAGCACCCAGAAAGAGCAGTCCCTTGAATGTCGCGTGGTTGAAGGTGTGATAGAGTCCCGCGATAAGCGCGAGTGCCGCAAGATTGGGCTGGCCCAGCGCGCGAAACATGAGCGCAGCGCCGAAGCCCATGAGAATGATGCCGATGTTCTCGATGCTGTGCCAGGCGAGCAGGCGCTTCAGGTCGTGCTCCATCAGCGCGTAGAGCACTCCGAGTAGAGCGGAAACCACTCCTAGCGCCAGCACGACGGTTCCCATCCATATCGGAGGTGCCCCGTAAAAATCGAAGAAGACCCTTGCCATGCCGTAGACGCCGGTCTTGATCACGATACCCGACATGAGAGCCGAAACGTTGCTGGGCGCAACCGGGTGAGCTTCAGGAAGCCAGATGTGAACCGGGACCAGGCCGGCCTTCACGCCGAAGCCGAAGAGGAAAAGCAGAAAGACCGTGCCCTGCTGGAGCGGCGACAGGCTCGAAGCCAGCAGGTGAAAGCTCGAGAAATCCAGACTTCCGCTTACAGATGTGAGGAGCAAAAAAGCAATCAATAGTAGACCGCTGCCCGCGTGCGACATGACAAGGAAGAGCACTCCGGCGTTGCGCGCCTCTTCCTTTTCGTGCTCAAAACTGACCAGGCAGAAGGCCGATAGCGCCATCACCTCCCACGCCACCAGGAAGAAGAAGACGTTGGACGCGGTGAAGACCAGCGCCAGGCTCATCAGCAGCAAATTGAAAAAGAATCCAAAAGCGCCCAGGTTGCGGCGGCCCTCCATCTCCCGCAGGTAGCCGAACGAATAGAGCGACACGGCGGCGGCCAGCACCCCGAGCGTCACGTTGAAGTATGCCGAGAGTGGATCAATTCTGACAGCCCAGGAAAAGACCGGGTTGCCGAACGGAAGACCGATCACTGTGGAGCTGCTGCTGAAGATTGCGAACGCCGAAGCGGAGAGATCGAGAAGCGAACCCGCCAGCGCCGCCGCGCAGCCCGTCCGGCGAGCGGCAACCGGTTTGCGCCACAAGGCCAGACTGGCCATTGCCCCTGCAAGCCAGATGGTGATTCCGCTCAGGAATAGCCCAGAGATCATCGGGGAGAGGCCTCAGATTCCACTTTCCCTAGCATCTGAACGGCGTCGACGAGGCTTCCTTGAATGTACTGGCGCATGATGTCGAGAACCTGCACCGGCACCGGATTTCAGTCCTGCGCCCGGAATGCATCTCCTCAGCGGCACCCAACTCGTTGTCTGGACCACAGTGGCGACATTGGCCGCTACTTTCATGACACGCCGAATGGCTTCCAAGCCCGGAGCATCCAGTAACTCCAGACTAAGCAGAACAACGTCAACCGGGTGTTCGGCTAGATATTTTTCGGTGCCTTCGATGCAATCCCCGTGCGTCAACTCGAACGCGTAGGAGCCCTGATCCTTGAACATGTCTTTGATCATTTGGGCGTCTTCTCGGTTGTGCTCGGCCAAAAGAACACTCTTAACTGGTCTCTTTTTCATTGCCTGGCTCGCAACCTGTCTGGGCTTAGGTTTTGGATGAGACAATTTGATTTGCTCAATACCTGAGAAACTGACGGGATCTGAAACTGCCCTGATAAGTTAGCCATGGGCGACCATTATCTTTTGAGGATCGTGGAAAGATCCCGCCGGATCTAGAGACCGGCTAGACGTGCCTCGGGTTTTTGGAGGGAGGGTTATTTCGTACCTCTGGCGAATATAGGTCACACTGTACCGTGTTGCAGAAAATCTGGTCTGATCAATTTTGTACATTCAATAAATCCCGCCGCTTTCCCAGCCGACGGGATGATTATTTGCCTTTTAGGTAATGTCGCATCTTGTGGCGAAATATGGATCACACCTTTGCGCGCCGCAAAAATCAAAAATCCGGTCTGTTCACTTTTATATTTTGAAAAAACTCCCGCCTGCGTTGGCCCAGGCGGGGGACGAGTCCTTGTGCGATTTCGCGTCTCTCGTCAGCGAAATCAGACCAAACATTACCGCGCCCTTAAAAAACGGTCTGTTCAATCTGATACATCCTGAAATGACCGGCGGAGAAATCGCTAATCAACCCACTCGCGCTTCTGCGTGAAAGCAGATCCCTTGTCTCATCCGACCTTCAGTGCCATCAAAGTCACCTTTACAGCGTCGGCAGAACCATGCCATGCGACGAGTCGCCGCCGCCCCGCCACTTCAAAGCCGCACATCATGCCCACCTCAGTGACTTGCACAGACATCTGCACCCGGTCAGACCCATCCAAAGTACATAGCCTTCCATCGGGACGGCTTCCTTCAAGCCGCCGTATCCGAAGCGCCCCATTAAGAGCATTCCAAATGCGCATTACTGCGTCGCGGGGCGCTCCAAATACAGCACTAAGGCTTCTCGGAAAGTGAGTCATAAGATTCCGATGAATTCTGAGCAATGGACAATGTTGTGGTGGAAGAAATTCACATCCGCAGGTCTCGCCGCTTACGAGAAGCAGCCGGTTGTGAGACGGAATCAGGGCAATGAAGCGGGTGAATAGCCACCACCCGAAGGTCAAACGCAGCTTATTCTCGAAAGCAAAGGAAACCACCCGCAATGAATTACGGGTGCGATTGGGGCGGGGATTGAAAGAAAGCCGGAGCCGGCGCAATGGTGGACAGCGGGCCTCAAATATGGCTCTCGTTTAGACGAATGTCTTCAACGGATTTCTTCGATTCCTTCATAGGCACTACCGGCTTGGTCTCCCGGATTGACAGAACGGGGGCGGGTGCCTCGGGCGATGCCTTCGTGGCTCTCACAAGGACACAGGTGATGTTGTCCACACCCCCGCACTGCTTCGCGAAATCAACCATCGTGCGACACTTCGCCGTCAAATCCAAGCCGTCTGCGACGGCGAGAACGATGTTTTCGGGCCGCAAATAGCGCGTAACTCCGTCCGAGGCCAACAGCAGCATGTCTTCCGATTGCAGCCAGGCCTCAAAAAGATCCGGCTCAACCGTCTCCTCCACACCGATTGCCCGTGTGATGACCGATTGCAGTTTGGATGGCGCCGCGTCCTCGCTCGACAGATTCCCGGCGCGAATCTGCTCCTCGACCAGGGAATGGTCGAGAGTGATCTGGACACACCTCTTCTCGCGAATCAGGTAGGCGCGGCTATCGCCGACATTGCCGATCACAGCTCGATCGCCGTCCAGGCAGACGCAGACGAGAGTCGTACCCATGCTCTGCAAAGCCGGGTCGCTTGCACCGGCTTGGTAGACGGCCCGGTTGGCTTCGAGAATCGCTCCCATCAGGCGCGCCTCGATGGCGATAGGCTCGCCTGCATCCACGCGATCTGCGGACGAAGATGCGAAGGCGTCAATCAGAGCCCTTACCGCCAGGTTGCTCGCGACCTCTCCTGCCGCGCATCCACCCATTCCATCGCAAACTACGTACAAGTGATGATCGGAATCGAATCCGTAACTGTCTTCATTGTTTTGCCGCACGCACCCAACATCCGTTACTGCCGCAAAATCAATCGTGAGCGTCGGGATCGGGCTCATGTGCACTGCCTCTTGGCGCAAAGCGTTAGAAAGAAAAAGGAGGGTAATGCGGACGGTCAACCCTACGGTACTTCGACCGTTTCTTCTCCAGGGTCGGCGAACGTAATCACGCCGCCCCAAATGCACATCAATTGGGAAACATTGTCGAGAGTTGGGAAGTTGCCCAGCAGGACCGTCGGTGCGCCAGGAACCCAAGGTGCCGGCGTATTGGGAATGCAGGGCATGGGAGTCAGCACTCCCAGGGCCGCGGCCGTCGCCGCCGCGACTTCCGGATTTGCGGGAGACAGGCACATTCCAAACGGCATGATGTTAGTCATCGGGACATGGTCCATAATGTTCGCGTCCGGTACCTGGTCGGTAAGTACCTTATTTGTCGGGAGCACTACGAGCGAACTTGGCGCCATTCCGAATGTGCATTGCATCATCGCTCCCATGCAGACCTGCATCGGCATGTTTCTTCTCCCTTCCGATGAGTCTCGAATATACTGCGGAAACCTTGAATGCGGGAAGAATAGACATCGGGAAACTTGAGGCCGGTCACCGGCGATTGAGCGCAACCGAATTTCCGGAATTCGGGAACCGGATCTATTGCGGTTCCTGCTCTGCGGCGGTCTTGGTTCTCTCGAGCCCCGTCAGCGCTTCATGGTTACTCGGTTCACAAGCAAGGACCTTCTCGTAGAGGTGTGTTGCGTCCGAATATCGTCTTCCTTCCCTCATATCTTCGGCCCTTCGGAGATACCCGACGATCTCAGAGGTTTCAAGCTGGCAGCCGCTCCTTCGCGCATCGGCGGTCACGGACCTCGTTGAAACCTGAGGAACTGACCCGGCTCCGACTCTAGGGGCGGAAGCGGCTGACGTCAGAGGATGCGTCTTAGGTGTTGTCGCTGCGGATGGCCGCGATGGAGGACTTGAATTGCTGCGAACGGGAGGAGGGGCCTGGGGTTGGAGGACGGGAGTTTCGCGGCTCGCAGGAGCAGGGCCCTTTACCACCGATCGGAACGCGCTGTACATGCCCCAGAGACCGGCACTGAAGACCACCACCGCTGCCGCCACAGCCGCCAGCCTCTTGGGATCGCCGAGAGAGGCTCGCCAGTTTCGCTCCGTTGTTTCCACGGAACGGAACACAGGGAAGGCCGAATACATTTCTTTTGCCGGTTCCCGATCGTCTGCGGGATGCAGCGGTTCAGGCGGAGGCAGCGTCGGTGGCTTCTGCGGCAAAGCCGGAATCGTTGTCAGCGTAAGCTGCGGTTCCGACTGGAGCAATTCAAGTTTTTCCTCCGAAGTCCAGAGATATTCGGATACGCCGAAACGTCCCGCAAACGAGCGCAGTGGCAGGCCTTTATAGGCTGCAATCTTTTCGCTCAGATCATGAGTTACGAGAATCTGCGCCGGTTTAGAAAGCTTCAATAGGCTCAGCAGATCATGAGAGGGCTGAACATCATGATCCCCGGATTCGGATAGACCGGATGCGCCATCCTCCTGATTCTCCGGATTGGAGAGTCCGGCACTGGAATTGATAGCGATCGATAGAGCAACCGGATCAGCGCCGCTCATGCTTCGGAAGCCCTGGAGGCCCTGTTGAATCTGTCTCGAAACAACCAATGCGTCCGAGGCGCATTTCAACCCCGCCACACAAAGCTGTTCTTTGCCGGCAAGTACGGTCGCGTGCCGCGCGCCGACCACATCTTCGATCAAGGCGAGTACTCCCGGGAACCGGGTAAAGCCTTGCTCGCTGTCGGCGGAGTCTGTGGACCTTGCCGCCGGCGACCAGAGTCGAAAGACCATTTCGATCTTGTGCTGCACACCGGAAGAGGTGCCGGGGGGCGAACTGGTCGACAGAATTTCCATGCTTATAACTTCGGATGGGGGACGGGATTCCTGTTGCGTCTGGTCCTGTGGAGTTGATACAGTAGAGCGAATTATAGCATAGGGCATTTTGAGACTTCCCCTCCCCGGCTTCACGTGCCCGATTTGGCGAAACGTTTAGAGGATCAAAATGTTAGCGTCTTTTTTCGCCGCGATTGCCGGGAGGCCTCGTAGGCTTATTTTTCTATTTTCGTTGCTCTTGCTTCTCGCGGCACGCCCCTTGAGGGCGAAGACCGCGGGGCTCGTCGTGATTGAGATTTACCCCGATCGAAGCGGATTCTCCTACGAGCAGATCACCAACTTCATTTTGAACGACAAGAACGAAGTGTCTTTGTGCTCTGATAGGTCGTCCGCCATCGACAAATCCGAGTACCACAAACTATCCAAGATCACGCTGGCACCCGGGATGTCGCTCCTGCGCGACGCCAAGGGCGTCCTCATGCTGACGCAAGGGTCTGCCCAGCCGGGATGCATTGTTCCGGCGAATCTCAAATACGATAAGGGCGATAGCCTCGCCGCCGCCCAACTGGCGGACCGGGCAGCCCCTACGGGGCAGGTTTTGGCCGCATCCGACCCTCCGCAGAGTGCGATCGCTCCGTTGAAGACTGGGGTCGTACTGATATTCGTCGCCGCGCCGGATCAGGAACTGGCCGAGTATCTGCGTGCGGATCGGGAAGCGGACGTGCGCGGCTGGCGCGCATATCTTGCAAAATTCCCAACAGGCTCGCATGTCGGAGCGGTGAAGAAATCCCTTGCCGGGATTTTCCTTCAGTCCGCAAATGGCGATTTAGCTGCCTATTTCGCTTCGAAAGGAGGAGATCCGGACTACGCCAAGTTGAAGGGTGCCTGCCTGTTGACCGATCAGGCAAAAGGCCTCGTTCCCGATGACGAAACCACTGCGCTCAGCCAGAAAGTTCATGCCGAGATCCTCGGCATCAGCGACGCATCGGCCAAGAGCCTAAGCCTGTACCGCGCCGCCTTCAACAAGCAGACTGCCGGGTATTCCAATCTGGTGGTTGCGGAGAAACTCGCCGACGCGGCGTTCGACATCGACCCTGCGTCGCCGGAGGATCTCGATGCCGAAAGACAGGCCAAGGAGACCCGTGCGGCTTTCGACAAAATCATGCGCGAAACGGAATCCCAGATCTCCGCGCAGCTTCCCGACGAAGCGATGAAGAAAATCGCGCCTGTCCGCCCTTTTGCCGACGAGAATCCGAAAATTTCAGAAGACCTGCACGCGATTGCAGCGCTCTATATCGAGCAGGCCAAGAAACTCGAGGGGGTTCCCGACTGGACGAACGCAATTGCGAACCTGCAGAACGCACTTGCGATTGTGCCCTCGCCCGACACCCAGGCCATGTTGACGAACGCGAGAGACAAGGCGAAGGCGGCAGCGGACAAGGCCGCTGCGGATGCGGCACTCCGAAAGAGCCAGGAATATATGGACAGCAAGAGGATCGTCGAGGCTTTCGAAGTACTCGACGACCTGCCCCCTGCGCCACACGCGCTGGTGAACGATGAGATCAACGCCCTCAAGGACCAGTATGTGGTGGAAGGCCAGAAGACGGCCAAGGCTCTGCAGAAGGCCCATGATCCTATCGCGGGTGTGAACGACGAAGAAGGGATCCAGCGAGCCTACGGAATTCTGGAGCGCTGCAGCCGCCTGAACAATGATCAGGATATCGAAACGCGCGCGTCTCTACTCGCCGATGATCTGAGCCAGTTTTATCTGCGCCAAGGGAAGAAGTACGCGGAAAAACCGGACGGCAGCGGAATGAACATCGGCTGGACATATCTCTCGGAAGCGCTTCAATTCAAGTCTTCTGCAACGACCAGCGCCATCCACGACGAGATGGCAACCGTCCGCACCAGCCACCTGCTCAAATCCCGGCTTTCCATGCGGGTTGATTTTCGCGATCAGACGTCCCGCAAAGAAGCGATCGACTTCGCCTCGCAGCTGACCGACGCGATGGCCAACGGCCTGGAGGCCTCCGGAATGAACGTTAGGGTCATCCGAGCCCAGGACGCGACTCCGGTGCAGCCGGGTTTCCAGATCGTCGGCGAGGTGATCCGCAATGAAAAGGGCACCTCGGAGGAGACGATCGCGAAACAGTCGTATTACCGTTCGGGACAGCTGCAGGTTCCGAATCCCGAATGGAACAATGTCGACGATGAGCTCGAGAAGACAAAGAACGATCTAGATTCGGCGCGGAGCGCTCTCGAGGGTGCAAGGGCGAGAGGGAAAAAGAAGGACATCGACCAGGCACAAAATACGGTTCAGGAAGAGCAGCAGAAGGTTGCCGATCTGCGCAAGAAACTAAACACGATTCAGCAATTCACTTCCCGCGACCAGGAAAGTCCCTACACCTATTCACGAGTGAACTATCATCTCAAAATCGTTGTGGAGCTGCACTTTCGCATCATTGATGCCGATGGCAACGCGACCGTGCCGACTGTATCCGTCGTAAAGGAAAACCCGGTGACGGAATACTCCGTGCTCAACGATGTAAACCCCCTGGACACGAGAGGTGTGCGTAAGGAAGGACAAATTCCGAACCTCGACGATCTGCTAGAGCAGACCCAGAGTGCCGCCCGGGACGAGTTGATCAAGACGGCCAACGCGAAGGTTGCCGAATTGCCAGCGCTGATCCTTGCAACTGCCGACCGTAAGGCGCAGCAGGAAGATAACGATGGTGCGGCGGAACTTTATATCCTCTTTTTGAACTCCACGGCGCCCGCCAATACACCCGAACGTCTTCGCGCAGGCCAATTCCTGCAGAAGGTTTTTAACTTCAGGGATCTCGGCAGCACTGAAGTTCAGGATTGAGCAGTTGATATCGTGGTTCGACCTAAAGCAGTTGGAGGAACGTGAACGGCCAGACCGGAACACAGCTGCCAAAGAAGATCGGGAAGTACGAGATCGTCGCCCCGTTGCGCGGTGGTGGCATGGGGCGCGTATTCCGTGCGCGTGACGCCCGTATCGGCCGCGATGTCGCTATCAAAAAACTCACCGAAGGGTATGCCGGCAATCCGGACATGCTGAAGCGCTTCTATCAGGAAGCGGGGCATACGGGGAACTTGCGTCACCCGAACATCGTGATCATCTATGATTTCGGCGACGAAGACGGCCAGCCCTACATCGTGATGGAGTATCTCGATGGCGATCCTCTCGATCAGCTGATCGCGAACAATGCCTCGCTGCACCTGAGCGAAAAGCTGAACATACTAGAGCAGGTCTGCTCCGCGCTCGCCTACGCTCACTCGCATGGAATCATCCATCGCGATGTGAAGCCGGCCAATATCATCGTTCAAAAAGATGGAGTCGCGAAGTTGCTCGATTTCGGCATTGCGCGCGCGGATGACCAGCGGATCGACGGCGGAATGACCCGCACCGGAACCATGGTCGGAACCCCGGAATACATGGCTCCGGAGCGCTTCGAAACGGGAACGATCGTCGACCCCCGCTCGGATATCTTTTCGGCCGGGGTGGTTCTCTACGAGATTCTGACCGGAACGCGACCGTTTCCAGCCAAGTATCCCGAGGTGGTCAATCAGATCCTTCATACCGACCCTCCTCCGCTGCGGCAGTATGTGAGCGCCTATCCCTCGAGTCTCGATCAGGTGATGAAGCTGTCATTGGCAAAAAAGCCTCAGGAGCGCTACTCGCACGCTGGTGACATGTCCTCCGATCTCAATGCAATCTCCGTGCAGTTGAGGAGGGATCGGGCGGCCGAGCTCTTGGCAGAAGCGCGAAGCGCTGCGGACAGAGGGGACCTGGCACAGGCCAAGCTTCTGCTGCGCCAGGTTCTCCGTTTCGATGTTCAGAATCCCACTGCCAAGGAGATGATGCAGGAGATCAACGTGCAGGTCAGCCGCCTGGAAGTGCGCCATCGCATCGAACAGCTCATCGCGGTTGCGAAAGAGGCGGTTCGGGTTCGCAATTGGGACCATGCTGAGTCGGCTTGCTCCGAGGGCCTTCAACTGGACACCGGCAACGTCGATCTGACCGCTCTTCTGTCAGAGGCAGAGGCGGGTAGACAAAGGAAGGAGAAGATTCAGCAATATCTGCATGAGGCCGAGTTCGAGCGGAACCGCGGCAATTACATGGCGGCATCTGAGAATGCGAAGAAGGCACAGGAGCTCGACCCGACCGACTCCCGCGTTCTTGCCGTCTGCCGGGAATTGGAACAGGAGCTCGAGGAGCGGAGGAAGAAATCAAATCTGGAGAAGCTTCTTCAAAGAACTCGCGAGCATCTGGCGGCGCAGCGGTTTCCGGACGCGGCCAAAGCGCTCGACACCGCAGAGAGCTTGGATTCGACGGACCCCGAGATGCTTCTTTTGAAGGACAACTTAAATGAAGCGGTGAGGCTGGAGGAAAAGAACCGGCTGGTTGTCTCCATTCAGGAACAGATCGATCAGGCAGTGACTCTCGAACAGACGCAGGCGGCGATGGCTCAGTTGACTGCGGCGCTTGCAACGCATTTCGCCGAGCCGACTCTGCTGCGCCTAAAGCTGAAACTGGAGCCCCGCCTGAGGGATCTGCAGGTCAAGCGTGTGGTCGTTGTGGTCAACGAGGCATGCAGACGCCTTCCTCCGCAGGAAGCGCTGGCCAAGGTTCGTGAAGCACTTACGCATTCCCCCGGAAACGCCGATCTGCTCAAGCTGGAATCGGTCGTTCTCGAACGACTGGCGCGGGAGGGCCGGGAAAGGTGGCTCGCCGAGTATCTCTCGAAGGCGCACGCGCTGCTTGAAGACAACCTCTACCTTGAGACGGTGAAGGTGCTTGAGAGCTGCCTGCAAGCGGGATTTTCCTCGCCTGACATCATCGAGCTGCTCGAAATGGCGAAATCGCGGGCCACCGAGCGCGTGTCTCAGGAACTGGTGGAAAGAAGCTTTCTGGATGCCAAGAAACTGATCTCAGAGCAGGATTACGAGGCAGCCATTGAGCTCCTTGTTCCCGTTCTTGCCCGCACCGACGAACCGTCGCTGCGTTCTCTTCTCGAAGAAGCAAGGCAGAAGCTGCAGTTACTGGAGCAGCGCATCGACCACTTGCTCTCTGAAATTGATTTGCTTTCCCAGTTGGGCCTTTATGACGCTGCGGTCGGCCTGATTCGGGAAGAGTCCGACGGGGTGCGCAAAGGGAAGCGCCTCCAGGCGGCCTTCGATTCCTGCGCAGCGATCCTCGAACGTGAGGAAAAGGAGCTTACGTCGCTCGGGGGTCTCTACGCAGCGATGGATCGCCCGGAGAGCGCCGCTGCGGTTCGCCAGCGTTCGGACGCGCAAGCTTCCTCCGCCTGTTCATCCGGCACTCACGAGATCGAGAAACGCCTCGAAACCCGGGTCCAGGTGATCGCCGATGGCCACCTCGCGAAGGCTTTTGAAGCCGCCCGCCAGGCTCTTGGTGCCGACGACGCTGTGCTCGCCGAGAACGTACTGCAAAACGTTTCCGAGTGGCAGGCGTGCTGCAGCCCTGCTTTGGGTGCAGAGTGGAAAGCTGTTCACTCCGAGATTTCGGCCGCCAAGAAGGTTTTGCGCTTTAGAAAACGTTCCCGCTCATAACGGATAGAGCGATAGATCCAGCTCATCTCTAAGAAAATCAGTGCGGTTGTGAGATCTAACCGCTGGCGGATCTCCACTTAAATGATGGCAAACTGCGGAGTCTAACAATGGTCACTTCTAAATAGAAGTCTTCTCCGATACTCTTCAGGTGGTATTTCCCATGGATCCCCTTGAGGTGCACCAGATCGGTCGCTATCAGCTTCTCGACGTGATCGGGAAGGGCGGTATGGGTATTGTCTACCGCGCGATCGACACGACCATCGAAAGAAAGGTCGCGATCAAGATGCTCCTCGGCGGACGCGAGGGCGGAGACGCCGATCTCCTTACGCGTTTCTACCGGGAAGTCCGCTTCACTGCAAACTTGCAACACAAGAACATCGTGACCGTCTATGCGCTGGATGATCTCGGCGGTCTTCCCTACATGGTGATGGAGTATCTCGAGGGCCAGAGCATCAGCCAGCTCATCGCCTCTCGTCAACCCATCGCTATCATCGAAAAACTGGGACTCATCTGCCAGGTCTGCGAAGGACTCCAGTACGCCCACGACCGGAACGTAATCCATCGCGATGTGAAGCCAGCCAACATTTTGGTTCTGAATGACGGTGTCGCCAAGATCGTCGATTTCGGAATCGCCCGGGTCGAGCTCTCGAGTGCCATCACGCGCACCGGCCAGATTGTCGGAAGCATGTATTACATGTCGCCGGAGCAGACGAACGGCGTCGCCGATAGCCGCACTGACATCTACTCGACCGGCGTAACACTCTTCGAGTTCCTCACCGGGGAAGTGCCCTTCAAAGGTGTGGATCTGTCTTCGACGCTGCGCAAGATCGCCGAGGACCCGGTCCCGCCGCTGAGCAAGTATCTGGCCAATTATCCGTCGGCGCTGGATTGGATCCTGGCCAAAGCCATGGCGAAGGATGTGGCGGAGCGCTATCAGACGGCCGAGGACTTTGCCTACGATCTCTCCCAGCTTCTCGATGGCCTGAAGCGCGAGATGACGGACGAGTTCATCGCTCTCGCGAAACAAGCGATGGCCGACCGGGACCTGGAGCTAGCCCGTCAAAAACTGCAGGAAATTCTGAGGCTTGACCGGAGAAATCAGGCGGCGAATGAGCTCTATCGCGAAGTGCGCGAGCAAATACAGTTCCAGCAGCGCTCGGCGCAGATTGAACACTTGAAAGCGCAAGCGGACATGGCGCTGGCCGGCCAACAATTTGAGGAAGCCCTGGAGTGCATCGAACAGGCGAAGCGGCTCGCTCCCGACGACCAGACTCTCGTAAACCTGTCCGAGTCCATTCGGAACCAGATTGAACGATCGCGGACCCTCTCCGAGGCGCTTCGGCAGGGGCAGGCTGCACTTTACGCGGGCGATTTGAACGAAGCGGGAAGCGCCGTCCGAAAAGCGCTCGAAATTGACAACACCAATACCGAGGCCCGGGCGCTCGACACCTTGGTCCGCAAAGAGCTTGAAGACCGGACAAGGAGGGCGCAGCTTCAGGGATTTCTCGATGAAGCTCGACGCAAGATTGCCAGCAAGAACTTCCTGGCGGCCCTCCAGACTCTTCAGCAGGCGCAGAGCATTGATCCCGCGGATTCGAACATCAAGGAGCTGTTGACGTGGGCGGCGAGCGGCCACGAGCAGGAGAAGCTGCGCAACGAACTCCGAAAGTACACGGATGATATCGGCCAACTGATTGGCGAAGATCAATATGAAAAGGCGGTCGGTCTCGCAGAAGCGGCTCTAGGGAAGTTCCCGGGCGACGTCCCGCTGACAAAGCTATACGAGCTTGCGAGGCGGCAGCAGGATGCACTCAAGCGGCGGCAGATCATCGATCAAGCAAGCGTAAAGGCGAGAGCCCTGATCGACGCCGGCAAGGAACAGGACGCGATTCGAATTCTTGAATCCGCCCTGCAGGATTTCCCCGGCGATTCCAATCTGGAAATGCTGCTCGAAATTGCTCGTTCTCAGGCGGAACAGAACGATCAGGAGATGCAGGATCGCGAGCGGCAGGTCATGCAGCTTGCAGGTGCTCCCCCCGAAGAGAGAAACAAAGCGGCCGCCGAAGGCATCTCTCTTCTCGAGAGTTCGCTCACACGCAGGGTGCCTGTTCCCCACCTCAAGGAACTGGTCGCTCAAGTGCGGGAGCTTACGCAGAATGTAGCCTTGCCGGATAATCAGGCTGCACGTTTGCATGCCGCGCTGGCAGAGTTCGAGGCTAGGGCCGCAAAGCGAAAACATGATCTCGCTGAGTTCGCCGGGTTTAGTCAGGGGATTCAAAATTCGACGGATTCTTCTGAAGTGGAGTCTCTCGCTGAGCAGGCGCGCTCAACCTACAGTCAGTACCCCAAGGATGAAGCCTTCAGGCGGGAGTTCGATCGGATCAAAGGATTGGCCGGCGACTTTAAAGCGCGCCGGGACGCCGTAAGCAACGAGATCTCCGGCCTTCTGCGGGGCATGCAGAGTTCTAAAAATCTCTCTGAACTGCAGAAGACCGAAAGCTCAGCCCTCGCGATCGCCGCGGAGTGGCCTCGGGACGAATTTATCGGCAATCTTCTGCACCAGGCCTCGGCGTATGTGCAAGAGGCGGACCGCATCAAGAGTGCGGCTCTCAAGGATCTCGAAGAGTTGTCCCAATCCGTTGCGTCCGCCCGCAGCCGGGGCCAGATCAAATTTCTCAACGATCAAGTGGCCATGCTGGCTTCAGAAGTCGAAGATGAGGAGGTGTCCGCGAGAGCAAACGCTGTGCGGCAGAATGCTGAACAAGGGCTCAGCCGGATCGACAGCGCCGTATTGAGATTCTCGGAGTTGCGAGCAAAAGCGTCCTCTGCGGATACGCTCGCAGAGGTAACCGAATGTGAGAGTCGGGCGACTGCGTTCCTCGAAGGCGGCGATCAGTTTGAGGAGACCCAGGATCTTCGTCAACAAATGGGCCGGGTTCTGGAAGAGCGGAAGAAAGAGTATCGACGGGTCAGCGCTGGTCTTGAGCAGCTGATTTTGAATACAAAATCGGCGGGCAACTCCGAACTTGATGCGATTCTCGGCAGGGAGCAGATTCTCCTGAGACGCTTTCCGAAAGAGACTTGTTTCGAGAGCCTTCATTCCAGCTTGCAAAGTGCGGTCGGGGAAAGGAAGAGGCAGCTCGCCGAGGACCTTACATTTGACCAGGCCGCGGGACTCGAGGAACCGGATGATCTGCTACTGGAATCAAGTCTAGACACGGGAAAGGCAGCGACGGCCATCGGGTCAAGGAAAGCACCGAGCCGTTTCGGCCTGCTTATTTCTGTTCCGATCAGCTTGATTTTGTGTCTCGGGGCGGCTTTGTACGAGTTCCCAAGAACAGTCCATGTTACGTCTGAACCGAACGCTACCGTCAGCGTGGGGGACAGCTCCTGCCGAACTCCTTGCAGCCTGCGACTGAAGCCCGGGGAATACCGCCTTTCCGCACAGGAAAGTGGATACGCAGAAAGCGATCAAAGCTTGAAGGTGGGTTGGTTCGAGTCATCAACTACATATTCGATCTCCCTTGTCCCGGCCGCAAGTACGGAAGCCTCGCAGGTCTCTGCGCCGCAGGAACACGGCTCCGCTGGCGTCCAAAAGACGGCAAGGATTGAGGTACAGACCGAAGTCCCCGGAGCATTGGTCTACGTCGACAACTCCGCAAGTTCAGTCGGTCAAACCGACAAGAACCGCAACTATCTACTCCCGACCACACCCGGTGTACATACTCTGCGCATCGCAAAGCCCGGCGCCGGCGAAAGTGACACGCAAACGGTTACGGTGCGAGCAGACCAGGTCGTGGTAGCGTTTCTGCCTTTTAGAAGGGAGTCAGCGAAGCCGGCGGAAGTTCAGAATCAACCCGCCAATAGTCCGCAGAGGAATGCGGTCTCAGACTCCCGGCCCGCGACGGGAGGTGCGGTCCAGACGCAAGTTTCCACTTTCCTCGCGATTCAGGCCCCCTTGGGGGCCGAAGTTCACATCGACCAGCAAATCGCCGGGCATTCCACCGGAGCGGTCTTGAAAATCCAGGTGCAACCTGGCTCGCATAGTGTCGAAGTCTTCCTCCAGGGTTATCAGCCGTTCCGGAAGCAGGTCGCCCTCGAACCGGGTCAGGAAGCTGAGCTGGCGGCTGCCTTACAGCCGATTCCGGTCGCTCCGGCGACCCCGGCGAGCGCACCCAACCCTTCAGCGTCGGGGAGTCTTTCGGCCAATGACAGGAATCAGATTCAGGAGACCCTGAATCGGTATGCGACTGCTGTTGGTCAGAAAGATACAAAACAGCTTCGCGTTGCGTGGCCAGACATTCCGAAGAATCAGCTCGATTCCCTGAGGGACTTTGTGCGGGATCACAAGGGTGCTGCAATCGCATTGAGCGTAACTCGGATCAGCCTTCTTGAAGGCGGGGTGGACGCCGTCGTGACTTGCAAGCAGACCTTGCAGTTCGATGGCAAAACTTCGTCGGCCGACGTGACGCTCTACATGAAGAAGCTCACGACCGGCTGGATCATCACACAGATCCCAAGATCGAATTAAATTAATTGAAGCCTGAATTCGATTTTCCTCGCGGAGACAAAGTGTGTTCGTATAGGGAGGCTGGCTTATCTAATCGGTGCGACGACGTATTTGTGCGTGCCCAGAGTCGTGGCGTTTCGACGGATATCGCTCTACCGCATGTGATTAATTCTTTTTCGTATGCTTCGCAGAAGATGTGCGAAAAGAAGGCGTCGACGATAGAAGGAATTTTAGGGTGGCTCATCTGCTTCGCACCTGTGGCTCGCCAAAATAGCGATCTGCTGTCGGATCAAGTAGGTGGGCTGTGTACCTGCTTTGGCATGTACCCGTGCAAAACTGGTCTCATGCTG
>Ga0182024_10005959_pt1 | contig 27002 bp, 21 predicted proteins | sample P32metaG_FD_120480 | JGI IMG/M metagenome (GOLD analysis project Ga0182024, IMG submission 120480) | Permafrost microbial communities from Stordalen Mire, Sweden - P3-2 metaG (Illumina Assembly) | ecosystem: Environmental > Terrestrial > Soil > Wetlands > Permafrost | place: Sweden: Stordalen...
CGACCGCACTCAGAGCGAAGCCGAGCAGGAGGGCGATCAGTGCACCGCTGAAACAAGACCAATAGAAGTCGAGCGACGATTCGTATGTCGACCACGAACGCTTATGGGGCTCGTCAATTGCGCGGGTGGACAGTGGCGTCCCCGTTACCTGTCCCGCCGCTCCTCCAGAGGCGGCATCCTTCGACCGTGCTTCAGCTTGGAGCTGGGCCTTAGCCATCCTTACGGCCCGTGCATAAAACGTGCCTGCGTTCGGGAGGTGCAATCCGATAAGCCACAGAAGGATGACTATGGGCAGCACGACGCCCAACTCCATTACGGAGATACCGTGGGTGAAATTGAGGATGGCCAGGTTGACGGCAGTGAAGATCACCCAGCGGACCTGCCTTTGACGGAGGACTCTGGCGAACCCTCCGAGGGTCAGGAAGAAAAACAGCGCTCCGAACCCATTTGTTATCAGACCGTTGCTGAACAGGCCGTCGAGCCCGGCGCCGCCATAGGGGCAATCGATGAGAAGGCTCACAATGCCCGCCACACCGGCCGCCCGCCGGTTGAGGCCCAACGACCTGGCCGTGAAAGCAACGATCAGCGGGAGAACGGCGAATGAGCCAACCGCTATTACCTTTATGGAACCGGTGATCGAAAGTGTTCCGAACGTGACGAGATGTACGAGGTATGCGGCCCATGAAAGGCCCGGGCCGTCGAAGAGGAACTCCTCGTAACCGACTATGAAACTCGGGCCCCATCCGTCCACCAAGCCGTGGTTGATGAGATGGTTGGCAGCAAATTGCGCCCGGATCACGTGGGCCAGGGCGTCGGCGCCTCCTGAAGGCCGCGGCCCCCAGTCCGGCACCGTCATCCACAGGGCGATAAGGAGGCCCACGATCGGGCCGACAGCCATGAGGAACAATCCGTCGGGATCGGCAATGCGCTGGTACCGCTCGCGCACCGCTCGGACGGCCGGCACGCGAGACCAGTAGCCGACGGGGTCGGCCGTAGCCACCGCCTCCCGCGCCGAACCGGCGAGCGCGCTCGGGCGCAAGTCGGGCATGCGCATCAACCCGACAGGGTACCTTCTGCCTCAGCCCCTTGAACGGCCAAGACCATTTAGGGACGGCGAGTGACCGTCTCCGCGCGCTTCGTGCGCTCGAGCAGTTACCTGCCGGGCGAAGCGAACCGTTCTCTGACGGGACGCCGCCCGAGGACCGATCTCACGGGACGGCGAAGCCGTAGATGGGCACGCCGTTTGCGAAATACGACTGGGAAGGTAGGTACGGGCCGTTCACAAGCACCGATGTCCAGCCGCCGGGGTCAGGGCCGGCGTCACCTTCGACCGTGTCGATCGCCCCATCGGGCCATACCTGAGCGACAATGCCGATGTGGGGCGCAGTGCTGGCATTCTGTGGCCCGGTCCCGTAGAGGACGAGGTCGCCAGCGGCGGGCTTGGCAGTAACCGAGACGACCCTGGTGTGGCTCCTGGCCCAGTAGTAAACGCTGCCGGCGAACGGGTAGCGCGGGATGGCTATGCCCGCACTCTCCCAAACCCATGTTGCGAACAGGGTGCACCATTCCTCACAAGGACCGTAGGAGTTGCAGAAATTCCTGCCGGCCCGGCCGGGGCCCAGCTGGCTCGTAGCGATCCTGACGATGTCGCCATGGGCGCCGGCACCCGGGTGATCGAGGCTGACAGGGAACGCCTCCGAATCGAGCAGCCAGTAACCCGGGCCCGCCCGGTCGGCGACGATGGCTGAAATGGGTGGCCGTGGTACCGCAGTATTGTTGCCCCCGAAATACTGTGCGTCGCCGAAGGCGTCTACTTCGCCATTGCCGCAGACAAGCCAGTAACCCAGGCCGTCCGCGGTGACGGCGATCCCGGCGACGGGAGGATGGCCGCGCATCCCGCCCAGACGCGGGGCGTCCCCGTACGGGATCACCTCTCCCCCGCCCTGCACGACCCAGTACCCACGGCCGTCGTGAGACGACGCTATCGCAACGACTGGAAGGTTGTGCAGGTTCGTCGCACCGAGGGAGCCGTAGTACCTCGCGTCGCCGAACGCGTAAACCTCCCCGTGGCTGCCCACGAGCCAGTAACCCTTCCCGTTGGGGGTTGTTGCAAAGCCGACGATCGGTTCAGGGACGTGCATGGGACCGGTGGATCCGAAATAGTGGGCGTCCCCGAAGGTAAAAACACCACCGTCCGCGCCAACGAGCCAGTACCCGCCGCCGTCGGGGGTCGGCGCCATTGCGACAATCGGCGCGTGAAGAGCGAGCGCTCCGGTGCTCCCGAAGTACTCCGCGTCGCCATAGGTCAGGACCCCGCCGTCAGCCCCGACGAGCCAGTAACCTTGTCCATCCGGGGTGGCGGCCATTGCGACTATCGGCGCAGCAAGATGTACCTGCGTCGGGCTGCCGAAGGACTGCGCCGCACCATAATCCAGCACGCCGCCGTCTTTGAATATCCCCGTCGCCGCGGCCCGCTCGCCTGGTCGCCCTGCGGTGGGGGGCGGCTTTGTCGCACCCGGCGCCTGTGCCGTTGCGGGTTGAGCAGGCATCAAGACTGTCGAGGTCGCCGCAAGGAGGCTCAAGCAAGCAGATGTCGCCCCGCGGCCGGCCGCACTGGCCCGCATGTCACTTGTTTACCATGGGGGACCAACCGTTCGAGGGATCCGGCGACGGGCAGTGGCCTGGCGAAGGTTCGGCGAAGCCCGCGGAGCCCCGCCGATCTGGGTAGCGTTGCCAGGCGTGCCCCAGGACAGCTCCTCGAAAGCCTGCCGATGATCGACCACGAGGTCAGGTCCCACAAAAGCGCCGAGCCGCTACCGCGCGAGGAGCAGCTGGCCTGGAAGCTGGCCGAGGTGGCGACCGACCCCGTGCCAGTGGAGGCCGAGGTTGCCGAGATGGTGGTGAACCGGCTGATCGACGACGCCGGCGTCGCTGCCGCCGCCCTCAGGCGTCGCCCGGTCGCCAACGCGCGCGCCCAGGCCCTCCGCCACGCTCTCCCGTCCGGCGGGGACGCGGCAGTCAGGGAGATCGGGGCGGTCCGGCCGGGGGGAGCGACAGTCTTCGGCTGCCCGCACGGGATGCATGTACAACCCGAATGGGCTGCGTGGGCCAACTGCGTCGCAGTGCGGGAGCTCGATTTCCACGACACCTTCCTGGCAGCCGAGTATTCCCACCCGGGCGACAACATCCCACCTTTGCTCGCCGTCGCCCAGCACACCGGCTGCAGCGGCCACGACCTCGTTCGGGCAGTCGCGACCGCCTACGAGGTCCAGGTCGACCTCTGCAGGGGGATCTCCTTGCACGCTCATCGGATCGACCACGTCGCCCACCTCGGGCCATCGGTGGCAGCGGGGACCGGGACGCTCCTTGGGTTGCCGACCGAGGTCGTCTACCAGGCCATTGGCCAGGCCCTCCACACGACGACGGCTACCCGACAGTCCCGCAAGGGTGCGATCTCCACCTGGAAGGCGTACGCGCCAGCCTTCGCCGGAAAGGTCGCCATTGAGGCTGTCGACCGAGCAATGCGTGGGGAGACGTCGCCGTCGCCTATCTACGAAGGTGAAGACGGCGTCATTGCCTGGCTCCTGGACGGCCCTGACGCCGTTTACCGGGTGCCCCTTCCCGGGCCGAGCGAACCCAAACGCGCGATCCTGAGCACGTATACAAAGGAGTACTCGGCGGAGTACCAGGCCCAAGCCTTCATCGACCTTGCAAAGCGCATGCGCGAGGACAGACGCCTGAGAGACTTGGACGCTGTGAGCTCGGTCCGTATCTATACGAGCCACCACACCCATAACGTCATTGGGACCGGCTCCGGCGACCCGGAAAAATTTGACCCCGACGCATCCCGTGAGACGCTCGACCACTCTCTCCCGTACATTTTCGCAGTGGCCCTGCAAGACGGGACCTGGCACCACGAGACTTCCTACTTGCCCGAGCGAGCGCACGTGCCAGGCACCGTCGCCCTCTGGCGCAAGATCAGTACCGAGGAGGACCCCGTGTGGACCAAGCGCTACCTGTCCGGAGAAGCGTTCGGGGGGCGAGCGGTTATCCAACTGGCCGACGGCAGTACCGTCGAGGCGGAGATCGTGGTGGCCGACGCTCACCCCCTGGGTGCAAGGCCCTTCGGGCGTGCTCAGTACATAGAGAAGTTCCGCCGCCTCGCTCACGGGACGATACCCGAAGCCGAGCAGGACCGTTTCATCGGCCTGGCTGAGCGCCTCCTCGAGTTAGGCCCAGGACAGGTGCGCCTGTTGAGCTTGATCGCGCCCGGACTGGAAACTGACACGCCCAAAGGTGGCCTGTTCTGATGTTCCACACCAAAACCCCGGCGAGCGAGCGGCGCCGAGCGCTCCACGAAGGGCTCTCCTCCGGACGGTTGATGAGGTTCCCGGGTGCTTTCAACCCGCTATCAGCCCTGCTCATCGAACGGCTCGGGTTCGAAGGGGTGTACGTGTCGGGCGCAGTGCTCTCAGCATCGCTGGCGCTACCTGACATCGGCCTCACGACGCTTCCCGAAGTGGCCTCTCGAAGCTACGAGATCGCCCGCACCACCGGGTTGCCGACGCTGGTGGATGCCGACACGGGCTTCGGCGAGCCTCTCAACATTGCGCGAACCGTCAACGTTCTGGAGGACCTGGGACTGTCCGGTTGCCACATCGAGGACCAGGTCAACCCAAAGCGCTGTGGCCACCTTGACGGCAAGGAAATCGTGAGCGCCGCTGAGATGCGCCGGCGCATCAAGGCAGCGGTAGGGGCGCGGCGCGACCCAGGCTTCGCCATTTGTGCACGGACGGACGCGCGGGCGATAGAAGGGCTCTCTGGTGCCGTCGAACGGGCCAAGTCGTACCGGGACGAGGGGGCTGACATCCTGTTCCCGGACGCGCTGGAAGGTGCCAGCGAGCTTGAGAAGTTCAAGCAGGCGGTTGACGCTCCCGTCCTTGCCAACATGACAGAGTTCGGCAAGACTGAGCTGCTCGACGTGAGCACGCTCGCCTCCATCGGCGTGAACATCGTCATCTACCCGGTTACGCTGTTACGCCTGGCCATGGGTGCAGCAGAGCGCGGCTTACGAGCGCTCGCGTCTGAGGGTACGCAAAAGGGGTTATTGGAGCAGATGCAATCTCGGGCTGAATTGTACGAACTCATGGGCTACGACGACTACACCGCGTTCGACGCGTCGCTGGGAGAGATATGAGCGAGGGAACGACCGAGGTCAAGCGCGGCCTCGCGGGGGTAACTGCTGACACGACCGCGGTCTCGGTCATAGACGAGGGGACTGGGACGCTCCTGTACCGTGGTTACCCGGTGCCCGACCTGGCTACCTCTTGCAGCTTCGAGGAAGTGGCTTACCTCATCTGGCACGGAGAACTTCCCAATACGGCGCAGCTGCAGGCTTTCACAGCCGCAGAGCGGTCACACCGCGAAATAGGCAGAGACCTCCTCGAGCCTCTGTCGCACCTCCCCACGACCTGCCACCCGATGGACGTGCTGCGGACCGCAGTGAGCTACCTCGGTGCCTGCGACGCTACCGAAGACGACGCGTCTCCCGACGCCGAGCTCGAAAAATCGTTGGGTCTATGGGCAAAACTGCCCACGGTAGTCGCCGTCGAACAGCGACGCCGCCACGGCCTACCCCCCATCCCGCCCGACCCGAGCCTCTCGTTCGCCGAGAACTTCTTCCATATGTGCTCGGGCACCGTCCCCGACGAGAACGTGGTCCGCTGCTTCGAGATTTCCCTTATCCTGTACGCCGAGCACGGCTTCAATGCCTCGACCTTTACAGCCCGTGTCATCACATCGACCCTTTCCGATCTGTACTCGGCAATCACCGGTGCGATCGGGGCGATGAAAGGGCCTTTGCACGGAGGAGCCAACGAGGCGGTGATGGGTCTGTTCACCGAAGTCAAGAGCCCGGCCGAGGTGGACGAGTGGCTTTCGAACACGCTCGGTTCGGGGCAAAAGGTCATGGGCTTCGGGCACCGCGTCTACAAGCACGGCGACAGCCGGGTGCCAACAATGCGAGTTGCGCTGGAGCGTTTGGCCGACCGGACCGAAGAGGGCCGCCAGTTGATGGCTGTGTACGCTCATCTGGAGCGGGCCATGAAGGACACCAAGGGCCTGTACCCGAACCTTGATTACCCTACGGGGCCGGCGTATTACCTTATGGGCTTCGACATTCCTACCTTCACCCCGATTTTCGTCATGAGCCGGGTCACTGGTTGGACAGCTCACGTGATCGAGCAGAGAGCCCAAAATGCACTGATAAGGCCGCTGTCAGCTTATGTTGGCCAGGCTCTCCGTGCCTTGCCGGAGACTCGGTAGAAAGGCCTTGACCACTGAGTCCCCGGTGCCTGTAACGGGAGAGGTGCCCCCGGTGCCCGTAACGGGAGAGGTGCCCCCGGTGCCCGTAAAAGGCGAGCTCGGGAACGAGCCAAGCGATTTGGCGGAGCTGAGCATTTCAGGCTCACGCATATCAGGCTCACACAGCCCTACGCGTCTCGCCCCGGTGCCGCCTCAACGAGGCCGCGCTGGCCGACGGGAACTGCTCGTCGTCGTGCCGCTGGCGTTCGTACTGGCGGCGGCCTTGTGGCACAACGCCTGGGCCAACCCGTTCGGCACTCAACTTGGAGGCCTCGGGGACGCCGACGAGTACTCGTGGTTCCTTGCCTGGATGCCGTACGCGCTCGGCCACGGGTTGGACCCGCTCATCAGCCATTACGCCAACTTCCCGAACGGCGTCAACCTGATGTGGAACACCTCCATCGTCCTGCCGAGCTTCATCATGTCACCGGTCACGGTCATTTTCGGGGCTGCGTTCTCCTACAACATCTTGATGACCGCCGCACCAGCACTGAGCGCGACCTTTGCGTATGTGGCGTTCCGTCGCTGGACGGCGCCCCTGCCCTCGCTCGCGGGCGCGCTCATTTTTGGTTTTTCGCCCTACGTGATCGCGCAATCGTTCGGCCACGTGGCGCAGACGCTTATATTAAGCGCTCCCCTGATGCTGATCGTGCTGGACCGTCTGCTGGTGCTGCAGGCGAAGGCTCCATGGCAAGATGGCCTTCTTCTCGGTTTGCTGGCGTGGGCGCAGCTGCTCACCGGGGAGGAGGTCCTGGCTATGGAGGCGGTCACGGCCGCCATCGCTGTGGTCGTGCTTTGCGCTATCAACTGGTCGGCTGTCGTTAGCCATTTGCGGTATGCCGGGAGAGGCCTCGTGACGGCGGCCGGGTCGTTGGTCGTGCTCTCGGCACCCTTCCTCGGTGCCCAGTACCTCGGACCTGACAGGGTCCAGAATGCCCACCCTTACGACGTCTATGTGAGCGACCTCTTCAATTTCTTCGTCCCCACTGACATCACCAAACTGGCCCCGGCATCCGCGTTGGCGGTGAGTTCCCATTTCACAGGCAATGGCTCCGAGCAGAGCGCCTACATAGGGGTCCCACTGCTCGTTTTCATCGCCGCCACGATCTTTTTCGCGAGGCGCCGTGGGGTCACCTGGGCCGCACTTGCCGTAATGGTCGGCGCTGGGGTGCTGTCGATGGGCCCGACGCTTCACGTCGTGGGCGACATCACCTCGTTCCGGCTGCCGGGCGACATCCTCCATCATCTGCCGGTGCTTGAAAACCTGCTCCCGGACCGCTTCGCCGGGACGATGTTCCTCGGTGTGGGGCTCCTGGTCGCCCTCGGTTTGGACGAGCTGAGACGCATGGCAGTGCCCTACAAGGTCGTCGGTTGGGTTCTCGCCGGCCTCGGCTTGGCCTCGTTGTTCCCGATCACCGACTTCCCCGCCGCCACGAGCCCGCTGTACACCGCCTTCGACACCGGCCTTGCCTGCCCGAGCACCACGCCCGGCGCCGGGCACCCTCCCGTCGCGCTTCTCCTGCCGGCAGTGAACGAGTTGAACCTGCGCTGGCAGCCTGAGTCAAAGTTTTGCTTCGTGATGCCGAGCGACACCGGCATGACTGGGACCAACCAGGGCGACGTCGGCTCGGTCGGCCTGATGCTCAGCCTGTCTCAACCCGGTGCGCTACTCCCGCCGCTGACGCCTGCAACCCGGGCCGAGGCGGCCAACGACATTACGGCGCTTGACATCAAAGAGATCGTTATCGGCCCCGAGTCGCCCCAAGTGCCGACCTGGTCGCCGGACGGGCAAGCCCAGTTGGTCGTCTGGCTCGAATGGCTCCTCGGCCAAGCTCCAATCCAGAGCCGTGATAACTACATCAGTTACATCTGGAAGGACCTGCCCTCTGCCAGCGACATCGCCTCAGGCAAGGTGGGCACAGTGCCAGGGGAGGCATAGTGCCCAAGAGCTTTGTAACATCCCGATGAGTTTGCAACCCCCCGATGAGATAGTGGTCGCGCCCGCTGCTGAGATAGTGCTCGCAAGTGGTTCTGAGGCACCAGCCCCACGAGGCCATGCCAGCCTGCTTGAACTCCTTGGGGTGCTCGTCGTGTCGGTCGCGCTCGCAACGGCCATGTGGCACGTTGCTTGGCAGCACCCGCTCACTACCCAATTGGGTAGCCCGGGCGATTCTGACGAGTATTCCTGGTTCCTCGCCTGGATCCCGTATTCGATCGGTCATGGGTTGGACCCACTGATCAGCTCGTACGTCAACTTCCCCCACGGGGTCAACCTGATGTGGAACACATCTGTGATCCTGCCGGGCTTCGTTATGTCGCCGCTAACGCTGATCTTCGGAGCAGCGTTCTCTTACAACGTCTTGATCACCGCCGCCCCCGCGCTCGGCGCGACATTTGCCTACCTAGCGTTCCGCCGCTGGGCTTCCCCGTTGCCCTCGCTCGCCGGGGGCCTCGTTTACGGTTTTTCCCCTTATATGGTCTCGCAGTCGGTCGGCCATCTTGCCCAGACCTTGATGATGAGCGCCCCGCTTATGGTCATACTTCTCGACCGACTGCTCGTGGTACAGGCAAAAACACCTTGGCGTGACGGCTTGCTCCTTGGCCTGCTCTGTTGGGCGCAGTTGCTCACTGCGGAGGAAACCCTCGCGCTGGAAATAGTCACGGCCGCCATCGCAATTGTGGTGCTCTGCGCCCTCAACTGGGCAGCAGTTGCAGGCCACCTGCGCTACGCGGCTCGGGGCATTGGCGCCGCAGCCGCATTGTTCGTACCACTCTCGGCACCGTTCCTTGCGGTCCAGTACCTCGGGCCCTACAGGGTCCAGGACGCCCACCCGCCTAACGTCTACGTAAGCGACCTTTTCAACTTCTTCGTCCCGACCAACATCACCAAGTTCGCCCCGCATTCCGCTCTGGCGGTGGCCTCCCGTTTCACAGGCAACGGCTCGGAACAGGGTGCCTATATCGGCTTGCCATTACTGGTTTTCATTGCGTTGACGCTTTGTTTCGCCCGACGCCGCGGGGTCACCTGGGTGGCGCTGGCGGTAGGGGTGGGCGCAGGCCTCCTTTCTCTAGGCCCGACTCTCCACGTCCTAGGCCACGTGAGCTCGCTCCCTATGCCAGATGACATCCTCAAGCATTTCCCGACCCTGCACAACCTGCTACCTGACCGCTTCGCCGGCACGATGTGGCTGGGCGTTGCGCTCTTGGTCGCTATCGGGCTCAACGAGCTGAAACGCCTGGCAGTGCCCTACAAAATCGTCGGTTGGGCTCTGGGCGCCCTCGGCATGGTGGCATTGTTCCCGATCACGAATTTCCCCGCCGGGGCGAGCCCGCTGTACAGCGCCTACGACACCGGGCTCGCCTGCCCGAAGACTTCCGGCCCGAGCTCGGGTCGCCCGCCAGTGGCGCTGCTGCTGCCCCCGATAAACGAGCTCAACCTTCGCTGGCAGCCGGAGTCCAAATTTTGCTTCGTGCTGGCCACCGATACCGGTATGACGGGGACCAACCAGGGCGACAGAGGCGCGCTACGCCTGATGCTGAGCCTCGACAATCCGGGGACGGCACTGCCGCCGCTGACAGCACAGACGAGGGCGGAAGCCGCCGGCGACATTGCCACACTTCAAATCAAAGAGATCGTCATCGGCCCCGAGTTCCCCCAGAGCCCTAACTGGAGCCCGAAGAGCCAAGCCAAGCTTGTGGCCTGGGTCGAGTGGCTGCTGGGCCAAACGCCGCTGCAGAGCCACGACGCCTTCATCAGTTACATCTGGAAGGACCTCCCACCGACGATCGACATCGCTTCGGGCCACGTCGGCACGGTACCGGGGGCTTACTAGTGCTCAGGCGGTCCGCTTCGCGGTGCGAGGAGAGATCTCCACGCGGTTCCTGCCTCGCTTCTTGGCGAGGTAGAGCGCGCGGTCGGCGGCGGCGAGGACTGACTGCCAGCTACCTGGCGGGCCGCAGGCCACACCGATGCTGATCGTTACCTCGAGGAGCGTCTCCAGTCCCTCCCAGGGGTAGGAGCTCACCTTGAGGCGGATCCGCTCTGCGAAGTCTCTTGCCGCGTCCAGCTCGACGGAAGGTAGAGCGAACACGAACTCCTCACCGCCGTAGCGCACTACGACCTGGCCGCTGCGGGCGTCGGTCGCCAGGATGTGGCCGAGAGCACGAAGGACGTGATCGCCGACCTCGTGGCCGAAGGTGTCGTTGATCTCCTTGAAGTGGTCTATGTCGGCCATGAGCAGGGCGATCTGTTCCTGTTCGCCGGTGACATTTCCGAGGAACCTTTCGAGCAGGCGCCGATTGCCGATCCGCGTGAGCGCGTCCTCCTCGGCGGAGGCGATCGCTGCTGCGGTCTGGGCCTCGAGCGATCGGCGCTGCTGCTCGAGCTCGGCGCGCGCCCAAACCTGCTCGACCAGCTGCGCCGTCTGGCGCCGATGGAGGTTCCACATCTGCCGCTTCAGCTCCAGAGCGTGAGCAAGGGCCGCGTCGAGGTCCCCGGCGTCGCGTTCCGAAACGACGAGCTCGTCGAGGATCAGCATCACCTCGTGATGGTCGTCGCTCGGCTCGGCGAGCTCCACCGCCCGGGTTGCGGCCGCCACGGCCTCCTCCGAGCGCCCGAGCGCCCTGAGACATCTCGCCTCCACCAGCGCCAGACTGGACTGGCCAGCAGCCCAAACGATTGCCCCCGAGTCGCCTGCGGTCTGCCTGATGACATCGAGCGCCTCAGCTGGGCGCCCCTGCTCGATCAGCAACGCGGCCTGCAGCCGTTGGGCCCCGAGCCTTGCCTTCACCTCGGCTGGGCATTCTTCGAGCAGGCGGTTCAGAGCATGCTCGGCTTCTTCCAACCTGTCCGCTCCGAAACGGTCGTATCGACTGTCCTCCTCATCCGATGCCCGGTCCTGGTGGACCGCGAGTAAGAGCGCGTCGGCAATGTTGTGCAGTTGGCGGTAGGTCTTCCAGGCATCGCCGGCGCGTTCGGCCGCAGCGAGCGCGACTTCGAACTGCTCGATTGCCCGGTCGTAATCGAGGAACGAGTAGCAGAAAATCCCGAGCCGGTTGGCCACCTCGGCGACAACGCTGTCGTCCAGCGAAGCCATGCCGGGGATGCACATCGCTGCAAGCTCGGCTGCAAGAGATATCTCGCCCAGGCGAGAAGCGAAGCCGGCGCCAAGGCTCGCCGCCTCGAGGGCACGACCGGGTTCCCCGGCCTCCTCGAACAACGCCATTGCAACCAGGGCGTCCTGGAGGACCTCCCTGGTGTGCCACTGGTTGGAACGGACCCGCGTCCGGCACATCAAAAGACGCGCGCGCTCACCAGGCTCTTCAACCGCCTCCAAGGCGGCCCCGATGTCTCTCAGGCAGGTGGCGCGCTCCTCGGCGGAGGCCGCGGTTTCGGCGCGCGAGTAGAGCGAATCTAAGTCCGCCCGCGTCGTTACGGCACCCACAGGACCTTATCGGCGCTTTGCCGCAGAGAAGTTGAGCATGTGTTCTTGCCTTTCCATTTCGTTCTCAGGCGATTTTCAGCCTCACGCCTTGGCTTACGCCTTGGCGTCCGCCCAGCTCGCCCCCCACGACAAGTTCACTTCCAAGCCCACGCTCAGCTCCGCCGCCCCTTGCATCGCCTCAAGGGTCACCTTCGCGGCTACTTCTTCCTCCTCAGGAGGTACCTCCAGAAGGACCTCGTCGTGAACCTGCAAGATGAGCCGGCTGCGAAGGCTTTCTTCACCGAGCATCGCATCGAGGCGCACAAGCGCTACTTTGAAAATGTCGGCTGCGAGACCCTGGATCCCAGCGTTCATTGCTTGGCGCTCCCCCGCCATGCGCTCCTGGTATCGCGACGACGAGAGCTCCGGGATCATCCTGCGCCTGCCAAAAAGTGTTTCCGTATAACCCTTGTCACGTGCCTCGGCGACCACACTGTCCATGTATGCCCGGACTCGGGGAAAATTGTCGAAATACGCGTTCAGAATTTGTGAAGCCTCGTCGACCTCGATGCCGAGGCGCTGGGCCAGACCATAGGACTCCATGCCATAGGCCAAACCGTAGGACACCATTTTTGCCTTCGAACGCATGCCGATAGTCACTTCGCTCGGTTCCACACCGAATATACGAGCCGCAGTCATACGGTGGATGTCCGCACCCGTTGTGAAGGCCTCGACAAGACCGGGGTCCTGAGCGAGATGGGCGATAACACGGAGCTCGATCTGGTTGTAATCAGCCACCAGCAGGCGCATGCCCTCGGCCGGGACGAAGACCCGGCGTAATTGGCGGCCTTCTTCGGTCCGGATCGGGATGTTGTGAAGGTTTGGCGCATCCGAGGAAAGCCTGCCGGTGCGGGCGACGGTCTGGTTGAAGGTGGCGTGGATCCGGCCGTCTGGCCCGACCTCGGCAAGAAGGGCGTCGGTATAGGTGGACCGGAGCTTCTCCACTTCCCTATAGCGCAGGATGGCCGGGATTATGGGATGTTCCTCGCGCAGCTTCTCGAGCGTCTGGTTGTCGGTCGAATAGCCGGTCTTCGTCTTTTTCCCCGGCTTCAAACCGAGCTTGCCGTAGAGGACCTCGCGGACCTGCTGCACGGAGTTGACCAGGAACGGGGCGCCAGCCAGGTCGTGGACCTGCCTTTCGAGGTTGCGAGCCTCGTCGGCGAGGAGCCGGCCGAGACGGGTCAGCTCGGCAGTGTCGACGCGGATGCCGACAAGTTCCATGCGAGCGAGGACGCGCACCAAGGGCCTCTCAACTTCGTCGTAGAGCTTCGACAAGCCCCTCGACTCGAGGGCCGCCGACAAAGGCCCGACAAGGCGGGCAACGGCGCCGGCGCGCTCGGCTCCCAGCTGGGCGGGCTCGGCGCTGCCCGACAGGTCGAGCTGTCCGGCCGCCGTGGTCCCGGGAGGCGCGAGCGCGATGCCGGCGTAGCGAGCAGCCAGCTGTTCGAGGAGGTACTGGTCACCCGCCGGGTCGACCAAGTAGGCGGCCACGGAGGTGTCGAGCTGCAGGTTGGCCAGGTCCACGCCGAGAGCTGCCAGGCCTCTCATGAGCGCCTTGGCATTGTGGGCCGAGACGGCCACGCCCCCCGGGCCGAGCAAGGATGCCAGCGCGCCGGTTACACCGGGCTCCCCAAAGAGCTCCGCGGCGAACCACCAGGCGCGAACTGGCTTTCCCGTACCCCCCGCCAGTGCCCCAGACCGTTCCTCGGTCCCGGCCAAAGCGAGCTCGCCGGAAGTTCCTGCGAGCTCGACAACAACCAGGCCGACAAGGTCCGAGCGGCCTTCGGGGCCTTCCCAAGACGGTGCAATGACCAGCGCCGGCCGCTCGCTCGCCCAGGCGTTGAGACGGTGGACCGCGTCGGTTGCGCTCGCCAGCTGCTCGAGGTCCAGGGCCAGCTGCTCGCCCGCCACCGGGCTTGTAGCGGCGGCGGCGTCCGGCTTGCCGAGGCCTGTGGCGGCGACAAAGCGGTCCCAGAGCGCGGGGCCGAACTCGAGGAACGCGAACAGCCGGCGCAGCTCGCCCTCGTCCCATCCCCCCAGCGGCGCCTCGGCCGGGTCGATTGAAACAGCCAGGTCACGGACCAGCGGGGTCGCCATGGCATTGCTGTGCACTGACGGCTCAGCGGCAACCAGGGACTCTCGCAGCCGTGGGGTCAGGTCGTCCAGGTGCGCATAGATCGCGGCGAGATCGCCGTAGGTGTTGATCAGCTTCGCCGCCGTCTTCTCCCCCACCCCGGGCACCCCGGGCAGGTTGTCTGACGGGTCGCCGCGCAGCGCTGCGAACTCGGGGTACTGCCGTGGGGTCACGCCGGTCCGCTGGGCTATCTTCGCCTCGTCGTACAAGACGTAGTCCGACACGCCGCGGAGAACGTAGAGCACCTTGATGTGCGGATCTTCAACGAGCTGGTAGGTGTCGCGGTCGCCCGTCACGACGATCACGTCGTCGCCGGCGGCGGCCGCCTTGGTCGCCAGCGTCGCGAGCACGTCGTCGGCCTCGAAGCCCGGCGCTTCGACTACTGGGATCTGCATCGTGTCGACGAGCTGGCGAACGAGGCCCATCTGCTGGCGCAAGATATCGGGAGCTTCAGATCGGTTGGCTTTGTAGCTCGGGATCATCTCGTGGCGGAAGGTGGGCTCCGGCCTGTCGAAGGCCACGACCAACTGGTCGGGGTGGTGTTCCTTGATGAGGTTCACGAGCATGGACGTGAAGCCGTAGACCGCGTTGGTCACCTGCCCCGAGGCGGTGGCCATCGTGGTTGGAAGGGCAAAAAAAGCGCGGTAAGTAAGGGAGTTCCCGTCAAGCAGCATCAACAGGGCCAATGTCTAACCCCCTTGTGGGAGCTCGGCGACTACTGCCACAGGCCGCCGGCAAGACCACACCTGGAGAGTCTGCCACCACCCGGAGGGCATCCGGCGGGCCAATGGCCGGTGTCGATGATTTCCACATAGATCTGTTGATGTTCTGTTGATGACCTGTTGATGAACGGCGGCAAAGAGTCACCGGCCATGGTCTCCGAACAGCGCCGGCCGTACCCTCGCCCCCTGGTCGCAGTACTGTCGGGGTATGCCCAGCAACGCGGCAGCGCCCGGCGTCCACCCTCCGAACGAGCAGTACCTGGAGGCGATCCTGTACCTGGAAGAGGAGGGAAGCCAGGTCATACAGGCCCGCTTGGCGGAACACGTCGGCCACTCGGCTCCCACCGTGTCCGAAATGGTGCACCGTCTCAAGGAGGCTGGCTACATCGAGGTCAAGGGACGGTCGATCTCCCTAACCGTGAGCGGGCGGAAGCTCGCTACCAGCGTCATCCGCAAGCACCGCTTGGCTGAACGGCTCCTGACAGACGTCATCGGGCTCCCCTGGCACAAGGTGCACGCCGAAGCCGACCGATGGGAGCACGTGATCTCAGACGATGTCGAGGCCCGCCTGGTGGAGATCTTGGGGAACCCTAAGACCTGCCCCCATGGCAGCCCCATACCGGGCTCGGGGGGCAAACCGGAGCCGGCGACCGTTCTGGCGGACGCGCAGCCAGGTGACCGGGTACGGCTCTCGCGTGTAACCGAGCTTGTCGAGTTCGACCAGGACGCGCTGATATACCTGGACGAACACGGCTTCATACCTGGCGCCGAGGCGACCGTGGCCGCTCGAGGCCCGGACGGCACTTTGGTGCTTGAGGTCGGCGAGGGAACCGTCGTTTTGGGCGCGCCGCTGGCCAGGCAGCTTTACATCATGCCAGTGACAACCTCGCCCGCAAGCCCGACTAAGGGCCGCCCTTCAAAGCTCCAACTATTGCGCTGACATTTTGCGGGCCCTTTTCCGGCCCGCAGCTCAAGGTCGGAGGCTGCCGTCCAGCACCCTTTGAGCGACGTCCCTCATCGACGTCCTTTCGTCCATCGCCCGGCGCTGGACCCATCTGAAGGCGTCGTTCTCTTTCATGTCGAGCTCGTCCATTAGCTTGCCCTTCGCGCGGTCGACGACCTTGCGAGTCTCCAGGCGCTCCTCGAGGTCCTTGTTCTCGTCTTCGAGCGCCTTCATCTCTTCGAAACGCCCGATGGCAAGCTCCATAGCCGGCACTAGGTCGTTGCGCTGGAAAGGCTTCACCAGGTACGCCAATGCGCCGGCTTCGCGTGCCCGGTCGATGAGCTCCCGCTGGCTGAAAGCCGTTAGGACGAGGACTGCTGCCAAGCGGTCAGCTGTTATCTCGGCAGCGGCACTGAGCCCGTCACCGCCAGGCATCTTGATGTCGAGGATCGCCAGGTCCGGGCGGTGCTCGCGCACCAGGCCGACAACTTCGTCCCCGCGACTCGTCTCTGCGACGACCTGGTAGCCCTCTTCCTCGAGGGTCTCCCGCAGGTCGAGGCGTATGAGGGCCTCGTCCTCGGCTATCACGACTCTTGCGCCCACTCGCCTCTACCTTTGTCCCTTCTCCCCGCTGTCGCACGCTTGCGGCCTCTGGCTCTGCTGGTGACGCCAAAGACTAGTTGGTACTCGTCGGCAGCAACGAGGTAATGACCGGCGCGCTAACTAGTCAGCGCTGCCGGGGACCAGCTTGTCAAGTAGCTCGTCGAGCTCGGCTTCAAGGCGCTTCACTTGGGAAGCAAGGCTGTCGCGGGCCCCGCCCATCGCCTCTGCGTGGCGCTGGGCTTCGTGGCTCTCGCGGGCAGCCAGGGGGGTCTCAGAGACCAGGGAGCGGATACGGGCTTCGTCTGCAACCTCGGCGAGGGCGTTGAACTGCTCGTCCGCGACGGCGAGCTCCTCTCGTGCCTTCCGCAAGCGCTTGGACACGTCCATCAGCTTGCGCTCGACTAGGTACTGAGCCATTGTCACCAAGTTAGCTTGACCAGGTTCGGCGAGCACCACTTGAGGCTTGTTCCGATGCTGTGTTCAGCACGTTCTCAGATCCGGGAGGCAAACTAGGTAAATGCGTGTCCTGGTCGTAGACGATGAACCGGCAGTACGGCAGGCACTAGAGCGTGCGCTGCGTTTCGAGGGCTTTACGGCGGAGCTGGCCGAAGACGGCATGGCCGGCTTAGCGGCGCACGCCGAGCGACCTGCTGACGCCATAGTGCTCGACATCGCGATGCCCCGCCTGGACGGCCTCGAAATGTGCCGGCGCCTTCGTGCCGCCGGTGACCGGACGCCGGTGCTGATGCTCACGGCCAAGGCTGCAGTCACAGAGCGAGTGGACGGTCTCGACGCGGGTGCCGACGACTACCTGGTGAAGCCGTTCGCCCTGGAGGAGCTCCTCGCCCGGATGCGTGCCCTGCTGCGGCGGACCGCTCCCAGTGCTGACAACGAGATCCTTCGCTTCGGCGACCTCTCCCTCGACCCGGGCACCCGCGAGGTGCGCCGTGGGCAAAGGCCGATCGAGCTGACCCGCACCGAGTTCTTGCTGCTCGAGCTGTTCCTTCGCAACCCGAGACAGGTCCTGCCTCGCGAGGTTATTTTCGACAGGGTGTGGGGGTACGACTTCGGTCTCAATTCCAACAGCCTGGAGGTCTACATCGGTTACCTCAGGCGAAAAACCGAGCAGGGTGGCGAGCCCAGGCTGATCCACACCGTGCGCGGAGTCGGTTACGTAATGCGCCTGCCCGCGGAGGCCAGGGGGTGAAAGTGCGCTTGTCCGTGTCATGGAACTGAACTGGGCACCCCAGATCCCCTGGTCAGACGAGGGTCCCGGAGCAGCTCCTCCACAACCTCCTTGGCCTATCTACCCACCAGGCGGGCTAGCCCCGCTCCCGCCTCCCGGGGGCACTGTCCCGCCCGGGCCTGGCGAGGCGACCGAAGACATCGCCGTCGGCCCGATCGACGAGCCTGAGGGACCGCAAGCAGCCAAGCAGGACGTCAAGGCCAAGGAGCCCGCTCGGTCCTGGTTGCGCCAGGTCAGCTTTCGTAGCCGCATCAGCATCCTCGTCGGAGCGGCCGTAGGTATCGCCGTCGCGATGGCGGCGCTCGTGTCGTACGTGGCCGTCGGCCGCCAGTTGGAACGCCAGGCGACCACGAACCTCGACAACGCCATCGGCTCGGCAACCGGGCTCGTAACTCCTAGTTTCCAGGGCGCAGCCATCTCGCCGCGGGTGTTCAACTTTCAAAACCAGACGGGCGACTCCGTCCAGGTGATCTGGCGCCCTGCGGCCCTTTCCGATACCGCTCCGACCAGCCAGACTGAGGTCATCTCGCTCCAGTCCGGCCAGCCCTCGGACAGCCGGTTCTTCCCGATGACGGCAGGCGCATCCCAGGTCCTCAAGGACGGCCCTGACGGCAACGCAGTAATCGAGACCGTTACCGCGACAAACGGCGAGCCGTACCGCGTCGCCAGCGTCCCGACCGGGATCTCGGGGGTCGTCGTCCAGATCGGTTACCCGCTCACCGCCGTCGACAATACGCTGGCCTTCCTCCGCCTGATGCTGGTACTGGTCGCGCTCGGTGGGGTTGCGGTAGCGACCGGGCTCGGATGGGCGGTCGGTCGCGCGAGCATGCGCCCGGTTGAAGATCTGACCTTGGCCGCCGAACATGTGGCTGCAACTCAGGATCTTTCCGCGACGATCGACGATGACGGCAACGACGAGCTGGCCAGGCTTGCGCGCAGCTTCAACGCCATGCTCGCTGCCTTGGCATTGTCGAGACGCCAGCAGACACAGCTCGTTTCCGACGCCGGGCACGAACTACGTACGCCGCTCACGAGCCTGCGGACAAACATAGAGGTCCTGATGCGGACCAAGGACCTGCCCCCGGCTGACCGCGAGGAGCTCCTAGCGGACGTCAATGCTCAGCTGAAGGAACTGACGACCCTCGTAGGCGACCTGGTCGACATGGCACGAGAAGACGAGCGGACCGGCGCAGAACCCGAGCCGGTCCCGTTCAACCAGATCGTCGAGCGCGCCGTCGACAGGGCCCATCGCCGGGCCCAGTCTCTTCATTTCGACGTTTCGCTCCAGCCTGGAGAGGTGCGGGCACAACCCGCACTGTTGGAACGAGCCGTGATGAACGTCCTGGACAACGCTGCCAAATGGAGCCCGCCCGGAGGCCATGTCGGGGTGACCCTGGAAGCCAACAGCGCCTGGCACCTGACAGTCACCGACCAAGGGCCTGGGATCGCACCCGAAGACCTGCCCCATATTTTCGAACGCTTCTATCGCGCCGAGTCTGCCCGCTCGATGCCAGGCTCAGGCCTGGGCCTGGCGATCGTCCGCAACGTGGTGACAGCGCACGGTGGCAGCATCGACGTCACCTCGGCGTCGTCCGGCGGCGGCACGCGCGTTGATATCGTGCTGCCGTTGGACGCACCATCGGCCGCCGATAACGGGGAACAGGACGAGGCTTAGCTTTCTGCCGACGAAGGCTTAGCTATCTGCCGACGAGGCTGACGTCGGTGGCGAGGCGGCGAGGCAAGCGGGACAGATCCGGTTGCCGCCCTGAAGGCTCACGGCACAGCTCGCCAGTAGATAATGGCATCTCGGCCCGGCGCGATCCCATCTGGCACATTGCCGACAACTTGCCAACCGAGGCCTTCGTAGAGCCCACGAGCCGGGTTGTCCGCGAAAACGAAGTTGAACTGGATTGCGTCGAACCCCGCTAGGGGTGCTCTGCTGATCGAGTCCTCAACCAGTAGGCGACCAATCCCGAGCCCCCGGTGGCGGCGGTCAACCACATACCCAGCGTTAGCAATGTGCGAGCCGATGCCTGGCAGGTTTGGTTTGAGGTAATAGGCGCCGACCAGTGCTCCCTGTCGCGTCGCCCCGGCGACGAGGGTGACCGGTCGCACCCAGACGTCGTCGAACACCGGGCGCGTAAGAGGCGGCTGCTGAGGGAAACCCTCGCCTCGCGCAACAATGTCGGCAAAGATCGAAAACAGCTGGCCCATTTGGGGAGCGCCGATCAGGCCGATGTCCACCGCCCCGGCATCGCCGGCTTCAACCCGGGATATGTCGTCGAGCATGTCCATGTTGGACATTATTGCCTGGACGCCCGAGCTGCCTGTCCAGCGAGCCCCTGCGCTAGCCCTCGGTCGTCAAACTCGGTCGCCCAACCACGGTCGTGCAACTTCAGCCGCGCGGGCACGCAGCCACGGCCCGGCCGCCCAGCGCCAGGAGGCGCTTACCCGTGGGCCCGATGACGCCACCTTCGGTACTGCATGCTCGAAGTACTTTTGGCATGTCCCTCCCATGACCAGCAGGTCGCCGGAACCTGGCCGGAAATCACGAGAGCGGCCGCCACCCAGCGGCCTCACTAGGAACGGTCTGGCGGCCCCAAGGGTGACGATTGCCACGATCGTATTGTCCAGGTAGCGCAGTTCCCGGTCGGAGTGAAAAGCCACGCTGTCGCGCCCGTCACGGTAGTAGTTGAGGCCGGGGCCAATGAGCCTGACACCGTGAAGCTGCGCCAAGTGCTCGCCGACCATCCCCAACGCGGGAGCGGGGAGATCGTCGCCTGGGCCGAACCACTTGCTGAGACGGGGCTCGTCGACTACGCGCTCGTACATGAGCCGGCGGTTGTGCCGCCACGGTACGGTCCCGACCAGCTCCTCGCAAAGGGTGTCAGCGCCGAGTAGCCAACCCCTACGCACCTCCACCCAGCCCCCGTAACCGAGCTCGGTCCGTTCGCTCCCCGAGCTCGCGTCGATGGTCGCCTCCCCTACGCCGAAGAAGCCCAGCTGCATTGTCGTCACAGGCTCATAATACTCTCGGTCGTACATATGTTCGACCTTTACTGCGGGTTGAGGCGGGTGCTCCGTGAGGCGAGCCGGGAAGGCCTCCCCGTAACGGCGCGCCCGCGGACTGGCCGGTTGGGGCTAGTCTGCGGCGCATGTCACAAGCGGCCGGCGACCCTCCTGCGAGCCGCTGGCTTCACTGCGCGGACGAGATCGCCGCCCCGTGACCCCGTTCTACGTTGCCGGAGCGTGCCTGGTAGTGGCGCAGATCCTCGGCATCTACGCGCTGGTGAGCCGGAAGGCGGACTTCATTTTCGTGCTTGTCATGGGCCTGCTGGTCCTGGTGGCGCTCGCATCTGGCGCCGATGGCGTCTACCGCCAGCTGCACTGACGCCGCACTACTTAAGGGCTCCAATAGCCACGCCCCCGATCCCCGCCAGCATGATGCCGATCAGGGCGACCCTGGCGGCGTGCGAACCCGGCCTTGGCAGCTTGAAAACGAAGATACCGACCGAGACGTTGACGAGCAGGCTCAACTGGGCGATCGTGAAACCGACTCCCGTGCCGACCCGCGTGACCAACGCCAGCAGCGACACGTTGCCGACCCCAAAGAGCAGCCCGGCCCCGAGCTGCACCGCCGTGCCCCTCGGCGTGAGCCTGGCCGGCCCTCCCTTGGTCATAACCAGCGCCGTCCCTGCCACGACAATTCCGAGCGCGAGCGGGAAGTTGCCGACCTGAGCCGGCACGTTGGCCCACTGTGCCGGCACAAAGTAGCTACCCCAGAGCAACCCCGCTGCGCCCGCGAAGAGAAGGCCACGGCGGTGCCTGGACGAGGCGACCAGCGGAACTGACGTCGGGGCCCCGCTCGTGCCCGCGCCAGCAGCGGCCGGCGCAGTAACCCTGAGCGCCCGACCGGCCCGCGCAGTAACGGTGATAGCCGGCGCCGCGGCGACCGAGGGATGAGCTGCCTCGTCCTGGGAACGGACGATGAAAAAGACCCCGGCAAGCACCATGATGAGCCCGGCGCCGAGGACCACGAACCGGGGGGCGCTCAACCCGTCAAGCTCGCCGAACAGCAGGGCTCCCCATACGAACGCCGTGATTATGTTCAAGGGCGTCCAAGTCCCGCTCGCCCGTGCCAAGCCGATGTTCTCAGAGGCCCGAAATGCGGTGTAGTTGCCGGCGGTCCATACGACCCCGCCCGCAAACGGCAGCCAGAAGGGCTTCCACCCGAACGAGAGATGACCACCACCGACGACCAGCGCGATCGCGGCGAAAACCGTGTTACCAAGCGTCGCGTAGAAGGTCCGAGAGCGCTGCGGGACACCCGGCATAATCTGAGCGACCGGTATCCAGAGCCCCCAGGCCAGCACCGTCGATAGCGCGAGCAGGACAGTCACGGCCGAAGGACCGGTGGACGGCTCCGCTCATCGAGCATGCTTGGCATCCCTGTGCGCGCGGCGATGTTGAGCTTGGTCGCCGCGGGCCCCATAACCTGGCAGCTTGCCATGTCGTCGCCCTTTAGCGAGCCCGTGCCAGCACCCGGAGGCCTGTCCGAGCCCTTAGGACGGCCCGACCGGGATACCGACATGCCTGGCCCGGGGCTCGCTATCTCGGGTGTGTCAAGGACCTATGACACTGACGACGGCCCGGTCGCCGCGCTCGGCCCTGTCGAGCTGCACGTACCGCAGGGCCGCTTTGTGACCCTGATAGGTCCAAGCGGTTGCGGTAAGTCCACCTTGCTGCGGATCCTGGCCGGTATCGACCGGCCTGATCAGGGAAGCATTTCGATTTTCGGCGAAAGCGTCGAGCACGCGCGCAGGGCCAAGCTGATCGGGTTCGTCCCCCAGGCACTGGCTCTCCTGCCCTGGCGCACCGTGCTCGAGAACGCCCGGCTTCCTCTCGAGCTCAACCGGTCCGGCGCAGCGAACCGCCGGCAACCGGCCCGGGGCCCGAGCGAGGTACTTCGGGCGCTCGGTCTCGGCGATGTCCTCGACCGCCGGCCCGCTGAGCTGTCGGGGGGGATGCGACAACGTGTTGCCATCGCGCGGGCCTTCGTCTCGGAGCCGGCCCTATTGCTCATGGACGAGCCGTTCTCGGCCCTCGACGAGCTGACAAGCGAGGTACTGCGCCGTGAGCTGCTCCAGCTCTGGCATTCGACGCGTACGACTGTGGTGTTCGTTAGCCACTCGGTCTCAGAGGCGGTGCTGTTGTCGGACCAAGTGGTCGTAATGACGCCTGCGCCCGGAAGGATCGCCACCGTTATCGATGTCACCTTGGAGCGCCCTCGCGGCGACCTCGTCGAGGTGACCGACGCGTTCCGGGACTGCGAGCGCGAGGTCCGGCTAGCCCTCCGCGGCGCATTGCTCCCTGACCAGCAGGCCCCGTGACGTCGCCAAGGACCGCCACGAGCTCCGCCAGGAGGCGGCGCGCCGCACGGGTGGCTTCGCGTGCGCTGCCCGGAGCCATGCTGCTGGGGCTGCTAGCGCTTACCTGGCAACTTGTCGCGGTCCACAACGCCTACCTGATCCCGACGGTCGGGGAGATCTGGGCGCAGTTCGTCAATAACCCAAGCGAGTTCCTCGGCGCCGCCGGCGTGACGCTTCAGGAGAGCGGCATCGGCCTCGGGTCTAGCTTCGTCGTCGCGTTCGGCCTAGCCGTAGCCATGAGCCACATACCCTTTGTCGAACGGGCAGTCATGCCGGTAGCCGTGATCCTCAACGTCACGCCGGTCGTCAGCATCGCTCCCGGGCTGGCGGTCGCGATGGGTGTCACGTCAATGACGCCTCGCTACCTGGTCACGGGGATCATCGTCTTTTTCCCTATGCTCGTGAACTCGCTGGTCGGGCTCCGCTCGGTCGACCCCGAGGCTCTCGAGTACTTCGCTTCCCTCGACGCGTCGCGCTTCGAGGTACTGGTGCACCTTCGGATCCCGTCGAGCCTTCCTTTCCTGTTCGCAGCGGCCCGCATCTGTTTTCCTTTGTCGATCATCGGCGCTGTGGTGGCGGAGTTCTCGACGGCAGGGACCTCCAACGGGCTTGGCTCTCTTATCGAGCTGGCGAACCAACAGTCTGAGCTGCCCCCCATCTACGCGGCAATAGTGTGCCTGGCGCTGCTCGGCCTCTGTTTTACCTTCCTCGTGACCCTCGTCGAGCGAAGGGTGCTCTCGTGGAATACGCGGCCGGCTGTAGCGAGCCGCGCCTGACGGCAACACGTCTACCGGCGGCGCGGGCCACCGACCGGCGAGCCACTAATGTTCCCGGGGTCTAGTGCGCCAGTTTGTCCGAAAGGCGCGTCCCGCCTATCCGGCGCAGTACCCGCGATTAGAAGACATTAGAAAACAAAAGGAGGACCGGTCTTGCACCAGCGTGATCGTCGGAGGCGGCACATGACAGTGGCGCTTATAGCCCTTGCCTCTGTCTTTTCGACCGCGCCCTCGGCGTTCGCCGCGGCAACGACCGTTCGACCGGCCCTCGGAGCGCTCGCGCCAGGCTCATCGGAATGCCTGGCGAACAAGGCTGCCGGGACCATCCATTTCGCCTCGCCGTACGGTTATGACGCCTCCGCCGGGATCATCGACGTGTATGCCGCGGGGAAGCTCGGTTACTTCGCCAACCTCTGCCTGAACGTCGACTTCGTCGATGCACCTATCGGAGAAGCGGCTGCGTTCGTTTCGGCGGGGAGCGCCCAGATAACCGGTGAGGGGAGCGCCGCCGACACCCTCGTCGCCGAGGCCAACGGTTCGGACTTCGTCGGGATCTCGACCTATGGGGACACCTCCGACTATGCGCTGTTGACCCGGAAGGGGATCACGAAGCTCACCCAGCTCGAGGGCAGGGTGCTGGGCTACCACCCGGCATTCCCGGTCGTGCTGAAAGAGATGTTAGTAAAGGCGGGCGTCGACCTCTCGGAGGTCCATATGGTCGTCGACCCGTCCTACAACCCGCTCTTGCTCGTGCACGGGACCTTCGCCGCGATCCAGGCCTACCAGTCGAACGAGCCCATCACGCTGCAAGCCGACCATGAGCCGTTCACCATGTGGACGCCGGCCCAGCTCGGGATCCCGGGCACGTTCAACGTCCAGGTCGTGAACCGGAAGTTCCTCGCCTCGCACCCGACGGCCACCGCCGACTTTCTCCGAGCAGAGTTCCTGGCGTTCAACTACTGCGTCCGCAACCCGGTGACCTGCGTTGATTACCTCGCCAAGGCCCAGGGGCCTACCTTCGACGTTGCGCACGGCGAGGCCGAGTGGCGGGTCGAGAGCACACTCGCGCTGAACCACCACCTCCGAGGCGAAGGCATCGGCGTCCAGTCGACGGGAGAATGGGCGCCGGAAGCTAACGCCGTTGTCCAGTACAAGCTTCTCGACAGGGCTGTGGACCTGAGCGCAGTCGAGGACACCGCCATCGCTGCGTCGCTGTACCACGGCACGCAGCTCATCTGGCCCTAGTGCCCGGCCTCCGGTGACGGCTCGAGCCGACGCTCTCAGTAGGCGTAGGCAACATGGGCTAGCCAGAGGACCGTTGCAGCGGCTAACGTCTCGGGCGTCGTGGCGTGCCACCAGCCCAAAGGGCCAGCTGGGGCGCTGCGGGTAGCCAGGCGTCTCACTGTGGCGCTGGTTGGCCTAGCGGCAGGGCTCATTAGCGTAGGCGCGCCTGGCGGGCAGTTGTCAGCCGACCCCCTTGCTCCGGCCAGGGCGAACGCCGCAGCGCTGTCGCGCCGTGTCCTGCAGGAAGCGCAGCTCGTGCACCAACGGACCGTTCGCTACCAGGTCGAGTCAGCACGAGCTGGTCTGTTGGGGGACGAACTTGTCAGCAGCGAGGTGAGGGCTCAGGCCCTCCGGTTGCGGGCCGGCCAAACCGAGTCGCTGTTGCGCGAAGAGGCTCTCCTGTCCTACGCAGACGCGCTACCCGTCGTCGGTGCCGGGGGCCAGTCGTCGGGCGATTTGATGGAGGCGACCGACCAGGCCACCTACCTGGCGCTCACGGTCGGGGATATTTCCGGCACCCTGGACCTGCTGAAGAGCGAGCAATCCCAGCTGGCCAGGACGGTCGCGACGTCCCGGGTAGAACTGCAGAGCGCTCTCGAGGCGGAGAGCTCCGCAGCTGCGGCTCGTTTGCTGGCCCTCCGCGAGGCCGCCTCGCTCCAGGCGCTGCTGTCGAGGGCTGAGTCCCAAGTAGCGGCGCTTACCTCCGCCGAGCGCTCCTCCACCGGGCCGCCGGTGGGCGACGGGATCGTAAAGGCGCTGGCCCAGCAACTCGCGGCTACACCCGCCAATCCACGCCCTAGGAGGATCGAGGCCTCGCCGCGCCGGCCGGCAACGGCGGCGGCGACGGCGCCCCTGGCCAAGCCAGCCCGCACGGCTGCCCCATCCCGGAAGGCTGCCCTGTCCAATGGCCCGCGAATGCGGGCCACGACAACAGCCGAGCTGGCTACCATCCGGGGGACCACAACGGTTATCCGGCCGACGACTACGACTGGCCGGCCGACCACCACGACCGACGGGCCGACCACCACGGCTGGGCGGCCGACCACCACGGCTGGGCGGCCGACCACCACGGCTGGGCGGCCGACCACCACGGCCGGCGCAAGACCGGGCACGAGCTCCGAGGCGGGGCCCACAACCACGACGACAACGACGGCACCTGGCTCGGTCGGGCCGGCGGGCAGAACCCCACCGCCGTCGTCCACGACGACGCCTTCAACCACTACGTCGACGTCCACGACAACAACTTCGACGACGACCACTACCGATCCCCCAGCACCTCCCACCACGCCAGCGACCACCACGCCAACGACCACCACGCCAACGACCACCACGCCGCCGACCACCACGCCACCAGCTACTACCGCTGCCACAGCAGCCGACGTTCACCCGCCGCCGGCAGGGGGCCTCTGGCTTGAGCTGCGCGAGTGTGAGTCTGGGGACAACTACCAGGCGGACACCGGCAACGGTTACTACGGGGCCTACCAGTTCTCCTTGGCTACATGGGTTGACCTTGGCTACCCCGGTCGGCCTGACCAGGAGCCGTACTGGATGCAGGACGAGGCCGCTCAGCGTCTCGAAGCGATGGACGGCTGGAGCCAATGGCCATCTTGCAGCACGGCCTTGGGCGTCTAGAGCCGCGGCGAGCGCTAAACGCCCACACCAGCCCTTGCTTGGCGGGCAGCGTCTACCGAGGACCGCCCGAGGACGGCTACCTGCTCGGCAGGAAGGGGGGGCGCCAACAAATAACCTTGGCCCGCGTCACATCCCAGCGCAGTCAGCTCGCCGAGCTGACGGGTTGTCTCGATCCCCTCGCCGACGACCGACATCCCGAGCGCGTGGGCCATCGCCGTGATGGCGCCAATGATCTCGCGGTCGCGGTCGCTGCCACCGATCTGCTCGACGAAGCTGCGGTCGATCTTCAAAATGTCGACGTTCAGCCGCTGTACGTGGGCCAGCGCGAGTACCCGGTGCCGAAGTCGTCGAGAGCGATCCTCACGCCAAGCTTCGACAGGTCCGCCA
>Ga0182024_10005960_pt1 | contig 27001 bp, 18 predicted proteins | sample P32metaG_FD_120480 | JGI IMG/M metagenome (GOLD analysis project Ga0182024, IMG submission 120480) | Permafrost microbial communities from Stordalen Mire, Sweden - P3-2 metaG (Illumina Assembly) | ecosystem: Environmental > Terrestrial > Soil > Wetlands > Permafrost | place: Sweden: Stordalen...
CGTTCGAAAACGACGGCTGATACTTGGGCCGGACCGCAGGCGCTTCTGGCGATGAGTGCCTCAACGATCGCCCGGCTCAGGCGCATAAGCAATGCGTTCTGTCGCGCTAGTCCGTACGCCCGACGATCGGGCGCGCAGGGCCGCGTGTCGGCGAGCGGTCGGCAACCCCACACTCGAACCATCACCCGCCCGGGGCGCCCTCGTCGAGGGCACCCATAGCCGGTGCGAGGCCGCGAGTGACCAGCATCGCGATCAACTGCGCGGTGGTCGCCGCGCCCGCACGCTCTCGGGCCTGTTCAAAGTGGCGCTCGACCTGCCTGGGTGAGATCGCGAGAGCCGCAGCTATCTCTGCCTGGCGTAGACCATCACGGGCCAACAGTACGACCTCCAGCTGTCTGGCGGTCAAGTTGGAGGCCGTGCGTTTGGAGCGTCGCAGCCTGTGCTTGCTCGTGTCCGCGTCTCGCCGTGCCGAACGTGGGTCCGCGACAGGTGTTGCTATGGCTTGTACACGGATCGGTGCCTGGCGGGCCTCGGCCGTTTGAAGCTCGATCTGGTGTAGGCGGAGCGTAAACTTCGCAAAGACCTCGGCGATCGTCCGGGCGACCAAGGGGTTCACGGTGATGGCGACTGCCACCGTCAAGTATTCGTTATCGCCACCGGGCAAGATCGATGCGCCGTGCAGCAGCGTGCCAGCCAAGTAGGCGGCAGCCGTTGATACGCTGGCCAGCATCGTGGTGCGGAGGTCGGCGACGGCGGCCACGACGAACAGCAGCGCCTCCGCGATCCACCAGGATGGGCTGTAGGGGCCATCAAGGAGCACGACCATGCACCCGACCACCGCCGGTGCGAGCTGGTGGGAACGAGTGGCCCGCAGCCAGCGATAGGCGGCCCGGCGGTGCTTGATTCCTGAGACGGAGGCAATAATCGCGAGTGTGACGAAGACGGTCGTGGCGAGGCTGACGTGTTCCCTGGCATCGGTCTGCGCCAGCGGTACCGTGATCACACCCGCTACACCAAGCATGGTCAGGGTGACGGCTAAGAGGCGGACATGCAGCTCCTCGGTCAGGTGGACGAGGTCTGCACCGCAGTGGATGAGACTGCGATCAGGATGGTTCCGGGCGGGCCGCTCCTGCCCCACATGCTCAAGCTCAGCGCGCATGGGCCTCGGCATACAGCCCGACGAGCTGCTCGAGCGTTCGTGCGCCCGTCTTGCGCTTCGCCGACGCGATGTGTGAGCGCACCGTCGGTAATGCCAGCTGCAGCTGCCGTGCGGCCTGCTTCGGTAGCAAGCCGGTCGTCAGCAGATCGAGCACTTGACTCTCCGCTGGTGACAGCGGCCGGATGAGCGCCGATGGGTCAGCGCGTACCAAGAGACTCGCTGGCTCGCCCCGCACCGCAGCAGCCAGGCGAGGTGTCAGCGACACCCCAGCTCCACGGCGTACCTTTGCCAGGCTCATGGGAGCGGCCGTAATGCTGTGGCGTAGCACCCAGATCACGCCGACCCAGACGGCGCCGGCGGCCAGCATGATCGAGAACTGGCTGACCAGCTGATCGGTACCCGGACCTTCGAGCGTCCAGCTGAGACTGCGCCCGGTAGCCAGGAAATCGCCAGCTATGCCTAGCGTGGAGGCCACGACGAAGGCCAGGGCCCAAGCCGGCGCGGCAACGATCGCCGCGACGCAGGCCAGCCCGAATTCCACGTCGGCGTACTCCGTGCGCAGACCGGCTTTCAAGACGCCCAGGAGAGTGAAGCTGACCGCCAGCAGCAGGACGCGGCCGCGTGGTCTGAGCAACCGGCCGGCAGGCCTGGGGAAAAGAGCGCCAGCGAGCGCCGCGCTCGCAATCAGGAGGCCGACAACGATCAACGTGGGATCAGTCCGGCCGGCAGCCAGCGCTACCCAACCATCGCCGACCGTGACGACCGCCAGCAGCAGCAGCCCGATCCGCAGCGCCGTCAAGGCCAGTTGATCTGTGGCCGCTGCCACAGCAGCCCGCGCCGGATCAGTCTCGGGCACCCCCAAGGCGGCAACCGGCGTCAGCGCCTTGCTCAGGCCTGCGCAGCTGTCCCCGTCTGGTCCCGGCATGGGCCGGAAGCGTAGTCCAGGTGGTCACTATCAGGCCTGGTCATCACATTCCCCCGTGTAAATGTTGCTTGGCTGCCCGTAGTTTCGTCAGCGGTGGCCAAGGCAGTCGATACCAGTGGCGGTCTCAGCGAGCGCGAGCGACAGGTGCTGACCCTGGTCGTCGACGGCCTCACCAATCAGGAAATCGGCGCACGGCTTTGCGTCTCGCCACGTACCGTCCAAGGCCATGTGGCGAGCGCCATGCGCAAGACGGCCACCAGGACCCGCACCCAGCTGGCCGTCCAAGCCCTACGGGCCGGAGTCGTCCCGCTGCATCCACCGGCTGAGCCACCCGAATGACGACGAGCAGGCTATACGGCGTATTGACGTCTCGCAGGCCATCTGGCAGACTGCCGTCTTCATTGACTGCGGGGGGAGCCAGGTGGACGCATTGGTATGCGCTGCCTCGGAAAGGAATCGGTGACCTAGCCAGATGAACGGGGAACGACGCGCGATCGGCGCCGCGACTTCGCTCAGCCTCGCCGTGATCTGCGCTTGCCTGCTGGCGTCGTTGGCGATGGGCGGCGGGTTGGCGCTTGCACCTTCCGCTGACGCCGCCGAACCTGGCGGGATCTCGGGGACGGTAACCGCATCCGCGACCAAAGAAGTCGTTGCCGGGATCGAAGTCTGCGCTTTCCAGAGCACAGCGCCGTTTGGCGAAGGCTGCAAGACGACCAACGAGAGCGGCGAATACGCGATCAGCGAACTGCCCGCTGGCAGCTACTCGGTGTCGTTCTTCGCGCCGGAAGGCAGCGGCCTGAACTACCTCGCGCAGAACTATCCGCAGGAAGTGTCCGTGGCCAGCGGGACGATCACGCCGCATATTGACGCCGCGCTGAATAGCGGGGCCGAGGTCACCGGCCTGGTGGTGGCTGAAGGCTCGAAAGCGGGGATCGGCGGGATCGAAGTCTGCGCCTCGTCGCTCGGCGAACTGGAAGGCCTGTTCGGCGCGTGCGCCAAGACGAACGGCAGCGGCGAATACACGCTGCGTGGGCTCGCGAGCGGCGAATACAAGGTGTCGTTCTTTCCGCCGTATCGCAGCGGACTGAACTACATCGGTCAGTACTACATCGGCAAGTCCAGCGACGGCGAAGCCACTGTCCTGAGTCTCACCGCAGGGGCTACGACTAAAGACATCAATGCCACACTTCCTCCGGGAGGGGAGGTCAGCGGACGGGCGATCTCGGTGAGCTCTAAAGCGGCCATCGCCGGGTTGGAAGTGTGCGCCATCCCGATCGCCGGCGAACTGGGCAACTGTGCGGTTACTGACGCCTCAGGTGCTTACACCGTTCCCGGGTTGCCGAGCGGCAACTACCGCATCCAGTTTGCCCCGCCATTCGAAGGCGAGCTCAACTACCTCACCCAGTACTACAACGGCAAGACGAGTGAAGGAGAAGCTGACCCGGTATCGGTCACCGCTGGAGCCGTCACGCCAAATATCGATGCGTCGATGCAAGCTGGTGGCGAAATCCGTGGGCTGGTCACCGGCGCGCCGTCCAAGACGCCGCTGGAACAGGTGCGCGCCTGCGCGGCAGGGCCGGCGTCTCGGTGTGGCGTTACGAATGCGAGCGGCGAATACGTCATCGCTGGTCTGCCGAGCGGCAGCTACACCGTGTCCTTCTCCGGGCCAGGCGAATACGCGCCACAGTACTACAAGGAAAAGGTCTACGCCAGTGAAGCCCAATCGGTTACGGTCGTCGCTGGCACGACGACCTCCGGCGTCGGCGCGGAACTGCAACCGGGCGGCAAGATCACCGGAATCGTGACATCGCTGGCGACGTCCTTGCCACTGGAAGGCATCAGCGTTTGCCGCCATGCGGTGAAAGAAGAATCGTTTGGGTTTTGTACCAGCACCAATGCCAAAGGCGAATACACACTGGCCGGCTTGCCGGCAACGGAATATAAGCTGGCGTTCTCGACGTCCATTGGCAACTACCTGACGCAGTACTACCACGGCAAGGGCTCGCTGGCGGAAGCCGAACCGGTAGGCGTGGCTGCCGACGAAACCAAGTCGGGAATCAATGCGGCCATGCGGGTTGGCGGGCAGATCAGCGGCACCGTCACGAACGCCGCCAGCAAAATGCCCGTCTCCGGTGCGGCCGTCACGGCGTACACGACCGGCGACAGCTATGTAACTAACACCTCGACCAACGCCAAAGGCGAATACACGCTGCCGGGGCTCACGACCGGGTCTTACACGGTCGGCTTCAATGCCAGCACCCAGGATCTCGTGCCTCAGTACTACGAAGATAAGAGCACGCTCGGCGAAGCGACAAGCGTCGGTGTGACGACCGGCACAACGACCGAAGGCATCAACGCCAGCCTGCAGGTCGGGGGCAGCATTGCCGGCACCGTGACTAACGCCACGACCAAAGCGCCCCTCACAGGAACGGACGTGGAGGTCGCGACCACGAGCGGCGACTTCGTCGCGTTTACGACGACCAATGGTGGCGGCGAATATAAGGTCAGCGGGCTAAAAGAAGGCTCGTATGAGGTGAGCTTCTCCGCCTACGGCTTCGAAAACCAGTACTACAACGGCAAGTCGAACTTCCCGGAAGCCACGCCAGTCAGCGTGGTAGTGGGCAAAGTCGCCGAAAGCATCAGCGCGGCGCTGCAGTCGCTCGGTTCGATCAGCGGCAAGGTCACGGACGCGACATCGGACGCTGCGGTGGCGGGGGTGGAGGTCTGCGACTATTCGGAAAGCGGCGAGTTCACGAGCTGTACCTCCACCGACGCCGGCGGGAAATACACGTTTACGGGTTTGGCGGCCGGCAGCTACGCGATCGGCTTCTTCCCTGGCGAAAGCGACTACCTAGGGCAGTACTACAACGACAAGCCGACGCTGAGCGAAGCCACCAAAATCTCGGTGACGCATGGGGGCACCGTGACTGGCGTCAACGCGGCACTCGTGGCCGGCGGTCAGGTCAAAGGCACGGTGACGAGCGAGGCGAGCGGTCTGCCTCTCGCCGGCGTCGAAGTCTGCGTCCAGCCGACCAACGAGAGCCTGGGAGAAAGTTGCGCCTACACGACAGCTGACGGCAGCTACGACGTCGGCCTCCTGCAAACGGGCAGCTACCGCGTCGAGTTCGTCCCGTCGGAAGGCAGCAACTACCTGCTCCAGTTCTTTGAAGGCAAGGCGAAGCGGTCCGAAGCCACTCTCCTGGCCGTCACGACCGGGGCCGCCAGCGAAGGCATCAATGCCGCGCTCATTGAAGGCGGCACCATCGAAGGGACGATCAACAGCGTCGGGACCAAAGCGCCGCTCAGGCACGCCGAGGCCTGCGCCTACAGCTCCGAAGTCGAAACCTACCACTGCGCCGATACGAACAGCAAAGGCGAATACAAGATCACCGGACTACCGACAGCCGAATACGTCGTCTACTTCTTCCCAACCGAAGGCGAATACACCTACCAGTACTACAAAGAAGCCACCACGGAAGCCGAAGCTACCAAGATGGCGGTCACGAAGGGCTCGACCGCCACCAGCATTGACGGGCAGCTCCATGCTGCCGGCCGCATCACCGGCACGATCACCGGTGCCGCAACGAGCAAACCGCTGTCCGGAATCGAAGCGTGCGCCTTCAGCACTACGGAAACGCTTGAAGAGTGCACAACCAGTAGCCCCAGCGGCGAATACACGCTCGCTGGCCTGGCTCCGGGCAAACACAAGGTCGAGTTCCGCACGAGCTCCCAGAACTACGAAACCCAGTGGTTTAGCGGCAAGGCTGCCGGCGGCGAAGCGACGCTGGTTGGCGTAAGCGAAGAAGCGACGACCGCCGAAATCAACGCGGCGATGGTCGAACCGGGCCAGATTACCGGTCGGGTGACCAAGGAAGACGGCACTACGGCCCTGAGCGGAATCCTGGTCTGCGCGTACGACACGGGCGCCCCGTACACCGGGCGCTGTGGCAACACGACCGCCAGCGGCGAATACACGCTAGCCGACCTGCCGCGTGGCAGCTTCAAGGTTAGCTTCTACGCCCCGGCTGGTCTCAACTACATCCAGCAGTACTACAGCGACAAGGCCAGCTACGAAGAAGCCGGCGGCGTGACGGTCACGCCCGGAACCGTCACGGCCAACGTTAGCGCCACCATGAAGGCCGGCGGCGAGGTCAGCGGCAAGGTGACGCTCACCAAAACCACGACCGGCATCGCCGGCATTGAAGTCTGCCCCTACTTCGTCGGCACCGGCGGGACGGTCGTCGGCTGCGCGACCACCAACAGCTCGGGCGAATACCTGATCGAAAAACTGCCCACCGGCGAATATCGAGTCGGCTTTAGCGATCCGTTCAACAGCTCGCTCAATTACGTTCACCAGTATTACAGCACTCGCGCCCATCTAGCAGAAGGACAGAAGCTGATGATCACGGCGGGGGCGACCACCACCGGCATCAACGCCGCGCTCGAACCCGGCGGCGAAGTCTCGGGCAAGGTCATCCGCATCGGCACCAAAGCGCCGCTCCAGGGCATCGAGGTCTGCGCCTCCGAACACAGCGGCTTCGAATCGGTCGGCCCTTGTGTGCTCACTAACTCCAGCGGCGAATACACGCTGCGAGGCTTGCCACCGGGGCTGGTAAACGTCGAGTTCTTCTCAAACGAATACGTCCAACAATGCTACAACGGCTCAAACGACTGCGAGTTCCCGACGGGAGTGCCGGTCGAAGTGCTGCATGTCACGACCGGCATCAACGCGGCCCTGAAAAGCACGCACCCGATCGTGCCGGAAGCTACCTCCGCGCCGACTATCACTGGAACGCCGCAGCAAGGCTCGCCGCTCACCGAGCACCACGCGAGTTGGACGAACGAACCAATCGAATATCGCTATCAGTGGCTGAGCTGCAATAGCCTGGGAATGGGCTGTCTGCCGATCAAGGACGCCGAAAGCCAGAGCTACACGCCGCTGGCGCAGGACGTGGGCACGCGTCTGGAGGTCCAGGAGACGGGCATCAATGTCGAAGGCGAAAGCGAGCCGGCGACGAGTGAACCAACAGCGGTGATGACGCCGGCCAAGCCCGTGAATCAGGCCCCGCCGGCTATCAAAGGCGAAGACCGCGCGGGGCAAACCCTGACTGAGAGCCACGGCAGCTGGACGAACGAACCGAGCAGCTACACCTACCAGTGGGAGCGCTGCGACGTCCACGGCGAAAACTGCGTCTTCCCGGCGAACTCGACGGAACAGACGTACAAACTCACCAGCGGCGACGTTGGCAAAACGATCCGGGTTATCGAGACGGCCATCAACGCTGGCGGTGAAAGCGAACCGGCCGTCTCGCCGCAGTCGGCGGTCGCGGTCGTGGTGCCCGAAGTCCCAACCAAGCTGTCGCCGCCGTCAATCAGCGGCTCGGCCGTTCAAGGCGACGTGCTCAACGAGTCGCACGGCAACTGGACCAACGAACCGACCAACTACAGCTACAAATGGGAACGCTGCTCGAGCGCGGGGACCGAATGCAGCCCGATCGCCGAAGCGGTTGGCTCGACCTACAAACTCACCCGCGCGGACATCGGCCACAAGCTGGTGGTGGCCGAGACCGCCAGCAACGCCGGCGGGCACAGTAAACCGGCCGTATCGGGTCCCACAGCTTTGGTCGCGGGCGCGGTACCGGCTCGTCTCTCGCCGCCGACAATCTCGGGGCAGGCCAAGGAGGCGGGTTTGCTAACAGAGGCCCACGGCAGCTGGACGAACGAACCGACGGCGTTCACTTATCAGTGGGAGCGCTGCACAGCCGCCGGTAAGGAATGCAAGCCGATCCTCGGAGCGACCGAAGAGACCTACACGCCCGTAGAAGACGACGTTGGACACAAGCTCGCCGTCGAAGAGGTTGCCGACAATGAAACCGGACCTGGCGTCGGCGCAACGTCTGAACCGACCGCCGTGGTGGTCACGACCGTGCCGGTGGACATCACGCCGCCCACGATCTCGGGCACCGCTCGCCAAGGCGAAACCCTCAAAGAGCTCCACGGCAGCTGGACGAACCAACCGACGGCGTACGAAATCCAATGGCAGCGCTGCGATCAACACGGCGAAAACTGCAGCACGGTCGCGATCGGTTCGGAAAACAGCGAATACCTGCTATCGGCCGAAGACCTCGGCCACACCATCCGTGTCCTCGAGATAGCCAGCAACGGCGGCGGTCCCGGCGAACCGGCGTCCTCCGCGCCGACGGCGCGAGTGGTCGCGGGCGTGCCCGGCAACATCTCGCCGCCAAAGATCTCGGGCCACGCCGTCCAGGCCGAAACCCTCACCGAGGCACACGGCAGCTGGACCAACGAACCGTCGACCTATACCTATCAGTGGGAACGCTGCACGACCGCAGGGAGCGAATGCCAGCCGATCGGTGGGGCGACTGAACAGACATACGTCCTAACGACCGAAGATGTCGCCCACAAGCTGGTCGTAGCAGAGACGGCCCACAACGCCGGTGGCGACAGTAACCCTGAGGCCTCTGCTCCAACCGCCGTGGTTGACCCACCAATACCGGTCAACAAAGCGGCGCCCAAAATCGCCGGGCTCGCCCGTGTTGGCTCAACCCTCACCGAGGAACACGGCAGCTGGACGAACAGCCCCACCCGCTACACCTACCAGTGGGAACGCTGCAACACGCTCGGCCTGTCCTGCCTACCGATCCAAGACGCGACGCAACAGACATACACCATCGAAGCGGCCGACCTCGGCTCGACGCTGGTCGTCGTCGAGACCGCCAGCAACAGCGCCGGCCCGGGGACGCCAGCGATCTCGGACGGCGTGGGGCCGGTGACGCTCCCGCCCCCCGTCAACACGGCGCCGCCGGAGATCAGTGGACCGCCGGAAAGCGGACAGACCTTGGTCATCAACCACGGCAGCTGGACGAACAGCCCGGACGAATACCGCGAGCAGTGGCTGCGCTGCGGCAGCGGCGGTGAAAGCTGTGCTCCGATCCACGACGCGATCAACCTCCCCTACGTGCCGACTGCGGCCGACGTCGGCCATACGCTGCGGGCCCAAGAGGTCGCCAGCAACGGAGGTGGTCAGAGCGAACCTGCGCAGTCGGCAGCGACCGCCATGATCGCCGCCGCACCGCTTCGCGCTAACGCCGGTGAAGACATCGAAGCCGCGACGGACGTGCCGGTGGCGTTTGACGGCAGCGGCAGCACCCCGTCCAACGAAATCACGGGCTACCACTGGGAATTCGGCGACGGCACCAGCGGCGAAGGCCAAATCGCGCACCACGCCTACACGACGGCCGGCACTTACACTGCCACTCTCACGGTGCAGCGCGGTGGCGAAGCCAGCAAACAGTCGATCACCGTGGCGGTCACGCCACCCAGCCGGCAAATTACCGTCACCGCCCTTGACGAAAGCGAACATTCGCTTGAAGGCGTCGAGATGCTCTACGTCGGTCCAAGCGGAACACGCACGGAAGCAATGACAGACGCTTACGGCCAGGCCACGCTCGCCAAGCTGCCGGACGGCACCGACACGGTGTACCTGTTCAAGGAAGGCTACAAACCGGCCGTCGGACACGTCAGCGTGTCGGGCGGGATAGGCGAAGCGACGGTCACCCTCACCAGCGGAGCGCTCGGCGAAGCCAAGCTCAAATCGAAAGAAATGACCAAGGCTGAAATTGAAGCCGCCGGCATCAACGTCAATGAACCAGGCAATAGCACCGTCTACGAATTTGAAGTCAAACTCAAATTCGAGCAGCTCGTGTGCCATGTCAACGGCGAAGGCGAGTTCGTGGGCCTCGAAGACTGCACCGGCGGTGGTGGCGGCAGCGGTGGTGGCGTAGGGTGGACGCCGAGAGGAATCTGCGCTGAAGAAGTCTGTGTCGCCGCACAGGCCATCAAAGGGCATCCGATCATCGAGACCCTCAAGCTCGACGGCAAAGCCTCGGCCCTCAAGCAGTTCTTCGCCGTCAGCATGATTGTCAGCAACCCGTCGCCTGAACCGTTCAAGTTCACGCACGGACAAGCCACGCTGACCGTGCCGGCCGGCATGAGCCTCGCACCCACGCCAACGCCGCAAGCGGCCACCCAGAACGTGGCAGACGTGCCCGGCGAAGGCAGCGCGGAAGTCAACTGGATCCTTCGCGGCGATGCCCCAGGCGAATATTACCTTTCGGCGGCCTACCACGGACAGCTCGAACCATTTGAAGCGCCCTTTGAACTGCAGGCCGCCACCGACGAACCGCTCAAGGTCTGGGGCGCGGAAGCACTCGGCTTCCACGTCCAAGCCGACTCCGGCTCACTTCAAGGAGGCGTGCCCTACCACGTCAAGATTGGCATCGTTAACAACGCGACAATCCCGCTGTACAACGTGGCAGTCGAAGTCAACGGCGCCGACCACGACCACTTCATCTATCAGCCAGGCCAGCAGTTCACGGCCATTGCGGGCGAACTGAAGCCCGGCGAAACTGTCTACGCGCCGCAGGACATCCTGGTTCCCGATGCCAACAGTGCGGGCGCCTTCGAACCAGAACAATCGAGTGCCCACTTCGCCGGCGAGACGGTCCATCCTGGTGAAGGCATCGAACAAGTCAGCCCGCCGCCGCTGTACACGATGTCGGCCGTCTTGGAAAGCGCGACGATGGTCCATCTGCACTGGCAGCCGTCGCCCGGCGCCGATGGCTATGAGGTGTTCTCGACGCCAAATCTCGACACGCCCTTCGCTGCCAGCCCCGACGCCGTGCAGACGAGCCCCACAAGCAAGACAACGCTCACCCGCCTGCCGGCCACGACGACCGACGCCTATATCCCTCGCGGCGCCACCGACCCGCCGCGCTTCTACGCACTTGCAACCATGACCGGCGGGCAACTGCGGCTGGAGCATCCGGTCCGCGAACCGTTAATACAAGGACCGACCGGCGGGCCGCTGACATTGCGTGAATTGCTCGCCGGCGGGAACAACCCGGCGGAGTTCTGCCTGCAGTGCGCTATGAACCGGATCATGCACGGGGACCCAGTCGATGCGCCGACCGGCAACTTCTGGCACAGCTTCACCGACATCGTGGTCCCAGGTCGCGGCCTCCCGTTGAACCTGACGCGCACCTACAACTCGGGAGCAGCGACCACCAACGGCCCGTTCGGCTATGGCTGGTCATTCCCCTACGGTCTGGCGCTCACCTTCCCGGACACAGAACACGTCGTCGTCAACCAGGAAAACGGCTCACAGGTGACCTTCACCGAGCAGCCCGACAAAACCTACGCAGCGGCCCCGCGGGTGACCGCGACCCTCGTCCACAACGAAGACGGCTCCTGGACCTTCCTACGAAGGCACCGAGAAACCTTCGCATTCGACAGCGCCGGCCAGCTGACCCAGGAGAAGGACCTCAACGGCTACGTCACGAGCCTTGCCTACGACGCGCAGGGGCAGCTCTCCACCGTGACCGATGCTGCCGGGCGGAAACTCACCTTCAAATACAGCAAAGGCCACATCATTTCGGTCACCGACCCGCTCAAACGCGTCGTCAGATACGCCTACGACAGCGCGGGGAACCTGACCGACGTCACCGACGTCTCGAAAGGCGACACGCACTTCACCTACGACTCGGCGCACCGGATGCTGACGATGCGTATGCCTAACCAGGCGCCGGGCGTCCCCGGATCGACCGGTGCCGTGGTCACCAACACCTACGACGAACAGGGCCGAGTTACGGCCCAAACCGATCAGCTCGGACGAACGACGACCTTCAAATACGTCGGCGAACCCCTAGGCGAAGAAGGGGGCACCACGACGATCACCGACCCGAAGGGCAACGTCACAGTCCAGGAATACAAGTTCGGCGAGCTCATGTCCGAAACGAAAGGCTTCGGCACCCCCCAGGCAGCGACGTGGAAATTTGGATACGACCCGAACACCCTGGGCCTGACTACAGTAACCGACCCCGACGGCCACACCACAACCTCGAACTACGACTCCGAAGGCAACACCCTCACGACGACCGATCCGCTCGGGCGCACGACCACGAACACCTACGACGGACTGAACGACCCGCTGACCACGACCGACCCCCTGGGCGTCACGACAACGAACACTTACAACGCACGCGGCAACCTGCTGACGACGTCTCGGCCACTGACGGGGACCTCGCAGACGCAGACCACGACCTACGTATACGAAGACGCCGCGCATCCCGGCGACGTGACGGCGATAAAGGATCCCGACGGCGACGTGACCCACAACACCTACGACGCCTACGGCGACCTCACCTCGACGACAGACGCCCTGGGGGACAAGACAACCACGACCTACAACATCATCGGCTGGCCGCTCAGCGTCGTGCCCCCACGTGGCAACGTCAAAGGCGCCAACCCGGCGAGCTTCGGGCCGAGATACAGCTACAACAACTTCGGCCAGGTGACGAGGACGAGCGAACCGACAGGCATCACCACCACCACCAAGTACGACCCCGACCAGAACCTGATCGCGACGACCGACGGCGACGGCAACACGACGAGCTACAGCTACGACGCCGCCGATGAGCGGACCGCCACCCATCGGGCGAACGGGACGACTACGCAGACGACATATTGGCCGGACGGTAGCGTGAAGGAACAGATCGACGCTGCCGGCCACGTGACGCTCTACGAATACGATCCGCTGGGCCGCCAATCGGCGGTCACCGACCCGCTCGGCAGGGTCACCCACTACGAATACGACGGTGCGGGCAACCAGATCGCGGTGACCGATCCGGAAGGACAGGTCACGAGCAAGACCTATGACGCGGCCAACGAGCTGACCTCGATCTCCTACAGCGACAAAAAAACCCCCAACGTCAGCAACATCACCTACGACGCCGACGGCCAGCGCACATCCATGACCGACGGCACGGGCACCTCCTCCTGGACGTGGGACTCGCTGCATCGGCTCGCGAGCATGACCAACGGGGCCGGCAAGACCGTCAGCTACCAATACGACCTGCGTGGCCTGCCGACCGAAATCACCTATCCCGGCGGCCAGGCCATCACACGAGAATACGACGCCGCCGGCCGCTTGAGCACCGTGAAGGACTGGCTCGGCAACACGACGACGTTCACCTACGATCCCGACGGCAATCTGACCAAGGAGCTCCTCCCGGCCGCTTCGAAAGTGGTGGACACGTTCGCCTACGACAACGACGATCAGCTGAACTCGATCATCGACCGGACCGGCACAAAAGCGTTCTTCTCGGCCAACTACGGACACGACAAAAACGGTCAGCTGGCCTCGGACAGCTCCCTGCCGAAACCCGTCCACAGCTACAAGTACACCCCTCTGAACCAGCTCTGCTACGCAGGCTCTAGCAGTACCAGCGCATGCGCCTCGCCACCGGCGGGCAGCCAACCATACGCCTATGACTCGGCCGACAACCTAACCACGAACAACGGGACAACGCAGCAGTTCGACGCCGCGAATCAGCTGTGCTGGACGGTCTCCGGAGCCTCGTCGAACAACTGCGCCACGCCCCCGACAGGAGCGACCACGTACACCTACGACGAGCGCGGGAATCGTACAGGGTCTGTGGCCGCAGGCAACATCGGCACCTGCGACGAATACGACCAAGCGAACCGTCTGACGGCGATCACGACCGGCACGGGATCCTCATGTACGGGCCCTACAACCGTCGCGACCTACGCGTACAGCGGCTCGGGCCTGCGCCAGAGCAAGACCGTGCGGGGGACGACGACCCAGTTCGCGTGGGATGAATCTGCAGAACTCCCGCTGCTGCTGCAGGAAAAGGCTGGGAGCGCAAATCCCACTAGCTACATCTACGGTCCTGGCGAACTGCCACTCGAGCAGATCGACTCCGGCGGCAAGGTGCACTATTACCATCATGACCAGCTAGGTTCGACACGCGCTATCACGAGCATGACCGGCGCGGTGGATGCCAGCTACGCCTACAACCCGTACGGGAAGATCACGGCTTCAACGAACGCGGGCGCGATTACCAACGCCCTTCTTTTCGACGGACAGTACACCGACGCTGAGACCGGCTATCAATACCTCAGGGCGCGCTACTACGATCCGTCCACCGGCGAGTTCCTCAGCAGCGACCCTCTTGCAGAGGTGACCTTGGAACCATTCAGCTACGCGTCCAATGATCCGCTTGATGGGGTCGATCCAAGTGGCTTGCGCGTTAACTTGTGGTCCGTCGCCAAGTACGTTGGCGTTGCCGTCGGAATTACCGCTGACGTGCTTTGTGACGCCGTCTCTGACGGTGCCTGTTTAGCCCTTCAGGCGGTTGCGGCCGGCGCTGGCGTCGCCAGCACGGGGCATGACTGCGCAACGGGCGGCAAGAGTTCATGTGTACAGTCAGGTGTTTGCGACGTGGCTGGGGTAGCGACGCACGGCGTGACGGACCCGATCTGTGCCGTCAACAACAGCGGTGACACTGGCGGTAACGGTAGGACGGTCCCAGGAGCGCCGCCCTGCACAAACGACCTCAATCCGCCGGCGGGCACGTACAAGCAATCCAGCAGCCCAGATGGCTTCATCGATCCGACTAAGGGCACATATAGCCCGAGCAAGGAGCAACAGTTCAGTTTGACCGATCCTGGCGGGTCACCGTAGAATGCGGCCTAGCGACAGGGCGGTTTAGTGAAATGAGGAGAAGTGACTGATTGTTCTCGGGGGCGGCACTCGCGTTTGCCCGCACGACAAACATGGAGGTAGCGTGATGAGCATACTCAAGGCCATTTGGGCCACTGGTGTCGCCTTGTGCTTGGCGACGTGTCTGTTGCTATCGGGGACAAGCGTTGCGATGGCCGCCGCGACGATCTCGTTGTGCGTGCCCAAAGCGGAAAACACTGCGACTAAGACCCCACGCAGGCGGGGCTGCCCGCCGAAATACACGCTAGTCACGCTGGAGCTCGAAGGAAAAGAAGGCAAACCAGGTCCAAAGGGCGCGACCGGTGCCACCGGCCCCGCCGGAGCCAAAGGCGAAACCGGAACGGGGGGAGTAGGAGCGACGGGACCGACTGGACCGAAAGGCGAAAACGGCGACAGAGGCGAAAAGGGTGCTGCGGGAGCCACTGGTGCAACAGGTCCGACCGGATCGGGCGGCAGTGGAGCCGGACCGGCGGGCCCCACGGGGGCAACCGGCCCTGAAGGTAGCGAAGGTAGAGGCGCGACCGGAGCAACCGGGGCCAAAGGCGAAAAAGGTGCGACCGGAGCGACCGGAGCAACTGGAGCGCAGGGCGTCACGGGAGCAGCCGGAGCGACCGGCTCAGCGGGTAAAGAAGGAACAGCCGGAGCCAGCGGCGCGACTGGAGCTACTGGGCCGACAGGTGCGACGGGGTCGGGTGGAAGCGGAACCGGCCCGACTGGCCCAACCGGGCCAGAAGGTAAGGGCGTCACCGGCGCGACCGGACCCGCCGGAGCGCAGGGCGTGACCGGAGCAACCGGGGCGACAGGCTCAGCGGGTAAAGACGGAACAGCCGGAGCCAGCGGTGCGACTGGAGCTACGGGGCCGACAGGTGTGACTGGGTCGGATGGGAGCGGATCCGGCCCAACTGGGCCCACCGGGCCTGAAGGTAAAGGCGCTACCGGTGCGACCGGAGCCGCTGGAGCTCAGGGTGTCACCGGAGCGACTGGGGCGACCGGAGCGGCCGGCAAAGAAGGAGCCAAAGGCGCCTCTGGAGCAACTGGCCCGACCGGGGCCACCGGAGCTCAGGGCGTTGCCGGAGCGATTGGGGCGACCGGAGCGACCGGCAAAGAAGGAGCCAAAGGCGCCTCTGGGGCGACCGGGACCACTGGACCGCAGGGCGTGACCGGTGCAACCGGGCCTGAAGGGCCCGAAGGCAAAGAAGGACTCGAAGGCAAAGAAGGACCTGAAGGTAGGGAAGGACCCGAAGGCAAAGAAGGACTCGAAGGCAAAGAAGGACCCGAAGGTCCCTGACGGCCATGGGCCGTGAAGGGCAACGACGACGGCTGGGCGGTGGTCTGTGTTGTCGCAGCACGGATCACCGCGCAGGATTGCTATAGCGTCGGTGGATAGCGCGTCGAGTAGGCTTGACAGTCTCATGAGCGCGCAAGGCCGGAGAGCACGCGGGAGCCAACCGCAGGGGTCGTTTCGAGGTGCACGCGAGCGTCCGAGCCTTCTGCGCTGGGTTGGGGCGTGACTTCGTTGCACTCTGGCAGGGCCAATCGTAGATGGGGTGGTTTCACCGTGCGTGACTGGCGCGTGGTCGTTGCCGCGTGGCTGATCGTAGGCGCGGCTGGAGTCATCTTCTCGGGCTCTGCGTTTGCATTTGGCGCAAGTGAGGTTCTAACTGCAATTCCGCAGACGAGCTCACAAGAAGCGATCGCATACCTAAACGCTCAGCGTGCCGCAAACGGGGTTCCGGGGGACTTACAGTAGTTGAGGACCCAGCGGGAGACGGTGAATGCGAGGCGCGTATCAGTGGGCACAAGCAAAATACGGATCGTGTTGTGCGAGGGAGGCGCATCTCGACTACCGGCATCGCCGCCGCGATTGATCTCGAGGGCGGCGGAGCCGAGGGCGGGACGCCAGGGCAGTGGAGCCAGACCGTCAACCCATGGTCTTCCGATCCGGACGCGATCGAGATCCTGTTCAACCCGCTTGTAACGAGCGCTTGGTATGCCGAGACCGATGGCAACTGGGGCGCCGGGGAAGCTTGCATCGGCGTGGAGGGCGGCCGGCAATTCCCGACCCCGACCTTCTATTCCGTGCCTGGCAACGACGCTCGCGACGTGCCGCCGTGGGAGACCGCAGAATCCGCACCATACACGCCCGGTATGGCGGTAGGCATCCCGGCCGGAACGAAGACCGGCCCGTACCTCGAGGCATGGGCGGAGGGCACCGAAGCGACTCTGCAAACGGCGAGTCTGGTGGGGCCGTCGGGGCCAGTCGTGGTGCGAGTCGTTGGACCGGACACACCTGCACCGCCTCCATCGGAAGGAGTCGTCGACGGTATCGCAAGTCTCGTGATCCCAGTATCCGCGCTTGGGCCGTCTAGTGCATACACGCTGACAGCCACGTGGAGCGACTCGACAGGCGCCTACACCCAGACTGCTCAGTTCACCACCGAGTCTGCGCATGCTGCAAACACGCCGTTTGAATGCGAAACTTGTCCCCACGGAGCTTTCCGCTTTGTCACAGCTCGAGGAAAGGTGACAGCGAGCCTTTCCCCAGCGGCGGATCAGACGGTCACGATCACCGTCGGGCACGCTCGGAAGGTTTGTGGTGTCCGGAGGATTCATTGCCCGGCTGGCGACGCCCGCTATCTGTTTGATACGCACATGACCCGCGTCTTCAGGCACTATCGCTCCCCCGTGACCTTCTCTCTGCCGCGGCCGACTCTCGGATTTTCGGTAGTAGCCGTGACGGCTACCGCATCTCGCTTTTCGGGCGCTTGTGCTGTTTCCGTGGGTGAGGTGAACGCCTGGTAGAGCGCGCATGCCGCTCTGCGCCTAGGTTTCTGGCTTGTCAACGACCGGGAACGAAGGGAGCAGGAACGGCATGCGCAAGAAAATGGTATGGGCTCGGCTGTTGGGGTTGGGCGCCGCTGTGGTTGAGGACGTCTACTGCGGCGATCAGGGGGAGGTTGTCGTGGCAGCGCGACCGCGGTCGGCGGAGCGTGACCGCTGTGGTGTCTGCCGGCGGTGCTGCCCCGGGTTTGATCTCGGCGAAGGCGTTCGTCGCTGGCGTGCCCTGGATCTCGGGTCAACGCTTGCGTATGTCGAGGCTTGGGCGCCGAGGGTGCGCTGCCCTGAGCACGGGGTGGTCGTCTGCGCGGTGCCATGGGCGCGTCATAAGGCGCGGTTCACGCGCGTGTTTGAGGATCAGGTGGCGTGGCTGGCGGTGCAGTGCTCCAAGAGCGCGACAGCTGAGCTGATGCGCGTCGCGTGGCGCACGGTGGGTCAGATCATCGAGCGTGTCGTTGCCGAGACCGAGCGGCGGGTCGATCTGCTGGAGGGTCTTCAGCGGATCGGGATCGACGAGATATCCCACCGTCGCGGTCAGCGCTACATCACCGTGGTGATCGACCATGACACCGGCAGGCTCGTATGGGCCGCCCCGGGCCGTGACCGCAGGACGGTGCTGAGCTTCCTGGATGCGCTCGGCTCAGAGCGCTGTGAGCAGATCCGCTTGGTTTCCGCGGATATGGCCGCCTGGATCGCGGGACCAGTGACTGAGCGCTGCCCGAACGCGGTGCTGTGCATCGACGCGTTCCACGTCATCCAAGGCGCGACCGACGCGTTGGATCAGGTCCGCCGCGACGTCTGGAATGACGCGCGCCGCTCGGGACAGGACCAGCTCGCCCACCGCCTGAAGGGCGCCCGCTACGCGCTCTGGAAGAACCCGGAGAACCTCACCGGCCGCCAGCAGGCAAAGCTCGCTGAGATCCAGCAGATCAACCGTCGTCTCTACCGCGCCTACCTGCTCAAGGAGCAGCTACGCCAGATCTACCGGCTGGGAGCGAAGGCGGCAATCACGCTGCTGGACCGTTGGATCGCGTGGGCCAGACGATGTCGCCTGCCGTCCTTCGTGAAGCTGGCAAAGACGATCACCGCTCAGCGCCCGGGAATCCTCGCCGCGATCGAGCACGGGCTCTCCAACGCACGGACCGAGGCGGCGAACACCACCATCCGCCTGATCGCCCGCCGCGCCTTCGGCTTTCACAGCGCCGAGGCGCTCATCGCTCTCGCCAAGCTCAGACTCTCCGGACTCTGCCCACCCCTCCCCGGACGAGTCACATAACCCACGGAAACGTCAGGAGAGTCGCTTTTCGGCAGGCGGACACCAATGGGCAGCACCGCGTTGGTTGTGTGCGCCAATGTGCGTGCCGTAGTTGAGGGCGAGCATTTCGGTGCTCTGAGGTAGACCCCAAGGTCTCCTGGTCCGCAACGTCAATCTGAGGTGGTCAGCTACCGTGTACGCGAGATGTCCTGGATCACGGTCGAGCTGCCCTGCTTACCTAAAGCGCCGTAGAAGTCGAACACCGAACACTGCTGTCGCGCGGGTCACGGCGCGGCGAGAATGTTCAGGTCTTCTAGGTGGCGATGAGGGCGCAGCGGCGTTGCCTCAAGCGACGCAGCGGCCGCTCTTTAGTTCCACTTGGCCTCGTATGCCAGCTGGTAGACCGGGTCCTGGCAAATGCAGATGCCGCGCGGGTCCTTTTGTGCATGTTGGAGCAGGTCCTGCCCCAACGGGTGCATCACGTCGATGCGGGCAACCGACGTGTCGGAGGGTGCCGCGCCGAGGGCGTCGGCCACCAGGCGGCCCGCCAGGAGGATGCCCGCGAGCGCCGACTGGTGTGCGATCGGGACGTGCACATCCTGACGCGGATGCCCGACCCGGTCTAGGGCGACGAGGGCGCCCCCACACACGCCCTCGACGTAGAGCTGGCGCAGCGGGCGGTCGGCGAACTCCGCTGCACCGCCCTCCGGAAGCCCGAGGTGCCGCTCGATCGTCGGCAGCAGTGCCGCAGGAACCGGCTGGCCGGTGAACAGGAGCCGGCGGACCTCGAGCTCCATGCCCTGCAGGCCGAGTGCCTCGGCGATCAGCTCGTCCTCGTTGGGTGTCTGCCCCTGCGGCAGGTACAGGCAGCTGAGGCACGCGCCGCGCTCGCTCCAGGGGTGCACGGAGCAGCCGAGGTCGCCAGGCTGCGTCCATGCGTTGGCGATCCAGCGCGGCAGCGACGCCTGGACCGCCCTACGGCCCTGTGCGCTATCCACGCCGACGAGGACTCGCTGCCATGCGTATCCGTCCCGCTCGGTGAACTGCTGCCAGTCCAGCGCCTGGCCCACCAGCTGCAGTGCGCCCGTCTGCTGCCGGGAGAGAAGGGCGGTCTTCGCCTGGCCCTCGTCGCTGCGGGCGGCGAGCACGTAGCGCTGCAGGTTGCCGAGCTCGACCGCCTCGGGGTCCACGATGTGCAGCCGTCCCCGGAGGTGGGCGCGGGCGAGGCTCCACACCGCCGCCTGGCCGATCGCGCCCGCCCCCACGAGTACCGCCTCGCCGACGTCGAGTTGTTCGGGCAGCTGCGGCTCACGGGCGCCGCCGAAGTCCAGCGTGGAGAGCTGCACGTCGCCGTCCAGCCGTGGCGTGTCGGTGAGGAAGACTGCGCGGAAGATGTTTGCCGCGGCGAGGCAGGCCGCCCCGCCGGCACCGAACGGGTTGGTCTCCGCGCCGGTCGTGTAGGGGCCCGCGGTGCCGGCGCGTGCGATCCATCCGTCGCTGCCGGCGTAGATCGTTGTATCTGCGATCCCTGCGGGGTCCTCGCCGATCGCGACGGCGAAGTCTGCGCGGCCGGTCGCGAGCTCGATGCCGGGGTTGATCTCGAGGGCGAGCCCTGCGGCGGCCTGGTTGGTATCGCCTTCGAGTACGAGGCTGGGGTAGAGCCGTGCGAGCAGCCGTATGGTCATGTCGAGGATCGCCAGCGCCTGAGGCGTGCGGGTGTCGCTGATGGTGACCCCGACGCGGACGTGCTGCAGGCGGTCTCGGATCGCGTCCTCGTCGAAGCCGGCGACGACCTGGGAGGCGGCGATCGCGGAGCGGTGGAAGTAATCAGGAAGCGCCATCAGCCGGCGATCTGGATCACGTCGAGTGCCACGGGGTCCCAGCCCCGAGGCGAGAGCCTGTATGCGGCGCTTCCGGGGACAAGGACGCCCCTGCGGGCGAAGTCGGGGACGACGAGGGACAGGCCGCCGAGCGTCGTAACGATCGGGTATGTGTCGTCGGTATCGGAGTGGAAGGCGCGAGTGGGATGGGCGTGCACCTGGGCCGCGAGCGTCTCGCCGTGCTCGTAGAGCCAGATGTTGAGCTCGTGCAGCGCCTGTCCCTCCACCCGGACCAGCAGCCCTGAGCGGGTCTTGCTCGATGTCTGATACGGGACGTGGCAGGTGCGAACATGGATCTCCTCTTCCATGGCGATGCCGCTCCAGAGAACGAATAGCTCGTAGCCGGCGCGGCCAGCCTTCCTGAGGGCTCGCTGGGTGCGCGCCAGCTGCTCCGGCGAGACGATGAAACGGGCGACGCCCTGCAGGCTGTTCACGCGGGGGGCTGGCCGAAGTCGAACCCGGCGGGGGTTATCTGCACGCCATAGGCTTTGATCGGCTCCACGCCGTAGCGGTGGACGATGTCGAGCAGCCGCACCAGCCGGCCGGCGCCGCTGCCGCGGTGTAGCTCCCACGGGTCGCCTGAGTGGCCGGGGTGCTCGTGGTACTCGCGGACGCCGGCTAGGCAAAGGAACGGGACGGCCTGCGGGTCGTGGGCCTGCATCAGCGGCTGGGCGACCTGCATCTGGATGTTGCCGCCGGCGGGCAGGCCGGGAAGCTGCACGGACTGGGCGGGCAGCGAGCGGTTGAGCTGCGTGGGTAGGTTCGCCGCGGTGTAGGGGACGCGGGTGAAGGGGTCGACGAGCTTCAGTGAGGGCGGCATGGCGTCGTAGTTGGTGAACTCGAGCAGGACCCCGCAGACGATCGGCGGCGGTTTGAGCACGGTGTTGGCCATGACGACGAAGACTGTGGGGAAGTGCGCTTCGACGAGCAGCCAGCCCCTGGCCTCGTACTCGTCACGCTGGTCTTCGTAGTCGGCGAGCTCGGAGGCGAACTTGGTGTGCGAGACGGTCGGCTCGGTGAACTGCGGCGGCGATGCCATCGGGATCAGCCGCCTACGCCGGCGTGGAGGTTGAGGAACAGCTTGACGCCCGACTCGAGGTCGTAGTGGCCGACGGTCTTGGACTGGTCGAGTTCGAGGCCGGCTGCGTTGCGCAGCTCCCAGTTTTCTGGGGGCTGGCCGACGTTGCCGGTATCGCTGAGGGCTTGTTCGACGACTTTGCGCAGGTGAGTGCCCTGCTCGGCGTGCACGAGTGCGGGGTTCCCGTTAACGACTACGACGATTTCGATCTGGTGCGGCTGCGCGTTCATGTCTGGACCTCGCTGTCGGGGACTCTCCCAAACAAGACTATCTCATGTATCTCACGTTTTCAAGTGAGATGAGGTATGCTCGACAAATGGTCGGGTTTCGAGGACAATGGGTGCTGGTGCCCTGGGAGCGGGCCGTTACTTCTGTGATGTCTGACGCCAGCTATTCGATTACGACGCCCACGCGGCGGCTGTTGTTCATCGGCACCGGGGGGATCCTCGACGACCTGGAGCGGACGGTGCAGCTGCGTGACCGCCAGCTGCCGCCGACGGCGCTTGAGGGTCTGACGACGGTGGTGCTGGACCTCGGTGGGATGACGCCGACCCCGGGTCCCTTGCGGGAGCTCGTCGTCACGCTCGGACAACGGATGAAGGGCGGGGTGTATGGCGAGATGAAGCTGATCGTGGCTACCGGCGACCCGGCGGTGGCGGAGATGGTCGATCTGCTCGCCGGCGCTTACGGTCTGTCGCTGTATCTGGCGAAGTCCTCCGAGGAGGAGGACGTGCGCAACGCGAAGCCCGCGGGGGATCTGACTGAGACCGAGCGCCAGACGCTGGCGGGACTGAGCGAGCTTGGCGGCCGGGCAACGGTCGCGAGCTTCGCCGGCCACGCCGGGATCGAACATACGGCGGTCAACAACCGCTTCTCTAACCTCGAGCGCAAAGGCTACATCCACCGTCAGAAACGGGCGCGGCGTTCGGGCGACGTGTATTTCGATCCGCGTCAGGGTCCGGAAGACCGGCTGGCGACCCCGACCCGCGAGGTACTGCGCGAGCATGGCGTCGTGGCGGACCCGTATGACCGGTCGCCGCTGCAGCTGGAGGGCGAGGCGGCCGAGCGGGCGGCTGAGATCCTGAAGAACCGCCGTTCGAACAAGTCCTAGGGCGGTTCCGCGTGGGCTGGGAGCGATCGTTCGCGACGTACGCGGCGGACGTCGATGATTTCGCCGCGTTTGAATGCTGGGACGGCGACCCCGCGACGCCGTGGATCGCGGAGGTCGAGGATTACGTGCGTGTGAGCGCATTGCGCCACGCGCTGTTCAACGTGGCGTTCTGGGATGAGCAAGGCAAGCTGGTCGCGGCGTCCGCGTTCGACCCGCAGCCTGTGCGGATGCCGCTGTGCAGCCCGTCTGAGAGCCCCGGCTGGAAGCTGCAAGCGCTGGCGATCTCCCTGGAGCACCAGGCCCAGGGTCGCTCGACGGAGGTGTTCGCCGAAACGTTCGCGGCGATGCGCGAGGCCGACGCCCGGCGGACGCTGGTCACCGCGAGCCTGCACCGCGAACATACGAGAAGCCGGAAGGCGTGCGAGCGGGCGGGGCTCACGATTCTGCTGCCGGGACCCGAGTTCCACATCCTGCTCGGCGAGGTGCCCGGACATGGCGACTAACGTGTATGGCACCATGTCGGTCGCGGCCTCGAACGGGGACTGGCTGTCGAATCACTCGACGCTGCTCGTCGGCATCGTCGGGATCGTCGTGTCCGGGATTCTCGGTCCCGCGATCACCATAGGTCTCTCGCGCAAGAGCGCACGACAGCAATTCAAGCGCGACCTCATCGTCACGCGGCGTGATGACCTTGCGCGTCTGCTGGACGAAGCGGCGCTCCTTCTAGGCGCCGGCGGCACGAATCTCCGGCTGCTCAATGAAGCCACCGATCGGAACCCGGCTCCGCCAGCTGCGCGTGAGTGGGCACGGAGCATTTTCCCTCTCGGCCAGCGCCTGCGTCTGCGCCTTCCGGACGAGCACGCCGTCGTGCGAGCGTATGACGATGTCCGTCAAAGGTTGACGGATGCTCAGGAAGGGATCAGCAGCGAAGGAGCATTTAGCGACGCGCTTGATCGCTACGAGCAGGCTCGCACGGCCTTCCTCGACGCAGCCAGGGAGGCGGTTCAAGCTCCGGTCGACGAGGATCAGGAGATCTAATGAACGTCGATGCTCTTCAGGTGAGCGACGCGGTCGTGCACTACGTGCCAACCACGAGCGACGAATCGCTGCTGCTCACAGACCAGGTGATCGCGCTTGACGCACCGCTGCGCGCCTACTTCCGCGACAAGATCGTTGCAAGCCTGAAGACGCGCGGACTGGACGCGGTCGTCGATCCCAACGAGGAACAACACGTACCCGAGGCGGTGGCGATGATCGTCGCCGACCCGACGCGCCTGGTCGAAGCCTCACAGGCCATTGCCAAGCATCTCGATCGCTGCCAGTCCGGGCGCAACTCCTCCGGACTGATCGTCGTGGTCAAGGGGGCACTGGGCACGATGCCGGCGGTGGGAGTCGTCAAGCTCGAGCGTGAGCGCGGCGTGCGCTTTGTCCTCGACGAGGTCGACGGACGACAGGTGGTCGACCTCGAGCTGTTACGCAACCTGACGCTGACCGACAAGACCAAGGTCTTCAAGACGGCGCTGTTGACATGCCCGACTGGCTCCGATGCGACGGCGGTCACCGGACGTGTGTCAGACGACCAGCGCGGTAGGGCCGAGGGACTACCGGTCGCGAACTTCTTCCTCGCAACATTTCTGGGCTGCCAGCCCAAAGTCAAGGCCGCGAAGGCGACGTTCGACTTCATCAAAGCCGCCAACACGTCGTTCAATGAGGACATCGTTAGTCCTGAGAAGCGCGGTCGCTATCAGGTCGCTCTGGTCGCCGCGATGCAGTCGCAGACAGCCGAGATCAGACCGCGTAGTTTCGCCAGCGAAAACCTCGACCCCGTGGACCGCTCGGCGTTTCTGGCCCAAGTTCAGAAGGCAGGTATCGATCCGAACTCGGCATTTCCTAAGGATTTGTCGTTGGTCAAGGTTGAGCGGTTCAAGCTGACCTTCAATTCGGGCATGGTGCTCGTGGGCGATGTAGCCGACCTGGAGCAGAAGGTCGAACTACCAGAGGGGCACGCTTCCGATCAGCCGGTCCAGGTCCACGATCAGGTGAACCGTCTGCTGACGGGCCGCTGACCCTCGAGCCACCATGGCCCCGGCAACGCGAGCCGTATGAAAAGCTACGCATGTAGCCACGATGTGTGTAGACTTTCATCCGATGAGGTCGGATCAACTACTCGACATCGCCAAGCGCGCCGGCGGCACCGTCACTTCGGCCGAGCTGATTGCCGGCGGGGCACGCTGGGAGGATCTCTATCGGCTGCGTGATCTCGGGGCGCTGGTGGAACTCTCCCGCGGGGTCTATCGCATCGTGGATGCTCCAGCGACTGCACATCTGGATTTCGTGGCGGTCTGCCGCAGGGCGCCGGCCGCGATGATCTGCCTGAACTCGGCTGCCAGCTTCTGGGATCTGACCGACGAGATGCCTGACGCCGTGCATATCGCGGTGCCGCGTGGCTCGCATCGCCCACGGATCGTCTACCCGCCGACCAGGGTGCACATCTTTGCGCCGGGGACGTTCTCGCTCGGGCGCGTGAAGCAGGAGGTCGAGTCAGGGGAGACGATCACGATCAGCTCCCGCGAGCGGACGGTGGTCGACCTGATGCGTATGCGCTCGCGTGTCGGGCGCGACCAGGCGCTGGCTGCGCTGCGGCGCTACCTGGACGGCCACGACGCTCGCCCGGGCGAGCTGCTCGCGTTGTCGCGCAAGCTGCGGGCGGGAAGGGCGATCGCGGATGCGATGGAGCCGATGCTGGCGTGAGCGCACGCAGCCCAGAGGAGGCCTACCGGGCTCTGCAGAAGCTCGCGCACGCCGATGGGCGCACGACACAGCAGACCTTCGAACTCCACGCCGCCTTCTTAGGTGTGACGACCTCGCAGGCCCCGTCCTCCTTGTCGAGCTGGTGCAGGCGACCCTTGCCCTTGAACTTCGCCAGCTGGAACTGGGCGACGTAGTGGTGGCGGCTGGAATCGGAGGTGGGAAGCGGCCGCCTCCCATCCGTGACGTCGTGCATCCAGTCGACGAAGCCTCCCTGGATCGGCGGTGGTCGTCCGCTCACGTCACCGATGCTAGAAGCCTCGACAGGCATTGCTTCCAACGCCTGGGCAAAGCGACTAATTGTCGTGAATTGGCCGGAGCTGCGGATACCGCTCTAGAGCTACAGGTCGCTCAGCCTGTCTTCCCGATCGGTCGTGGGACCGGTACGCTTGCCGGGGAGAACTGACGTGGGGCTCATGAAAAAGGCCGTTCGGCGTGCCACGCCGAAACCGGTGCGCAAAGCGAAAGCGGTCGTTAAGCACCCGGTGGGGACTGCAGCGCGTGCGGCGACGCCACGATCCGTGCGGGAGGCGAAACACAAAGCGTTCAACGCGACCCACCCGCTCAACACCGCCGAAAACGCGCTCCTAAACGCAGCCACTCCAAAGAGAAGGTCTCGCAGCGCGCACGCCCTCTCGAAGGCACCGCCTGCTGTCGGAAACACGAATGATGCTACGCCGCAGTCGACTCCAGCCCTAGTCAGGGGGATCGTTCGACTTTGCCAAGGCATCACGCTTTGGGCCGTGCTTTCCCTCGTCGGCGTAGGAATCGGCATTGGGGGATGGTGGCTAGCGGCAGCAGCAGTCATCACCTTCGTGTTCTTCGCGGCGCGCAGCGGCTGGAACCGGAACGCGAGTGCCAATACAGTCGCGCCCTCGGCCTCATCTCCATTCCCGCCGTCTGGCTTTCGCGCTGCGGGACCGGCAGACGAGGCGGTTTACGTCGTGTTGGTTGCCGCCGGAAATCGGCCACGCGAAGTCGCCGACCTCATGATTCGGATCAACAAGGGCGAAACCGACCTCCCGCTACGCGGTGCCGGCAAGTTGTGGCGCGGGCAAATTCGTCAGCAGCTTGAGGCGCCGCCCCGGTTCCTAGTAGATGGCGTCCCGCCGGGCCTGGGTGACAAGATCGCAGCGGCGTATACCGAGGTTGGAGCCTCAGTCGAGCTATGGGCGGATGCTTGAGCGCGGACCTGGATGTCGTTAGGAACCCCATGCCAGCCCTGGGCAAAGCGACTCGTTGTTGTGAATTGGCCGGAGCTGCGGATACGGCGTTAGGCGCGACGGGGTGCTTGAGCGTGCTCATCGCCCTCTCAACTAGAGCAGGTCTTCGCGGCTGCATAA
>Ga0182024_10005961_pt1 | contig 27000 bp, 28 predicted proteins | sample P32metaG_FD_120480 | JGI IMG/M metagenome (GOLD analysis project Ga0182024, IMG submission 120480) | Permafrost microbial communities from Stordalen Mire, Sweden - P3-2 metaG (Illumina Assembly) | ecosystem: Environmental > Terrestrial > Soil > Wetlands > Permafrost | place: Sweden: Stordalen...
GCCGAGCAGACGAGGCCATGTACGAGGCGAAGCGCAATGGAGGCATGCGCGCCGCCGAGTGGTGCCAGGATCATGCGATCGAGCGCTGGCCGGTCCGTACTCGTCCCTGATATTCCGCCATCGCCGAGGCACAACCACAGGTCGAGGGCGGCATTCAGTCGTTAGGGTCTTCGCACTTACGCTCTTCAGCTTGCTGGTGAGGTTGGCGACTGGTTCAGCTTGCCTGGTACGTCGGACGCGCTTCAGTCCGCCGCCGGGCTTCCCAGACGGTGCATGCAATCCGGCACGCCATGAGCGTCGCCTCCCCAGCGGCCCCGCTAGAGCAAGCAAGACCGTCTGTCGCGGACATGTACCAGCGCCCGTGATGCGCGACCTCGAGGACGGCAACCCCCGCGGGACGAGGTTCTTTAACTACTTCAACAGGCTTGCCACGATATTGATCATCATTCCGATGATCACGGCGCCGAAGAGGTAGGAGAGGAGAGCGTGCCGAAGTGCCGTGCGCCGGATTTCGTGGGTAGTCAGATCGGTGTCGGAGACCTGAAAGGTCATACCGATAGTGAACGCGACGTACGCGAAGTCCACGTACGACGGTGCTGCCTGTTCGTTGAAATCGATCCCGCCGACACGACCGGTGTAGAAGAGCCGGGCATAGCGGAGCGTAAAGATGGTGTGCACCGTCGCCCACGAGGCCACCACGCTCCCCACTCCGAGCACGATCAGGTATGCCTTGGTGGCTCCGCCGACCTGACCAGCCTTGACCAGCGCGAGGCCGACACTGCCGAGGCAGGCGATAGCCGCCAGAATCAACACGAGCTCCGAACTCGGGACGCTCGGATCCTGACGGGACGGCGGCTCGCTTGGTAGCCTCGGCATCGAGACGCCCCACCGTCCACCAAGTAGTGCCTAGGTAGAACATCGCAGCAGCATCCCAACCGATGAGGACCGCTGCTTGCCATAGAGCAGGAAAGCTCACGACGACCCCTACTGCAGTCCCCAAGCCGGACCCAGTGACGATTCGCAGCGAAGCCGCCATCCCTTGCTTGGCTTCGCGTCGGGCGGGACGGCCTTTTGTTGCCGCTCGGGTCATGCCAGAGAGTACTTCGGAGGTCAACAAATTCGGGGACCACGACACGACAGTCGGTATCGGTGGCGGTGCCGATTCACAGCCCGATTGGACAGGGGTCGCTTCTTTATCGGCTAGCTGTGAAGCGTCCCACGAGAGCGCATGGCTGAGAGAGCCGGACCCTCGGCGTAGCACAAGGGTCCCGTAGCCTTCGGCATCGGCCTCGGCGGGCAGGTAGGTGAGAAGGCACCGGCAGCTCGCAAGTGGCGGCATGGGTGACCTCCCCAGTCCCCCTCCGGCTGCGCACCGCGTCGATGACGGGAGTCATTCCTAACGGAAGCCTCACACAACCAACGGGAGTGGAACGGCGTAGGGCCTTCTAATAGTTGGTTCCACCATGTCAAGGGCTGGTCGGCAACAAAAGATCAGACGAACGAGCTAGACGACAACGAACGGAGTTCGCTATCTGTTGGCGGGGAAGCTTGTCGCGACCCTTGATGGGTTTGACCGACAAGCTCTCTGTACTTCGAGCGCTGCGTCGCGTCGAGCGCTGCGTCGCTTCGAGGGATGACGTAGCAGGAGTTGAACGCGAGACGGCGAGAATCACTACCGCTGGCCCGACGACGCCGCACGACTCACTCTTTACTGGAAGCCCCCTCGCCTCGCAACAGATGGGACTTGCTATGCGAGAGAGAAAATGAACCATCTGGCCGACTCTCCCGGCATAGACACCGGCGCGCGGCAAACCGCTGCCGGAGCGGTTGCGGCCGTCTTTCCTCACCTGGCTGATGTGATCGACGACGCCGAGCACATCAGCTGTCTTGCTGCGCCCAATGTGTGGCCCAGCCGGTTTCTAGTCTGTGAAATATCGTTCGAGTTGGGCGATTCGATGCTTGGCTTCGAATAACTCGATCGCCAGCGTCTGCATGTATTCCGCTGCCATCCTCCAACAGTCGACGGGCTCATAGGCAACGGCAATCGTCTCAAGAGGATCGAGCAACCCGCTGACGGTGTCATCCTGCCGGGAGTTCAGGCTGCGTTCCCTGTAGCCCCACCTCAGCCGGTCGTCGATCTGACGTCGAACCTCGGAGTAGCTCCATCCCGGGTCCCCACCGCAAGATGTAGAGAACGCCTCGGCAGGTACCCTACGGCTGAGCGCAGCTTTCGGCTCGACGACGCTCACGTGCGCGAGGAACTCGGCCATCAGCTGCGCCATTTCCTCGCTGTCGGGCTCTTCCTCGTCGGTCTCTACGAATGCATCGGCCACGCGGGCCTCCTTGAGTGGAAGCCGGGGATCGGGGCCTGGTGTGGATCTACCGAACTTTGCAGTTGGCGGGCTTTAAGGGCAGTCGCCGAACTCTTGTCTACCCGAGTATGCGCCCGGGGACCGGCTTCGTCAAGGCTGAGAGGCGCGGGAAGCGTAGAGAGAGGCGACTCTACACCGTCGGTTAGCAACTCGATATTCACCACGGACACTGCAGATGGGGTCCAACAATCAGAGAGACCGACGCGCTCCGGCTGAGCTAGTCGCGCACGGCGGCTTCCATTTCGCGGCTGCTCGTATCATCCAGTGATGGCTGACTACGACCTCGTGATCGTCGGTGCCGGGTCTGGCAACATGCTCCCGACGGATGCGCTAGACGGTTGGCGAGTGGCGATCATCGAGCGCGGTCGGTTCGGCGGTACCTGCCTCAACCGAGGCTGCATCCCTTCGAAAATGCTGGTGCACGCGGCCGAGGTGGCCGAGACGGTACGCCATGCCGGTCGCTACGGGATCGACGCTGAGCTGGTCGGCGCTGACTGGCCTGCCATTCGCGACCGCGTGTTCGGGCGCATCGATCCGCTGTCCGAGCAAGCGGTCGCGTCCCGCCGCCGCAGCGGCGCCGACGTCTACCTCGGCGAGGCCCGTTTCGTCGCCCCCCGGGTGCTCGCGGTCGGCGGGGAGCAGGTCCACGGGGAACGAATCGTGCTCGCGGTCGGCTCCCGGCCTCGCGTCCCTGAGATCGTCGGCCTGCCCGACGTTCCGTTTCACACGTCGGACACCATCATGCGGGTCGAGACGCTGCCAGCATCCATGGTGGTTGTGGGCGGCGGCTATGTGGCGGCGGAGATGAGCCACGTGTTCGGAGCGTTCGGTACCAAGATCACAATCGTGAACCGAGGACCCAGACTGCTCGGCACCCTCGACGACGACATCGCCGAGCGGTTCACTGCGCTCTACTCGGAGCGGTTCGACGTCCGTCTCGCCACCCAGGTCGGGCGCGTCGAGCGGACGGGGCGCGGCGTTGCCGTACACGTCGAAGGGCGAAGCGGTCCTGGTGTCATCGAAGCCGAGCAGCTGCTCGTCGCCACCGGGCGGACACCCAACAGCGACCTCCTCGACGTTGCGGCCGGCGGAATCGCCCTTGACGAACACGGACACGTCGTCACCGACGACACCTATGCAACGAACGTGGAGGGCGTGTGGGCCATAGGCGACCTCGCCAATCACTTTCAACTCAAACACCTGGCCAACGCCGAGATGCGTCTCGTGCTCCACAACCTTCTCGAGCCCGACGCACCACACCGCGCCAAGTTCCCGGTAATGCCTTCGGCGGTGTTCGCCAACCCCCAGGTTGCCACGGCCGGTCCCGCCGAGCGGGCCCTACGCGAGCAACGGAGACCATTCGTCGTGGCCCGTCGCGACTACTCCGACACAGCGTATGGGTGGGCTCTCGAGGACACCACCAGCTTCGCGAAGCTGATAGCCGATCCCACCACCGGTCGCCTCCTCGCGGCACACATCATCGGCCCGCAAGCCGCGACGCTCATCCAGCCCCTCATCCAAGCGATCTACCTGAACAACACCGTCGAGCAGATGGCGAACGATGTTCTCTACATCCACCCGGCACTCACCGAGGTCATCGCCCAGGCATTATCGGCTCTACCCGGCACGCCCGCCTAGAGCCGGTAGGTGTACGCGGTGGACAGCCGCTGGCCGACCATCCGACGAGCGTTCGCGATCCCGAGTTCGTCTTCAGCTCCATACGAAGGAGATCATCGCCCGGCGCGATCAGCTGAACGCCGTGGCCTGCCTGTCAGGCGGTATGGCGGTTGGTTATCAGCCTGACACGAGCATCGGCAGCCAGGATTCCTTCGCTCGCGCGAATGGTTCGGTGAGCATGCTCAGAATGCAGACGTCCGCCTCACCGGCGCGCCAGGCGCCGTCCGCTCTCGGTTTGGATAGGCGTGTAGTTCAGCTCGAAGTGGTGGTACAGAGCAGATTCGTCCGCTTGGGACAGCTCTGCACCGTGCAACTCCATCACGGGAGCCAACCGGACCTGCTCCTTGGTAACCTGCACCTGCAGTCCGTCGGGGCTGATCTGCACTCCGGCGAGGGGAACAAAGGTGAGGTGGCGTCCGATGACGCCCTCCTTGACCGTGCCGAACTGCGGCTCGTCGTTCTCGACGTCGACGTAAACGTCCTGAAGCTTCCCTATTTTTTCGCCGTTCCGATCGACCAGCGTCTTTCCCTCCCAGTCGGCGACGGCGAACGTGGGCCCGTCTTGATCACTCATGTCAGCTTCCTTGTCTCGATGCCTTCCTTAGAGAGTAGGACGCGAGAGGTCCCTGGGCCGAACCCGAAGACGAGCTCCCTCGACGAGATATCGCTCCTGGACTTCGTGACGTCGGGCCTGGCTCGGCATCTCGAGGACCACTCTGCCGGCGATCATGGACGCCGCTCAAGCAGCCGAGATCTTATCGGCGCTGCCCCGCACCGGGCCGAGAGACGGGACGTCGTTGACGGCAACGTCTCGACGCGAGCCAGACCCACCGCCGGTCCATGTCCACCTGCCGCAGCTAGTTGCTCCGGACCGGCCGATGCTGCGTTGGCCTGGTTGCGAGGGTTCTCAGCCAGTTGGGCCGGCGTGGGCTGGGCAAGCTCGTCGGCCCGTTGCAATCGAGAGCGATAAGATATGCATGGCGCTCAGGACGTTCAGAACCACCGCCGCCACGTTGGGAAACTTGACGGCCGAGCTAACGGCCGAGCGGCTCAGTGACTGATGGGAGGTGCTCCGCTATTTCAGCCTCCAAGCGGTGGGTTCGTGCCCACGTGCGGCGGCGGGCGGCCTCGTCGGTGATCTTAGGAAGCCCGTTTAGATGCCGGTGACTTTCCGCAACCAGACTCCCTACTCGTTTTGATTCGGCTCGGCTCAAAGTGCGTGTGGGGGGCATGTTAGGTTAAGGATACGGAGGAGAGGGCAGTGAAGGGTGGATGGTCCGACGGAACGCTCTCGTCGGCGCACGGCTCCGTTGGCCATCTCATGGAAGCAGTTCACGCAGGCTTGCTATCTTCTGCTCCGGGTGCCGCACCAAGAAATATTCTGGCGAGAGTCCTCGTACATCGACTCGCAGCCATCCAACGCAGCGAAACTCGTTCGTAGAGTTTGTACTTTTGTACCCGTCGGGCTAGCCGTCTGCAACCCCAACCTTAATCTGGGGCGGGGCCAGAGCGGCCTAGCTGGCGCTGCATCTCCTTAGCCATCACCAGAGCGACCGCGTCGGCACCGAAAGGGGGCAGGCAAGTCGTGTAAGGATTCATCTGAGTAGGCGGGTCACCTTAGTGGTTCAGGATTACGAGAGCCACAACAAGGACGAGGCATGTTGATTAGCGATCTACCTATTTCCTTTCCTTGTTCTCGTAGTAGAGCTGCAGAACGTTCACTGGTTCGTACGTCATAACGGGCATAACAGTCCGCGGCCCGCGTATTCATCGCGGGTCGCAAGACCGACGTCAAGGACGTCGTGGGGTTGGCCCAGCCGGGCGGGTGCGGGCTGTTGGCCGCCAGCTTCGCGCCGCCCGAGCCGATCACGGACTTAAGGAAGGCTAGAGGGCGCCGACGACCTTGAAGTCCTGGTTGACGAAGACGTGGTGCGGCCAGTTGACGCCGATGTAATGAACGTTGTACTCGCCGTTGCTCAGCTTCACAACTCGGTCGACGATGCCGCCCGGGTAGGCAGCCAGGGCAGCCTCCGTCGCCTTATTCGCCGTTGTTCCGCTGACGATCGTCCCCGACCCCTGACTCCAGTTCGCCGGGATCTGACCGACCTGCTTTGACGTAGTCGGTGCACCGCGCTGGAAGGGGATCACCGTTGCCGCCGACCCGGCCGTAGTTCCGCCGCCGCCAGTCGGTTGCACGATGACCTGCGTGGCCGTGATGGTCGTTCCGCCGGCCGTCCCAAGTACCAGGACGGGTTCGCCTGTTGTAATGGCACTCGCCGAGGTCGAGCCCGTCCCCTTCTCGTAGGTCGTGGAGGACGCCTCGTCAACTGTCACTTTCTCACCCGCTGATGTCGTCATCGTGAAGCTCGACGTGGACACGGCGCCGACGGTGCCGGATGCTCCCCCGGCGGCCGGCGCGGACCGAGCGTTGGATCCTCCGCTGCCCGATACGCCGCCGCCAGTAAGGCGGCTAGCGGTCGCGGGGTTAGCTGCTGTCGCCGAGCCGGATGTGCCGAGGCCGACCGCGAGTCCGGTTACTGCACACATCAGCGCAACTGCCAGCACGATCCATCGTCGTCTTGTGTTCGCCAGCCATCGCCTTACCGTTTGGCCTCGAACCTGCTTGGCCATGGGCGCTGAGGCCGGCGGCACCGGCGGCGCAGCGCCGGCACCGGCTGAACTTCCAGCAACCGAGGGCTCTGAGGCCACGCTCGATACAGGGCTATCGGGGAAGGTGTCGGTGGGGCTTGTTGGTGCGAAATCGCTCATGGTGATGCTCTTATTAACTCGGGTATCTATGGGGTTTATTCAGTTAGCTATTCGGAAAGTACCCTTCGTTCCTGTGAGGTCGTTGGGCGCCACTTGTGATGCTGTTGAAAATCACCTAAGTGCTCTGGAGCACCCCTTGCCCCGGCCCCCGCGGGGGGTTGGGAAGCTCTCTGAGGATCCTTCCCGGGAGCAGGGGCTCGCTACCTTGACGATGTGTCGCTACCTTCGAGCAATGTGAACATCTTGGTGCTGGGTGCGGGCTTCGGTGGTCTGGAAATATCGACGAGGCTGTCGGATGAGTTCGGCGAGGATGTTGCCGTCACACTGATCGACAGGTCGGACGGCTTTGTCTTCGGATTCTCCAAGCTCGACGTGATGTTCGGCAAGGCACTTCCCTCTGAGGTGTTCCATCCCTATCGTGACCTTGACAAACCGGGCTTGCGGTTCATCCAGACGACGATCCGCTCGATCGACCCCGTCAAAAAGCGCATCGAGACCGATGCCGGCTCCTTTGACGCCGACATCATCGTGGTGGCTTTGGGAGCGGATCTGGATGCTTCCGCCACGCCGGGCCTCGAGGACACCGGCCACGAGTTCTACACGGTCCAAGGAGCCTTCGCTCTCCGGGAATTGCTGCCGCGCTTTGATGGCGGGCGCGTGATCGTGGGGGTGACGTCGACTCCGTTCAAGTGCCCGCCGGCGCCAAGCGAGACGGCCTTGTTGATGCACGAGTACCTGCGGGGACGAGGGATCCGCGCCGGCTCCACGCTCTCGCTCGTCATGCCTCTCGGCGCTCCCATCCCGCCATCGCCGCCCGCATCGCGGGCGCTCCTCGCCGCCTTCGCCGAGCGCGACATTGACTGGCACCCCGGGCGGTTCGTAGAAGGGCTCGACCCGGCCCGGAAGACCGCCATACTGAGCGACGGATCAGAGATGCCCTTCGACCTCTTCCTCGGCGTACCTGTCCACAAAGTTCCTGCTGTGGTCGAGCAGTCGGGGTTGGCAGTCGACGGGTGGGTGCCCGTGAACTCGCTCACGCTGGAGACCATGTTTCCAGATGTCTACGCCGTCGGCGATGTGACGAGCGTGGGAACCCCTAAGGCGGGCGTCTTCTCGGAGGGACAAGCCGCAGTAGCCGCCCAGCAGATCATCTCGCGGGTGCGCAATGACGACTCGGCGCCCCCGACCTACGACGGCCGGGGAGTCTGCTACCTCGAGTTCGGCGACGACATGGTGGCTCGCGTAGAAGTCACTTTCCTGAGCGGCCAAGCTCCTGTGGGGGGTCTCGAAGGGCCCTCGCCGGGCATCGCCGCCGACAAACGGGAATTCGGCAGCAGCCGCATCCTGCGGTGGTTCGATCGCCCCTGGGTCCAGGACTGACGCCACCCGATCTCATGTCGAGCGATCGGCGTGTCTCAAGAGCCCCCCGCTGACCCGGTCGCCCCACCGCCGAATGCACCACCTAACCCGCCGCCCGCTCCCGCGGTTCTAACCCCAGCCGCCGTCGCGGACACCGAGGAAGCCGTCATCGAGCCGTTCGAGGGCTTTGTCCCCTGCACGACGACCGTGTCGCCAGGCTTCAACGCACCGAGAGAAGACTTTGCGTTCCGGGTCACGGTCGCTGAAGAGCTGAGCGTCACCTTGACGAGGTTGCCGCTCGACTGGGTGACATAGAGCGTGTTCCCGATTACGTCGGTGACCGTTCCCGTGGTGCCACTGGCGCTCGAGGCGAACGGCGACCGTGTTCCGCCGGCCCGGGCGAACGCTCCTCTGGCACCTGCAGCACCGGTCGCGATCGTTGAGCCAGTCTCGTTCTTTTGCAGCAGCGAACCACCCCACAGGCCGGCCGCCGCAAGCAACAACCCAAGGAGAATCGCAGTTGGCAGGCGGAGGCGGATGCCGCGCTTAGCCGCCTGCGAAGGCCACCCCTCATCGCCGAGCCCGTCGGGCTCATCTGGGCGGAATACGTCGTTGCCGAAGGGAGGCAGCACGAGCGTGGCTGTGACTGGCTCAATTGACGCGGTGACCTCGGCGCCGGAATTGTGATCGGACATTGGGACAGCTCCTCTACTCGTAGCGGAGTGCGTCGATCGGCCGGAGCGACGCAGCGCGGTTGGCGGGGTAGAAGCCGAAGAACACGCCGACGGCGACGGCCACCCCGAGGGCGAGAAAGATCGAGTACGGCGCAATCACCGGCACGACACCCGCAATCTTGAACTGAGAACCGATGACTCCGATGACGACACCACCGACACCGCCGAGGAGCGAGAGGAAGACGGCCTCGTACAAGAACTGCGCCAGGATCACCGACTTCGGAGCACCTATTGCCTTTCTGATCCCGATCTCTCGCGTGCGCTCGGTGACGGTGACGAGCATGATGTTCATGACGCCGATCCCTCCCACGAGAAGCGAGATCGCCGCCACTGCCGCAAGCAGCACGGTGAAGGTGCTCGAGGTCGACGAGGCGGTGCTGAGCAGGCTCGCCTCGTTGATGATCGTGAACGGCAGATTGGCGACTGTCGTGTTGTTCGCCGCTGCGAGAATCGTCTCGACCTCGCTCTGTGCAAGGTCGAGGGTGCTGCTCGACTTGCTTTGTACGAGTAGCTCGGTGAAAGACGACGACTCTCCGGTCAGCTCGTCTTGCACGGCGGTATAGGGAGCAATGACGACGTTGTTCGGATCCTGTATTCCGGTGGTTCCCTTCTCGGCGAGCACCCCGATGATCTGGAAGCTCGACGACCCAAGCTGGATGGTCTGGCCGATTGGGTTCTCGGTGGCGAACAGGTCGCTCACGAGCGTCTGACCGATCACGGCGACGCGGCTTCGATTCGTCACCTCGCTTCTCGTGATGCTGCTGCCGGCTTCGACGGTGTCGTCGCTGGCCGTGAGGTAGGAAGGGGTGCTTCCGGTCACGGTCGTGCTCGTGTCCGTTGCGCCGCTGAATGTCGCCGTCAGGGTCGTCGATACCACAGGGGAGACCGACTCGACGTCAGGGGCCTGGGTCGGATCCTGGATCGTCCGCACGTCGGCCAGGGTGATCGTCGCAGCCTGGGTCTGGGTCCCGGTGGTCGCGCGACCCCCGAAGCGGCCGCTGGTGAGAACCGTGAGGGTGTTCGTCCCTAGCCTGTCGATGTTGGCCTGGACCGACTGGGACGACCCCGTGCCGACCGCGACGAGGATTATCACCGCCGCGACGCCGATCAGAACTCCCAGCATCGTGAGCAGCGATCGGAGCTTGTTCGAAGTCGCGCCGCCGACCGCGATGCGAAGGTTGTCTCGCCACATCATGACGGTGCTCCTGCGGTCCGGATCGTGCTCGACTGGGCAAGGCGTGGCGGCACGCCTTCGACGGCTGCCTGGCGCCGGTCCTCCACGATCTCACCGTCGCGGAGACGGATCACGCGTTTCGCGAACTCCGCAATGTCGGCTTCGTGGGTGATAAGCACCACTGTTCGTCCCCCCGCATTGAGTCGGTTGAAGATAGCCATCACGTCTTCCGCCGCAGACGTATCAAGGTTTCCGGTCGGCTCGTCGGCGAGGATCATCGCAGGGTTCGTGACGATTGCCCGGGCGACGGCGACGCGTTGCTGTTGACCACCGGACATCTCGTTCGGCAGGTGGTCGAGGCGCGTCTCGAGGCCGACGGCTTCGAGCGCGGCGATGGCACGCGCACGCCGCTCCTTTGGCCGGATACCGGCATAGGCGAGCGGCAGCTCGACGTTTGCGAGCGCCGTCGTACGCGGAATGAGGTTGTAGGACTGGAAGACGAAGCCGATCTTCCGACTCCGGACCCGCGACAGCGCCGCCTCATCGAGGGTGCGCACATCGACGCCGTCAAGCCAGAACCATCCCTTTGAGGGGACATCCAGGCACCCGAGGATATTCATCAGCGTCGACTTGCCGGAACCGGACGCCCCCATGATGGCGACGTAGTCACCCCGCTCGATCGTGAGCGACACACCTCTCAACGCGCGGACCTCCGCCTCGCCCATTGCGTAGCTCTTCGACACATTACGGATCGCGATGATGGGCTTTGGAGCTGAACGTTCTCTGGCAGGCGACCTCACCCCCGTGCACCTCCGCCGAGCCCGCCGCCACCGAGTCCTCCGCCACCACCAAGTCCGCCACCGAACCCTCCAGCGCCCCCGGCCCCAGCGCCAGTCGTTGCTGCTCCGGCTGCGGGGCTGACCGTCGGTTCGACGACGACTTCGCCGAGGTTGGCGCCGCTCAGGATCTGGGTGGTCGAGCTACCGACGAGGCCGACGACGACGGGATGTGTCGTCTCCTTGCCGTTTTCCATCGTCGTCACCGTCGAGATCGTGCCGGTCGTCGTGATCGCCGCGCTCGGGAGCTCGAGCACGTCGGACTTCGAGTCGGTGATGACGCTCACGTTGGCGGTCATTCCGACCTTCACCTTCGAGGGTGGTTGCTTGAGCGAGATGGTGACGTCGTAGGTAACGACGTTGCTCGAGACCGTCGACGTCGGGGACACCGCAGTCACGGTGCCCGAGAGCTCGGTGCCTGGCAACGCGGCGAGCGTGGAGGTGGCAGGTTGGCCGACCGCGATATTGGTGATGTCCGCCTCGGCGAAGCCGGCAACGACCTCGAGTTGCCCGAGGTTGGTGATCGTTATGAACGCCGAGCTAGAAGAAGAGGAGGGGGTCGAACTCGCGCCGGCGCCTGTAGCGGCGCCTCCCGACGAAGCGCTCGAAGACGAGCTGCCACTGCTCGAGGTGGATGCGCTGCTGGTTCCGGTCGAAGTGGATGCACTGCTGCTGCCGGAGACCGACTCGCCGACTGAACCGCCGAGCGCCGTGACCGTCCCGGCGACCGGCGAGGTCAGCGTCGTCTCGCTGAGCGCCTTTTTGTCATCGCTCACCGTCTGGGTGTCCTGAGCGACTTGGGCTTCGTCTTGGGAGATGGTGGCCGGGCTCGTCGTCGAGTTCGCAGCTATGGTCGCGTTCGTCGACGCCAGGCTCGCCTCTGCCTGCTGGACGGCGAGCTCTTGTTTCTGGACTGCTTGCTTGTCGCTCGTGATCGTGCTGTCGTCTTGGGTACAGCTGTTGGCAGAGGTCGTGGCGGAAGGAGTCGCAGGTGCAGTCGTTGTTGTCGTCGAACCCGTAGCGCCCGACGAGGGACCAGATGACGACTTGCTCGAGGCCCCAGAGGTGCTGTGCGCGCTCGTCGTGGAGCCGCCCGGAGAGGACCCGCTCGGCGACGACGAGCCTGGAGTCGAGGTGACCGTCGGGCACCCAGCCGCCTCATCGCTCTTGAGCTGAGCCTGTGCGGTCGAAAGTGCCGACTTGTCGTCGGTGAGCTGCTGCTCAGCCGAGGTCACCGTCAGAGTTGCCTGGTCTACGTTTGTGGCGTTGACCGCCTGTTGGGCGGCGGTCGGGCCGCCCTCTGCCTCTTTCAGGTTGTACTCGGCCGACGAGAGCTCATCCTGGGCAGCAATGAGGGCGGTCTTGGCAGAGCTGGGATCGATCTTGGCGAGAACCTCACCCGCCGAGACGTGGTCGCCCACAGCGACGTCGACCGCGGTCAGCGTCCCGCTCGTGGCGAAATCGAGTGACGTCGTTGTTGCTGAGCTGACATTGCCCGACGCCGTGACGTTCGCCTGCACGGTCCCGCGCTGCACGGTCGCTGTGCGGGTCGTACCTGGGCTCGCCGCAGAGGAGCCGGCGTAGACCGAATCGAGGCCGAGTGCCGTCGCCGCACAGACCGCGGCCACGAGAACCGCGTAGAAGAAAGTGCTTCTTGACCAAAGCTTTCTTGGACGAATGCTCATGACGGACGAGGCTCCTTAACTGGTCGTCGTCGTCGACGACGACGGGGAACCTGAGCCGGGAGCACCCTTGGGCCGAAGTGACGCGCAGGCGCTGAGAGCGGCCTTTACTAATGGGTTGGAGGTGTCACGGGCACTCGGGAGCGTTGTACCCGTGGTCCCGGTGGTTCCGGAGACCGACCCCCTCCCAGGCAATGCAACACCGTGAAGGGTCAGGCAGTTGCGATACGCGGCCACGGCTGTACTGTTCGCGGCGCGTCCGCCGAAGCCGCCGTTCGCGCCCGGTGGCCGGAGACTCGCACACGCCTTGAGAGCCTTTTGGAAGTTGGGATTCCCGCCAGCGGGGGCCGAACCGGATGTTCCGCTTGTTCCTCCCGCGGCTGCTCCGCCGGCTCGCGGTGTCACACCGTTCTTCTGAAGGCACGCCCTGAACGCGGCCGCGGACGTCGTCGTCGACGAGGACGAGGACGAGGACCCGGTACTATTGGTTGAGGATTTCGAGGAGTTCGCCGCGGCGCCACACGCTGCAGCGACAAGCGACACAATAACGAGCGCGGCGCAGATGCTGAGACGCCGTCGTTTCCTGGGCGAGCCTGCTCGGCGCCACGCCCGTCGGGGCGCGGCCGACCGCTGAAGCTGCTGTGCTGATTCCATGGATCGATGGTGGCAGGACGAGCTGTGCTTGCCCTTCTAGGAAGTTGCAGGTTTCTTCAAGATTCGATCCAGGGCTCGCAGAGTCTTCCGGATTCGCACCTGCTCCGGATTGCCCGGAGCGACGGTAAGCACAGACTCGCGAATACACAGGTTGTCCGCAGCCCTTCTTGAAGCAACCTTGAAGATCACCTGCCATAGTGAGGGTGGTGCTGGTCGGGAGAGCCAATTCTGCAGGGCTGTCATGACCCCACAGCCAAGTGTCCTCGTTGTCGAGGATGAGGAGAACGTCGCCTACGTGGTTGCTCTGGGCCTTCGACACTCCGGCTTTGAGGTTCGGGTCGTCGGTTCTGGCACCGAGGCGCTGCGCCTCACTTCATCGAATCCAAGACCGGACATCGTGGTGCTCGACGTGATGCTCCCCGACCTCGACGGGTTCGAGGTCTGTCGGAGGATACACGCCGATCAGAACGATGTTCCGGTGCTCTTCCTCACCGCCCGGGACGCGCCCGCCGACCGTCTCCACGGTCTGACGATCGGCGGGGACGACTATCTCACCAAGCCGTTTGGTGTCGACGAGCTTGTTGCCCGCGTGAGGGTGATCCTGCGGCGCGCCGGGCGAGGTTCGCCGACCCGGTTCCTGCGATCCGGTGATCTGAGCTTGGACGACGACGCACATATAGTCATGCGCGGCGACTCAGAGCTGGTGCTGTCTCCGACTGAATACAAGATGTTGCGATACCTCATGCGCAATGCCGGGCTCGTCGTATCCAAAGCCCAGATCCTCGATCATGTCTGGCACTACGACTTCATGGGGGAGTCGACAGTGGTCGCGACGCACCTTTCCACACTGCGAAAGAAGCTCGGTAGCGGCGGTCGGGACCTGATTCAGACCGTGCGGGGCTACGGCTATCGGCTGTCGGTGCCTGAGCGGGACCGATGACCCTTCGACTGCGCTTCGGCGTGGCCGGTGTGGTCGTGCTCTTGGTGCTCGTCGCTCTCGGCCTGATCATTCCCCGGGTCGTGACGGCATCGCAGATCACCCAGGTCGATCAACAGCTGACAGAGGCATTGCCGCGCGTTCTCGTTCTCTTCAAGGGCTCGCAGCCTTCGAGCCATTCGAGTGTCGGGAAGCGGGCGCCGCCCCGGGCGGACGTCACCGAACGATTCAGCAACATCTACATCGCCGTGATCAATGCGAAGGCCCGGCACGTGCTCGTGGCCCTCGGATCTGGCGGTGCAGCTCCGAACCTCCCTACTGTCGTCAGCTCTGCTCCGGGCTCGGAGCCGAGAGTCCAGACGGTCTCCTCGGAGAAAGGACCGATCGCTTGGCGGGCGGTGCTCGTACGTCATCCGGACGGCCAGGAAGTCCTCGTGGCCGCCTCGCTCCAATCGGTGGACGCCACGGACGCCGAGTTGCGGTTGGCGTTGCTCGTCGGGGGCGCGGCGCTCGTTCTCATCGTGGCCGCGCTGTGGTGGTGGCTTGTCCGCCTCGGACTCAACCCCATCGCCGAGGTGACATCGGTGGCTGACGCCATCACGGCAGGCGATCGGTCGCGTCGCGTCCGCGAGCCTCGTCCGGGGAGCGAAGCTGCCCATCTCGCCCGTGCGTTCAACGTCATGCTCGACGAGGAGCAGGGCGTCGAGGAGCACCTTCGGCGTTTCGTCGCCGACGCCTCCCATGAGCTACGAACGCCGGTGACGGTGATTGAGGGAGTCGCCGAACTCTGGCGTGAGGGGGCGCTGGCAGACGAGGAAGCGCTCGAGGATGCGCTCCGTCGCGTTGGCCACGAGAGCGCCCGCATGGCGGCTCTCGTCGAGCATCTGCTCCTGCTCGCGCGCCTCGACGAAGGGCTGCCGCTTGGCAACGGCCAAGTGGATCTGTCGCAAGTCGCCCGCGATGTCTTCACAGAAATATCTGCTATGTACCCCTCTCACGACACCCTTTATGACATCGACGATGACGTGACGACGAATGGCGACGGAATTCGACTGCGCCAGGTAATCGGCAATCTCGCCTCGAATGCGTTCGTCCACACGCCATCCGGCACGTCCGTCCGGCTGAGCGTGAAGAGAGATGGTGCGCAGAGCGTGGTTGAGGTGGAAGACAACGGGCCCGGCATGGACCCGGGCGATGGACCACGAGCGTTCGAACGTTTCTGGCGGGGAAGCCCAGCGCGTAGTGGGCCGGGTAGCGGCCTTGGCCTGTCGATCGTCGCCGGCATCGTGGCCGCACATCACGGAAGCGTCGAGTTGATCACAGAGCCTGACCGAGGGACGAAACTTCGAGTGACCCTTCCCTCGCGACAAGTTGGCGCCCGGCAGGCTGGGGTGTGCTGATAACTAGTTTGGACGCATGGACGAGGCGCAGATTGACGAGCACGGGCGGACCAATCCGCCGCAGGAAGCGGGCGAGATGGCCACGTTGCTGGGTTTCCTCGATTACCAGCGGGTCACGCTGGAGTGGAAGTGCCGGGGGTTGAGCGACGACCAGCTGCGGGCCCCGCACCCGCCGACGTCGATCACGCTCGGCGGCCTGCTGAAACACCTGGCGTACGTCGAGGACTACTGGTTCACCGAAGTGGCCGGCGGCGAGCCGACGCCGGAGCCGTGGGCGAGCGCGGACACCGAGGCCGACCCTGACTGGGAGTGGCACAGCGCAGTCGGCGACACCGGCAGCGATCTGCGAGCTCTGTGGGCTGAGCGAGTCGAGCGCTCCCGGGCCGTGGTGGCGGCGCGGCTCGGCCAGGGTGAGGACGCGGCCCTCAACGAGACGCACTCTGCATGGGGCGGCGCGGGACGCGTGTCGCTCCGCTGGGTACTCGTGCACATGATCGAGGAATACGCCCGCCACAACGGGCAGGCCGACCTGATCCGAGAGTCGATCGACGGCGAGACCGGGGAGTGACGGGCACGGGGGTCATCCCGCATCCGACCGGTTGGCACCGGCGGGCGCCGCTTCACCCGTACTTCGTGTGTGACGTCTTCACGTCCCAGCCGATGCAGGGGAATCAGCTCGGCGTCTTCGTTGACGGCCGGCCGTTCGGTCCCGAGGAGATGCAGCGTCTCGCCCGGGAGATGAACCTCGCCGAGACCGTCTTCGTGTTGCCGCCGAACGCCGGCGGTGACGTATCGGTCCGCATCTTCACCCCTGGAAGGGAGTTGCCCTTCGCTGGCCACCCCGTGCTGGGCACTGCGTTCGTGGTCGGGGCGGCGCTGGAAGCTGACTCGGTGACCCTCGAAACAGGGGCCGGCCCGGTGCCGATAGTCCTCGAGCGCGATGGGGACCGAATCGTCTTCGGTCGGATGCAACAATCCATCCCCACTTGGGAAGCCTTCGACCGGATAGACGAGCTGCTTGACGCCCTCAACCTCAAGGCTTCCGAACTGCCCGTCGAGGTGTACCACAATGGGCCGACGCACGTGTACGTCGAGCTTGCGAGCGAACAGGCGGTGGCGGAGGTCAAGCCGAACATGGCGGCCCTTACCGAGCTCGACGTCGGCACCAATTGCTTTGCCGGCCGCGGCAGGACCTGGAAGACGCGGATGTTCTATCCCGCCGCCGGCGTGGCGGAGGACCCCGCCACCGGCTCGGCCGCCGGCCCGTTGGCAGTTCACCTCGCCCGGCACGGTCAGATCGACTTTGGCGAGGAGATAGAGATCCGCCAAGGCGAGGAGATCGGCCGGCCTTCGCGACTCTACGCAAGGGCGGTCGGGACGCCCGGTCGCGTCGAGGCCGTCGAGGTTGGCGGGAGCGCAGTCATTGTCGCCGAGGGCAGCTTCCGGATCTCCGAGACTTGAGTTCCTGCGCCTCAGGTCGCGCGCATCGCTCTCTACAGGGCCTGTCCGGCCTGCGTACGCGACTCAAGTCATCCCGCTCATAGGCCGATAACTCATGTTCAAAGGGAATGGGAGGGAAGGCCCCGAGGCCGGGGAACTTGTGGGTCCTCGGGCTTCCCCCTCCCCTCTTCGGGCGACATGCTCTCGGCACAATGCGCGAGCAGCCCGCTCAAGTGCAACTCCTCGGCGGAGGGATGAGCACGTACAGATCAGTGAGAGACTGACAACAGGCGGTGGGCGTTTCGTTCCGGGTGGTTTCGGCTGCCGGGAACGTTCGCGTCCGCGGCGGGATTGCAAGCTGACGCGTGATTGCTGCCGCTCTGCAACCGGATTACCCTCTGGCACCGTCGGATAAGGAGGGGAAAATGCGGCGAATCAAGGCAGTGCTGAGGTTGGTCACTGTGGCGGCAGTCGTAGCGGTGCTGGCGTCCACAATCCAGATCGGAGGCGCATTTGCGGCGACATCGTCGTCGCCAAATCTGATCGTGAATCCAGGCGCGGAGGCAGGCGCGGGATCGTCGAACGGTGGTGTCGTTCCCGTCCCTTCCTGGCAGGAGCTCACGGCGTCCACGTTCACGGCGGTGAAGTACGGTGCAACAGGGGGTTTCCCGACCAAATCCAGTCCGGGTCCTGCCAACCGTGGAAAGAACTTCTTCGCCGGCGGGCCAGACGGAACTGAATCGGCTACAGCCGTGCAGGTCGTCAAGTTGTCGAAATACGTCACAGCGATCCAAGCGGGCAAGGCAACCTTCAAGCTGCAGGGCTGGCTCGGTGGCCTTGGTTCCAAGAGCGACTCCGGCTTTATCGAGATCGACTGGAAGACCGGCCTGAGAGGTCACGGGACCGTCACCGGTTCTGCCACCCTCGGCCCGGTGACCCCAGCGCAGCGAGGTGACGTCACCGGGCTGATCGCGCAGGCCACGTCCGGGACGGTGCCGAAGGGCACCCGGTCAGTGCTCGTGCAGCTGTCGCTCCTCGGCTCGGGCGGGTCCTACAACCACGGGTTCGCAGACAACCTCAGCCTTGTTCTCACGACCCAGTAGCCGGCGGGTGCAAACGATCTAATTTGGGTCCTCAGCCGTACAACTGCTGATGGCACGAACTCAAGGCGACCGAGAGCGACCAGCACCGGGATCGGACGGCGGCGCTTTGTGCTCAGGACCCCCCAGATGAGCGCGGTCCGCCGCCGGGCTATCGCGCTCGTGATGGCGCCGGCGATCGTGGCGTTGCTCCTGGCGGTGGTCTTTAGCTCCATCCAGTCCGGTCGGCAATCTGCTCAGACGAGCTCCCACCGGCATGAGCCCACCAGCGAGAGCGCCTTTGCATGGCTCGTCCCGGCGCGGGCACCGGCGGCGTGGAGACAGCTCCGGTTACCAGCAGGCGCGGGTGTGCTCTCTGTTCCTCCGCTTCTGCACCGGGTGGCCGGGGACGCGGGGACCGTCTCGGCCGCGCTGATCGCCCATGATGGCGCTTATCTCGCCTACCTGAACGCCACGCCGCTCCAGGGGGGCGAGCACCTTGACGGCTGGGCCAAATTTCGGTTGGAGCATCTCCGTGATGACGACGCCCGTTCGGCTCGCGAGCAGTCGAGCGCGACCATGCTCCACTTTCGCGGCGCGACGGGGTCGTGCGTGACCGACGACTACGTGACGAAGGTCGGGGCGCATCCGTTCCACGAGATCGCCTGCCTCGTCCAAGGCGGCGGGACCGGAAGCGTGATTGTGGCGGCCGCACCTCCGAGCGACTGGTCGCGGGTCGGACCGGTTCTCGAGCGTGCAATCTCCAGCTACGCGCTTCGCTGAAAGGCCCCGGTGGAGAGAAGCAATCTCTTGACCAACGGCGTCCGTATCTCTTTACCGACCGGCTCCCAACTCGGAACAGTTCGCCACCGCCAGCCCGTGTGCTGCCCCGCAAATCGGGCTGGCGGTGGGCTTCCGAGCGCCGTCTTCTATCCGTTGATCGGACCGGAGGACGCCCGGAGGCTGGTGCCCGACCTGCCCGATCGGTGGGCCAGGATCTCTCCGACGACGGCAACCGCTGTCTCCTCGGGGGTCCGGGCGCCGAGGTCGAGGCCTACCGGGCCATGGATTCCGTCAATGGCTTCCTCGCTCAACCCGTACCCGACGCCGCGGAGGCGGTCGCGTCTGGCTGCCTGAGTGTGGCGGGAGCCGAGCGCACCGACATAGCAGCCTGTGGCGAGCGCGGCCGACAGCGCCGGCGTGTCGACTTCCGGATCGTGGGAAAGGACGACGACGGCATCAGGACGGCCGAGCGAGCCGACCTGCTTGTCGGTGGCGTCGGTCCAGACATTGCTGACGACGGCGGACCAGCCGAGCAGCCCTGCCTGAGCGGCGAGCGCCTGGGCCAGCTGTCCCTCCCCGATGACGACGAGCGTCGTCGTCGGGAAGAAGGTCTCGACGACTACGCCGATGTCACCTTCGAGGCGGATCAGCTGTGACGAATCGCGTCCGAGACGAAGCGCCTGCCGGCCCACTTGAGTGGCCTCCTCGTCGGCGGCGGCATCACCGAGAGAGCCGTGGCGCTCGAGGGTACCGTTCGCCGGGCTGTCCACGAGAGCGAGGGCATTTGATCCCGCCTCCCGGTCGGGCCTGGTGACGAGAGCCACGGGCCAGCCGTTCTCGAGAGCCGCCCACAACTGCGAGGGCAGAGCGGCTGCGTCGGAGGCCAGAACTGTGGCGACGCCACCGCACGCCAGCCCGGCGGCGACGGCCTCGGTGTCTCCGACGCCGAATTCGAGAAGGACAGAGGGAGTCGGCGCCGTGACGCTCTCCGCGATTGCCGTGTCGGCGACTCCTCCGAGGAGCGAACCGGTTGTCGGCCCGTCGCCGAAGACGGCGACAGCCTCACCCGCCCTCCTCCCGCCGAAGCCTTTGAAGGCAACGACGCGCCCGACCTGCACACCACGCCGGGCGGCCAGCGCCCCGCGCACGTCCCCGGCGATCTCACGCATGGGGCCAGTCTCGCGCAGCCGCCGAATCCGTCGGACGAGCACCAGTCCGATTGGAGCTGCTGCTCCTCAACTCTTGCGATCGCCCCGATCGCGGCCGAGACTCCTTGCTTGCCCCTCAGCCGATCGACGCGCACGCGGCCCCCTAGGCCGACCGGAGCAGGTATCGAGCCATTCGTGCCCGGTCTCGACCTTCGACCGGTGCTCGCCCAGGTTGGCGAGGATGGCGCCGCCTTTGTGGCCGACGCGCTCCGCGTGCCCTTCCGCGTCCTCCTCGACGCTGAGGCGGCCGGAGGTCCGCTCCGCCACTACCGGGAGCAATTCGGCCAGGTGCGCCAGGAGATCGACGGCTTCGACCTGGTGCACCCGTTCGCCGGGTTCCCCCGCGTCGCCGAGCTGTGCCGGGCGCTGACGAAGCTCGTGCAAGCACACGGCGACGCAGTACGCGGGCTGCGGTCGTGGCGGGTCAACGAAGCCGGCCTGGTGTCGTACCATCCGGGCTCGATCGGCATCACCCCGCACCTCGACGGCAGGCGGTACCGGCGCCTTGTCGTTGTCGTCACGCTCTCCGGTGAAGCCGACGTCTCCATCTGCCGGGACCGCGCCGGCAGCAGGATCGCCGTCTTCGAGTCCGGCCCCGGCAGCATGACTCTCTTGGGGGGCCCGGGGCTCGCCGGCCGGCGCGACGGGCGCCCGTTCCACGCCGTGGGCTCTCCCCGTGCCGGCGAGCGCCGCGCGATCGGCCTCCGCATGGCGACCCCCGGCAAGAAGGCCGTGCCGTGACGGCGCCCTGATCGCCATCGCCGCCCTTTTTACGAGAGACCAGCAGGCGGCTTTACGAGATCAGCAGGCGGACGGCGGCTCACCTCATGGCGCGTCAGAGGCTGGCTGTGGCGAGCGGCAGGCCGGTCGTGTCCGTCGCCACGCGCCAGAAGCTCCCGGTGCGCTGTGATGCTTCGATGTCCGGGGTCCGGGTCGCCATGACGTACAAGGCCGAACCGTCGAAGGCGCAGTTCGTTACGTTCTCGCCGAGGTTGATCTCCTCGAGGACGTCGCCATCGGCCGAGACGACGGTGACGCCTCCCGAGACCGTCGTCGCCACGAACAACCTCCCGTCGGCGGCAAAGGCCATCCCGTCTGGCGCGTGAGCGTCGGACAGCTGGCAGAAGGTGACTGCTTCACCGTCCTCGAGCCGGCAGATGCGGCGAGCCACCGACTCGGTCCAATAGAGCCGCCCCGCGGCGTCAAAGGCGATCCCGTTCGGGTAGACGTCCGGCAGCTCGAGGAGCATCTCCCCGCCGGCGGCATCGATCACATAGAGGCGTCCAGGCGACCGCACGTCGAAGCGGAAGTCCTGCTCCGTCCCCGATTCGGTGAAGTAGAGGCGCCCGTCGTCGCCGAAGGCAAGATCGTTCGGCCCGAACAGCTCGTAGTCGGCAACCGATGATCGGACAAGCTCCACCGAGCCGTCCGGCCAGACGCGCTGGATGCCGGAAGTTGCGCTCGTGTCGCCGCTTCCCGGGACGTTGCCGCCCTGGGTGACATAGATCGCTCCGTCCGAGCCGAGCACCGTGCCCCACGGAGAGCCGCCGGTCTTGGCGCAGGTGGCCACCGAGTCGCCGTCGAAGACGAGCAATTCGCCGATGTTCCCGTCGCAGAACACGATGCGGCCGTCCGGCATGACGACCGGGCCCTCCGGGTAACCGAGACCGGAGGAGAGCAGAGTGGCTTCCACAGGTGAGTCCCCTTCGTCGATGAACGAACGAAATGTGCCGCCGGGGACGGTATATCGTCGCCGGCGTGGACGCCCAGGCTGCTGTTCCAACCGACAAAGGCGAGGCGCCGCCCAACACGGCGCCGGTCTCCTCCCGGCCGAGGCGAGCAGCTGAGGCGGACGGGCTGGCCGCCAGATGGGCAGCGGAGAACCCTCGCTCTCGTGCGCACTTCGAGCGGGCGAGCCGCGTGCTCCCGGGCGGCGTGTCGCACGAAGTGAGGCGAACAGAGCCGTTTCCGCTCGCTGTCGAAAGGGCCGCCGGCGCGCACAAGTGGGACCTCGACGGGCACGAGCTCATCTGTTACGTGATGGGCCACGGGGCGCTGCTCCTCGGGCACGGCCACCCGGAAGTGGTCGCGGCCGTGACAGATCAGGCGGCTCGCTCGTTTCATCTGGGCGCCAGCCACGAAAAGGAGGCCATATGGGCCGAGTGGGTCACGGCTCTTGTTCCCTCCGCTGAGCGCGTCCGCTTCACATCGAGCGGGACCGAAGCCTCTCTGCTCGCTCTCCGCCTGGCCCGCGCCGCCACGGGACGGCGCCGGGTCGTGAAAGTCGCCGGTCATTTTCACGGCTGGCACGACCAGGTGTCCTACGGAGCCGAGGCGCCTTTCACCGGGCCGGACAGCGCCGGTGTACCCGCCGAGCTGGCTGCTGCAGTCGTGGTCGTGCCACCGCAGGCCGACGCGGTCGCGGCGGCCCTCGAGTCCGGCGATGTGGCCGCCTTCGTTCTCGAGCCGTCCGGAGCGGCCTGGGGCACGGTGCCGTTGCCGGGCGGCTTCCTCGAGCAGATCCGCCTCCTCGCGGACAGGACCGGGACCGTGCTCGTATTCGACGAGGTTGTCACCGGGTTCCGCTGGGCGCCCGGTGGTGTCCAGGCGCTCACCGGCGTCCAGCCGGACCTGACCGTTCTCGGCAAGATCCTCGCCGGCGGACTACCCGGCGGAGCCGTCGTCGGGAGGGGCGACCTCATAGATCTCCTCGCCGCCCGGCGAGGCGACCCACGGGCGGTCGTCCATCCGGGGACTCACAACGGCCATCCGCTCGCGGCGGCGGCCGGCGTGGCGACGCTCGGATTGGTCTCGTCCGGTGAAGCCGGCGAGCGGGCGGTTCAGCTGGCGGCCGCGCTACGAAGCGAGCTGACCGGCGTCTTCGACTCCTGCGGTGTCGCCGGGCAGGCCTACGGAGCGAGCTCGACGTTCCATCTTCTCCTCGGACGGACGGAGCGCCCCGAGGAGCTCGACGTCGCCGCGCTGAAGGCCCCTTTGCGCCCGGAACTGTCAAGCGCCCTGCACTGCGGCATGCTCCTCGAGGGTGTTCACCTGTTCCACGGCTCTGGGTTTCTCAGCTCCGAGCACACGTGGGCCGACGTCGAGCAGACCGTCGACGCTCTGCGCGCCACGCTGGCCCGGCTGCAAGCAGAAGGGCTGGTGTGACCGACGGGCTCGTGCCCGGTGACGATGAAGAGGCCCGGGTCGGCCGGAGTGGCGCCGAGCGGCTCGTCATTGCCGGTGGCCATTTGCTCGACCCCGCGAACGGCGTAGACGGGCAGGCGACGATCTCGGTCGCCGGCGGGGCGATCGCCTCGGTGACGAGCGAGGACGGGGAAGGCGTCTCTACGGCGCCGGCCGAGAGGGTCGATGCCACAGGCCTGCTCGTCATGCCGGGCCTTGTCGATCTGCACACTCATCTCTATGACGGTGTCTCGCACTACGGCATCGATCCGGACACGTATTGCCTCGGGCGGGGCGTCACGACAGCCGTCGACGCCGGCTCGTCGGGGGCGCAGACGTTTCCCGGCTTCCGGCGCTACGTCATCGAGCGCAGTGACACGCGGGTGCTCGCCTTCCTACACATAGCCGTGCAGGGGATGATCACCAATCTGCTCGGGGAGCTCGAGGATCTCCGCTGGGCCTCCGTGGAGCAGGCGGTTGCCCGCGCCCGCGAGCACCCTGACCTCATCATCGGCATCAAGGTCCGGCTCGGATATCAGATGGTGGGGAACGACCCCGCCCCCGCCCTCGGCCTCGCCCGCCGTGCTGCCGACGAGCTGGGGCTCCCCCTCATGGTCCACGTCATCGACATGCAGTCCCCATCTCATGGCTGCTCGGCCATCTCGGGCAGGGAGATGTCGTCACGCACTCCTTTCACGGCAACGAGGGCGGGATTCTCGATGATTCTGGGCGCCTCCATCCGGAGGTGTGGCGGGCGCGCGAGAAAGGAGTCCTGTTCGACATCGGCCATGGTGTCGGTGCCTTCGCCTACCGCGTCGCCCGCGCCGCCGTGGAACAGGGCTTCCCGCCCGACACCATCTCGAGCGACGTCCACCGCCACAACATCGACGGGCCTTGCTTCGATCAGGCGACCACGTTGTCGAAGCTGCTCCACGTCGGGATGGAGCTGCCGGACATCGCCCGAGCGTCGACGTGGTCGCCGGCGAGAGCGGTCAACCGCCAGCAGAGCCTCGGCTCGCTCTCGCCGGGCAGAGAGGCCGACATCACGGCCTTCGAGCTTCGCGCCGGCAGCTGGGCGCTGCCCGATGCCGCCGGCGCCACCGAGGTGGTGGAGCGCCTGCTCGTGCCGAGATTCGTCGTGCGCCGGGGTGTCGTCCTCGACATCGACTGGCCGGTCGAAGGCCTGCTCGCCCGCTGGCAGACGGCGCAGTCGATCATTTGAGCAGGTGGGCAGCCTCCGGGACCGGCCGGCTTCGCAGGAAGTCGAGCAGCTCCGCTTCACTCGCCGGCACGAGCTGAGCGGGCCGCGCCGTGTTGACGGCATGGAGGGCGTCCATGAGGCCCTCATCGTCTCCGATCAGCACGACGTCGTAGCCCCGGCGCGAGAACTCCTCTGCCTGCTCGGCCACCTCGACGAGCATGCTCCGTCTCAGCTCGGCCGGGTAGTCCTCCGGCGGCAGCTGCATGACCCCCCAGCCCGCCTCGCCCAGCACTGCCAGCCCGTCGAGCTCGCCCGGAGGCGGATTGACGTACCGGTCCGACGTGAGGGCGATGCGGAACGACCGGTGATCGCCCTCCATCACGGTTCCAGCAGCGACTCGAGGGCGGCCCGCTCGGCCTCGGCGTCGTGGTCGGGGAGGGGGTGGGTGACGCCGACGACGCGAGGCAGGCCAACCCCGCGGGACTGGAGCTCGCGGCGCAGCTCCTCGACATATATTCCCTCGCCCACGGTGAGCTCTCCTGCGCCGTCGGGCCAGCCGGGACGGCCGCCCCGCCTCGGGTCCGAGCTCGTGATGCAGACGCCCATTGACGGGCTGCCCTCCACGCCGATCAGCACTACGTCCTCACCCCGCTCGACTCGGCTGGCGATGGCTGCGGCCACGCTGGCGGCTATCCGTTGACAATGCCGGCGATAGGCGAGGGTGTCGTACTGCTCCCGGACGGCCCAGAACCGATTGAGGCCGGTGAAGGCCAGTTCTGGGCAGGGCATCTGCTCGATTCGCCAGCCTCTGGCGCGGAGAAGGTCCACCGCGGGTGAGTAGACACCGGCGCAGGCGGCGCCTCCGTCGGTCTTGGAGTTCTGATTCAGGAGGCAGTGCGCCACGAAGGCCACGCTCATAGGGACCGCGAGTGTACTGGCCCGGTCATACTGAGATGGTGGGACGGGCAGCCATCGTGACCGGTTCGTCGTCGGGGATCGGGCGGGCGATCGCCGCGCGCTTGGCGGGCGACGGGTTCCACGTGATGCTGGCCGACATTCGCCGCGAGCCGCTGACGGGAGGCGGTGAGCCCACCGACGAGCTCATCGCCCGGGCGGGCGGTGACGGCGAATTCGTCGCGGCGGACATCTCCTTGCGAGAGGACTGCGAAGAGCTGGTGGAGCGCGCCGTCGCCCGTGTCGGCAGCCTCGACGTGCTCGTCAACAACGCCGTCCTTGCCGGGGCTCACTCGAAGCCCCTCCTCGAGACGGAGGACGCAGATTGGGACGCCATCTTCGCCGTCAACCTGCGCGGGCCGTTCATGCTCTGCCGGGCGGCGATACGCCAGATGCTGCGCCAGCCGTTGCGGGGAGATGCGCGGGGCCGGATAGTGAACATCACCTCACAGCACGGGATGGTCGGCGCACCCGGTCACGCCGCCTACGCAGTCAGCAAAGGCGGCCTCGTGCAGCTGACACGGCAGATCGCCGTCGAATACGCCAGGGACGGCATCATCTGCAACGCCGTCGCGCCCGGAAAGATCGTCACCGGTGCTGCCGGTGACCTCAGCCAGGAGGAGTCCACGGCGGGCTATGTGCGCTCCCGCACACCGTTCAGCCGCCTCGGGGAGCCTGGCGATGTCGCCGCCGCCGTGGCCTTTCTCACCTCGGATCAATCCACCTACGTGAGCGGCATCAACCTGCTCGTGGACGGCGGCTGGATGGCCTACTGATTGCCCGGCCGACCGGGCCGGCCGATTCGTGGCAAGGTAGGCGAGATGTTCCATCTAGCCGTGGCGACCACTTTCCCAGGTGGGCACAGCCGGCGCCACGTCCTCTCGGCTCGATGGCCCGGGAGAGGCCGGCTTGGTCCGTCGCGGGCCGCCGAGCGAAGGAGACCGGTCAATGGATATCGTTCGCAACCCTGACGGCACCCTCGTGGTTCCCGTGCAAGAGGAGCGTCATCGGGCGACTGACGACAGCGCCGAGACCTCGGGGGGCGACGCTGACAAGCCGGCGACGCAGCCGGGGGAGACGCCGACGACCCGGCTGCTGCACCCGGGCGAAGGCGGGTATGACGAGGCGCTGGCAGAGTGGGATCTCCAGCAGAACCCCGAACGGGAGCCCGTCGTTTCGACGGCCGGCGGCCGGCGAGAGGCCATGGCCATCGTCCACGCCGTCGGGAGCTCGTCGGACCACTCGGCGGCGGCGGCCGTGAAGTCGCTGCAGGATCCTGCGGCGGCCGGCGAAGCGTTGCGGCACGTTCTCGTCGGCGGGGTTCCCTCGGTCGAGGACTTTGCGGCTGAGGTCGCCGAGGCAGAAGGCGGAGACCCCTTGGCCGCTCACCAGATGACCAAGGTGATCGGGGAGGTGCTCGCCGAGCTCGACCGATGAGTCGCTCGGGACGCGGGAGCGGAGAGATCGCGGAGGCGGCCGGAATCTCGACTACCTGACCGCAAAGCCGGCGGGCGTCAGCGGATCCGGTGCCCCATCTCGGTGCACGAGTAGCCGCCCA